>RRZU010169333.1_pt1 | contig 21557 bp, 21 predicted proteins | sample 2165561 | NCBI WGS metagenome assembly RRZU01 (sample SAMN10456909, study PRJNA506462) | wastewater metagenome | isolation source: wastewater sludge | place: USA: Moscow, Idaho | reverse complement strand
TTTTTTACTTCTTGCATAATCATTAAACGTTTTTGTAAGTGCATTACGAAAACCTATTAAATGAGTTCCACCTTCTGGTGTGTTAATATTATTAACAAAACTATATGCACTTTCTACATAAGAGTCATTATGCTGAAGCGCAACTTCCACATAAACATTATTTTTTGTACCTTCAAAATACATAACATTATGATAAAGTGCTGTTTTACTTTTATTCAAATAGGTTACAAATTCTCTAATTCCACCTTCGTAATGAAATTCTTTTTCTTTTAAAGGTTCCGTTCTTAAATCACGAAGTACAATTCTTAAATTTTTTGTTAAAAATGCCATTTCACGAAGTCTCTGTTTTAATATATCAAAATCATAAACAGTTTCTTCAAAAATAGTATCATCCGGTAAGAAAGTAACTTTTGTACCTGTTTTTCCTTCTTCACAAGATCCAACCACTTTTAAAGGATAAACAACATTTCCTTTTTCATATCTTTGTTTATATATTTTTTCTTCCTGATATATTTCGACTTCAAGATAATTAGAGAGTGCATTTACTACAGAAGCACCTACACCATGAAGACCTCCTGAAACTTTGTATCCTCCACCTCCAAATTTACCACCAGCATGTAAAATTGTAAAAACTACTTCTACTGCGGGAATACCTGCTTTATGATTAATTCCTACCGGAATTCCTCTTCCGTTATCAATTACCGTAATTGAGTTATCTTCATTAATCATAACCTGAATATTATCACAATATCCTGCTAATGCCTCATCAATTGCATTATCAACAATTTCATATACCAAATGATGTAATCCTCTGATGGATGTGCTACCTATATACATTCCGGGTCTTTTTCTTACTGCTTCAAGACCTTCTAAAATCTGTATTTGATCTGCTCCATATTCAGTGCTCATGTTAAGCCTCCTAAATCTATCAATAAAAATCAGTTATCATTTACAATACTTCCATTAAATACCTGGAATATTTTATTAATTTCAAATCTATTATTTACAAATTCATCTAAACCAGTACAGGTGATAATTGTCTGTATATCCCTGATATGATTTAATAAATAATTTTGTCTGTTACTGTCAAGTTCTGATAGTACATCATCTAATAGTAAAACAGGTGTATCCTTAACTGTTCTTTTTACCAATTCAATTTCAGCAAGCTTTAATGACAATGCCGCTGTTCTCTGCTGACCCTGTGAACCAAATTTTCTTACATCATTCCCATTAATAATAAATGTAAAATCATCTCTGTGTGGTCCAACTGAAGTCTGTTTTAACTTTATATCCTTATATTGATTCATTTTAAGTTTATTTTCGTACTGATCCTCTAAAACATCTGGTTCATACTGAATCATAAGATTTTCAACATTACCTGTCAGCTTAAAATGAATTTCTTTAATGATTTCATTTAACTGGTTTATAAATTTTCTTCTTCTTTCAATAATCTGGCTTCCATAAGAAACTAATTGTGAATCCCAGATAGAAAGAGTATCTCCTAAATCAGGATTGATATATAAATCTTTGATCAGCTTGTTTCTTTGATTTACAATTTTATTGTAATTATTTAAATTATAAAGATAAAACTGATCAAGCTGGCATAACTCCATATCAATAAATCTTCTTCTTTCAGAAGGTCCGTTTTTTATAATTCCAAGATCTTCCGGTGAAAATAGAACAACATTTAATAATCCTAGAAGTTCTGCTGCTTTTTTTATTTTCTGGTTATTAATAGCAATTCCTTTAGATTTACTGCTACGAAGATGCATATCAATTTTTTCTTCCATATCATCTTTAAAAATCAAAGTCCTGATATGGGCTTCTTCTTCTCCAAAACAGATCATTTCTTTATCTTTGCTGTTCTTATGAGATTTTGTTGTTGCACAAAGGTAAATAGCTTCTAAAATATTAGTTTTTCCCTGTGCATTCAATCCATACAAAATATTGGTACCACTGCTGAAATCTATCTTCAAATCTCTATAATTTCTAAAATTCTGAAGTTCTAATGATTTAATAATCATGTTACACCTTATCTCTTTTTCATTTCACTATTTTAATCATATGATTATCAAATTCTATTATATCACCATCAAAAAGTTTTTTTCCTCTTTGTGTTTCAACATTTTTATTTACTTTCACCATACCATCCTGAATAGCAAATTTTGCATCTACACCAGATTCAGATAAACCGGCTGCTTTTAATGCCTGACCCAGTTTAATATAATCATCTCTTAACTTAATTTCTATCATAAGAACTCCTTAATCAGAATTATTTAATTAATCAACAGTCGTAAAATTAACAGGAAGAATTAAATATACATATTTTTCTTCATCATCCCTAATAAAACATGGTGCTTTTGGATTTACAAAATATAAATCTACTTCTTCATCCTCAATAACTTTTAAAGCATCTATTAAAAATTTTGGATTAAAACCAATCATAAGATCTTTTCCCTGTTTTTTTATATCAATTTCTTCATTCATGCTTCCAACTGTAGAATTAATTTTTAACTCCATAAAAACATCACCTATATTTATGATAATAGGTTTTTTATCTCCTTCTTTTACAAGAAGTGTAGCTCTGTCTATACAATTCAAGAATTCTTTTTTATTTATTTTTACCTTGGTTTCATAATCATGCATAAGCATCTGATCAATTTTAAAATATTCTCCTTCGATCAGTCTTGATACAACAACAGTCTGATCAAATTCAAATACAATATGCTTATCGGTAAAAAAGATATTTACATCTTTTTCTGTTTCTCCAGATAAAATCTTACTAATTTCATTTAATGTCTTTCCTGGTACAATTACTTTTTTGCTTTCATAAGTATTTTTAAGTTTTATTTTTCTTATAGAAATTCTATGTCCATCAAGAGAAACAACTTTTAATTCATCCTGATTTATTTCAAATAATTCTCCAGTCATGATTTTATTATTGTCATTATCTGCAATTGAAAAAATAGTCTGTCTGATTACTTCTTTTAATGTGAACTGAGAAATGACAAGTGAATCATTTTTTTCTATTGATGGGAGATAAGAAAAGTCATCTCCTTTTTTTCCAATAATATTGAATTTTGATTTTTCACAGGTAATCTTCGTTTTCAGATCCTGATCTGTTTCTATCGTGATTGTACTGTCAGGTAATTTCCTAACTATTTCCAACAGTATTTTTGCATCAAGTGCAATCATTCCTTTTTCTTCTATGGTTCCTTCTATTGTTGTTTCAATTCCAAGTTCCATATCATTAGCAGTCAGTTTTATATTATTATTTGTTGCATCAATCAAGATGCACTCAAGAATTGACATAGTCGTTTTATTTGGAACGGCTTTGGATACTGTCTGAACTCCATTTAATAAATTAGCTTTAGAACAAATGATTTTCATAATGTTTAAAACTCCCTTCAAAAAATTTTTTTAAAATAGAATCTTGAACTGTTATTAATATATAAATAATTCAGTAATCATAATAATAAGGGATGTGGAAATGTTAAGAAGTGGTAAAACCCTTTATTTTACCGAAAAAAACAAAAGAAAATCTTGTTCAAACCAGAAGAAAAAAACATGGAAAAGATATGGTTTTTAAACATGACACTTTCTTTTGATTTTTCTTAGAGAATCGTAAAAAATAATTCAACATGACAAAAACATGTTATTCACATATAAATGTTAAAAAATCATGAAGGAATGATTTTCTTTTTAATGATATCTATCTTATTTTTTAGATCATCATTATTTTTTATTTCTTCAGATACTTTATTTACTCCATGAAGAACAGTAGAATGATCCTTTTTTCCAAGTATTTTACCTATATTTTTTAAGGAAGTATCTGTCAGCTCTCGGCATAGGAACATAACGATCTGCCTTGGTAGCATAAATTCAGAGTTTCTTTTAGTTGATGTGATATCTTCCTTATTAACACCAAAATGTTCAGAAACAACTTCTATTATAAATGAAGGAGTAATTTCTTTAGGTTTATCAGGATATATAATATCTTTTAATGCATCTTCAGCAAGAGATAAATTTAATTCCCTGTTATAAAGTTTTGAAAATGCAATGACCTTATTAAATGCGCCTTCTAGTTCTCTGATATTTGATTTTATATTAGTTGCAATATACTGAATGATTTCATCATCTATCTTTTTTTCATAGATTTCAGAATTTTTACGAAGAATAGCCATTCTTGTTTCATAGTCAGGAGCACCAATATCAGCAATTAGTCCCCATTCGAATCTTGATCGAAATCTTTCATCTAAAATTTCCATTTCTTTTGGAGGTTTATCAGAAGAAAGTACAATTTGTTTACCAGCTGAATGTAATACATTAAATGTATGGAAAAATTCTTCCTGGGTACTTTCTTTTCCAATAATAAATTGAATATCATCGATCATAAGAACATCTACTGTTCTATATTTTTCGCGAAGTTTTGTCATTGCAGCACTATTACCGCTTCGAATGGATTCAATTACTTCATTAGTAAATGCTTCAGAAGTAACATATATGACTTTCATATTAGAATTTTGTTCTAATATAAAATGTCCTATAGAATGCATTAAATGGGTCTTTCCAAGACCAGCTCCACCATATAGATATAGGGGATTGTAGGCTTCTCCTGGTGATTCAGCAACTGCAAGAGATGCAGAATGCGCAAAAGTATTATTTTTCCCCACAACAAAAGTATCAAATTTATATTTAGGATTTAAATTTGCGTTTTCATAATTAATATTATATACAATTGGCTTCTGGGATAATGAGGATTCTCCTGATATGGATCCAGATAAATCAGCATCTTTCTCCAAAATAAAGGAAATATCATAATTATGATTCATCATTTCAGTCACAGTCACTTGAAAATAACTCTTATATTTATTGGAAATATAATTTAAAGCATGTGCCTGATCCGAAGGTATTAAGATTGTAACTGTATCATTTTCAACATTATGTAATCTTAAAGGAGAAACCCATGTATTATAAGAAATGTCAGATAAATCGTACTCTAGACGAAGAGTATCTTTTATATTGTCCCACTTTTCTTTTATGATGTTAAAATCTTCCATTTCAATTCTCCTTAAATAAAAATATCTCTACTATATATTAAACTAATTAAATCAAAATATCAAATGTTAATTAGGTTGGTCATCCTCTTTTAAACAAAAGATATTTATTTTAGTAAGAGATATTAATATTACGGTATTAATATATGTGGAAAAAGTTAAAAATCATATTCACATTTTAACCATCGAAATTATGGATAATAAAGTAAAATATATGAAAAAAATAAACATGATAAATATTGTTATAAACAAGTTTTACACATAATGTGGAAAGTATTATGTAAATCTTTTTCTTGTTAATGATTGATTTTGGTATCAATAAAATATATTATTTTATTTTCATTATTATAATAGTGTTATTTTATTTATCTACATCTAGTAATGAAATATGAATAACTTCTATATATAGAATAACTGTTAAATATAAAAAAGAATTCATTTTTTATTTATAATTTAATGAAAGGAATGGACTTGACGATACCTGATTATTTATATATAATCGTAATGATATTTTCAAACACAGGGCTATTTCTGTCCAAAATAAAAAATTCGTTTACCTTATATAATAGATATTGGGTATTATGTATTAAGAAGAGGAGGTGCATACAGTATGAAAATGACATTTCAGCCTAAAAAGAGATCAAGATCAAAAGTACACGGATTCAGAGCAAGAATGAGTACTCCAGGAGGAAGAAAAGTATTAGCTTCCAGAAGAGCAAAAGGAAGAAAACAGTTATCAGCATAGGCCGCAATTTTGTGGCCTTTTTTTCTCTGATATTTATTAAGGAGAATATGAATGCGTTTTTCACAGTCATTAAAGAGCAATCATGATTTTAAAGTTGTTTATAACAATGGAAAATCATATGCTAACAAATATTTAGTTATGTATGTGTTTGAAAATAATAGTAATGAGAACAGATTAGGTATTTCTGTTAGCAAAAAAGTTGGAAACAGTGTTGTAAGACACAGAATAACACGATTGATTCGGGAAAGTTACAGACTACATGAAAATATATTTAATAGTGGTTTAGATATAGTAGTCATTGCAAGAAATTCAGCAGCTTCAGTAGGTTATTTTGAGATTGAAAGTGCTTTATTACATCTTGCCAAACTTCATGGTGTCATTAAGATTTTTTTTAATTAGAAATGATTCAGAGTATATTATATTTCTAATATAATATATGAATGGAAAATTATGAAAAGAATACTTATATTATTCATTCAATTTTATAGAAAATATTTATCTCCATTAAAATCAACAAAATGTCCTTATTATCCAAGCTGTTCAGAGTATGCTTTGGAGGCTGTGCAAAAGTATGGTTTTTTTAAAGGCGGTTTGTTGATGACGTGGAGAATTTTAAGATGTAATCCTTTTTCAAAAGGAGGATATGATCCTGTTCCATAAGGGGTTTTACTAGGAGGAAATGAAATGTCTGGAATTTTATTGACAAAAGATACAACATTTATTATTGGACCTGTAGCAGAAGTATTGGGTTTGATTATGAATGCCATTTTTAATTTTCTAAATTTGATTGGTATTCCAAATGTAGGACTGGCAATTATTTTATTTACAATTGTAATTTATTTATTATTAATGCCTCTTACAATTAAACAGCAGAAATTTTCAAAATTGTCTGCTAAAATGAATCCTGAAATTCAGGCAATCCAGGCAAAATACAAAAATAAAAAAGATAATAACTCGATGGTTGCCATGAATGAGGAAACAAAAGAAGTATATGCTAAATATGGTGTTTCACCAACAGGAAGTTGTCTTCAGTTATTGATCCAGATGCCAATTTTATTTGCATTATATCGTGTAATTTATAATATGCCGGCATATGTTACAACGATGAAGAATGCATTTTTTCCGCTTGTTGATAACCTGATTTCACAAAACGGAAGTGTTGATTTTATTAAAACATTCAAAAATGCAAATATGTTTACAAAACATTTTGAAAATGAATTATTTGTATCAGGAAATACTGAGTATATTCAAAATACATTTATAGATGTTTTAAATAAGGCTTCTACTACTGAATGGAATAGTATCGGTGATAAATTTAGTGTTTTATCTTCAGATGTAACAAATACTCTGACAAAATTAAATGAGTATAATAATTTTTTAGGAATGAATATGGCTGATTCTCCATCTTTTATGATGAAAGAAGCTTTTACAAATGGTTCCTTTCTAATGGTTATTGCAGCGTTCATAGTTCCTTTACTTGCTGCTCTTACACAATGGCTGAATGTAAAGTTAATGCCACAGGCTGATGCAAATGCAAATCCTGACAATCCAATGGCTTCTTCTATGAAAACAATGAACACTGTAATGCCACTTATGTCAGCATTTTTCTGTTTTACACTTCCTACAGGTCTGGGATTATACTGGGTAGCAGGTGCTGTGGTAAGAAGTATTCAGCAGATTGCAATTAATAAACATATTGATAAAATGGATATTAATGAGTTGATCAAGAAAAATATTGAGAAAAATAATAAAAAGCCAAAGAAAGAAAGTGTACTGTCACAGAGTCTGGCAAGTAATGCAAAAATATCCACAAAAACTTCAGGATCTGAAAAATCACTTTCTCAGGAAGAAAAAGATGCAGCTTTAAAGAAAGCATCTGAATATTACAATAGTAATAATGTTGATTCAAATAGTATTGCTGCCAAAGCAAACATGGTAAGAAAATTTAACGAGAAAAACAATAAATAGGGGGTATAGAAATGGATTACATTGAAATATCTGCAAAAACTGTAAATGATGCAATGATAGAAGCGTGTCAGAAACTTGGTATTACAAGCGATAAACTTGAGTATGAAATAATAGAAGAAGGTTCTGCAGGGTTTTTAGGATTTAATTCAAAAAAAGCCGTAATCAGAGCAAAAGAAAAAATAGTAGTTCAGTCATTAGAAGAAAAAGCGAAAAAATTTCTTGATGAAGTATTTGCTGCAATGAATTTGACAGTTTTAACCGAACTCGTATTTGATAAAAGTGAAAATACTCTGGATGTAAATCTTAGTGGTGAAGAAATGGGTGTGTTGATTGGTAAAAGAGGACAAACACTTGATTCACTTCAATATTTAGTTTCACTTGTAGTGAATAAAGAAAGTGAAGATTATATCAGAGTAAAGGTTGATACAGAGAATTACAGAAAGAGAAGAAAAGATACACTTGAAAATCTTGCTAAAAATATTTCTTATAAAGTAAAGAGATCAAAGAGATCTGTATCTTTGGAACCAATGAATCCTTATGAGAGAAGAATTATACATTCAGCTCTCCAAAATGATAAATATGTTACAACTCATAGTGAAGGTGAAGAACCATTTAGAAGAGTTGTTATTTCTTTAAAAAGATAATTTATTAATTGTTTTTTTGAGGGTGGATATAGAAGTATTTCTATCCATCCTCTTTTTTAGGAGTAGATATGAAAAGTGATACAATCGCAGCAATTGCTACTGCTCTTTCCAATTCTGGAATTGGAATTGTAAGAGTGAGTGGAGATGAATCCATTTCTGTTGTAAATAAAATATTTAAAAATAAAAAAAATCAGAGTAATTTAGAGAATGTTAAATCTCATACGATTCACTATGGTTTTATTTATGACGGAAATGAATTGATCGATGAAGTTTTAGTCATGATCATGAAGGGACCAAAAAGTTACACAGCGGAGAATACAGTTGAAATTAATTGCCATGGTGGCGTACACGTGGTGAAAAAAGTTCTGGAAACGGTTATAAAAAATGGAGCAAGAATTGCACAACCTGGTGAGTTTACAAAAAGAGCTTTTTTAAATGGCAGAATAGACTTATCAAAAGCTGAAGCAGTTTCAGAAATTATTCATGCAAAAAATGATTATGCTCTAAAAAGTTCTGTGAATCAGTTAAAAGGATACATTAGTGATCAGATCATTGAAATAAGACAGTTTATTTTGTATGAAATTGCTTTTATAGAGTCTGCATTAGATGATCCTGAACACATTTCATTAGAGGGGTATTCTGAAAGATTAAATAATATTATTAAAGATCTGGTAAATAAACTAACAAAATTAATTCAGTCTGGAAATAATGGTAAAGTTTTAAAAGAAGGTATTAATACTGTTATAGTAGGCAAACCAAATGCGGGAAAATCATCTTTATTGAATAGACTGGTAGGTGAAGAAAGAGCAATTGTAACGAATATTGCAGGTACTACCAGAGACACAATTGAAGAGACTATTCATATTAATGGAATACAGTTGAATTTAATTGATACTGCAGGAATTTGTGATGCTGATAATGAAGTAGAAAAGATTGGTATTGATAAAGCAATAAAATATGCACAGGAATCAGATTTTATTATTTATGTGGTAGATTCTTCTGTTCCATTGGATCATGATGAAGAAGATATTATAAAAATTGTATCAAAAAAGAAAAAAGTTATTTTATGGAATAAAACAGATTTAGAACCTGCATTAAACGAGGAAGAATTTATTAAAAAGGTAAAAGATCTGATAGATGAAGATGTTTCTGGTATGCTGATCAGAACTTCGACAGTGAATCGATTTGGTTTGGATGAACTTGAAAAGTATATAGAAATGATGTTTTTTAATGGACACATTAATTATAACGATGAAGTTTATATTACAAATTTGAGACAGATCGAAGCATTAAATGATACAGTTGAAAGTTTAGGACAGGTATTAATAAGTATATCTGATCAAATGCCGGAAGATTTTTATTCTATTGATTTAATGAGTGCATATACATCACTGGGAATGATAATTGGTGAAGAAGTAGGTGAAGATCTGGTAAATGAGATCTTTTCAAAATTTTGTATGGGCAAATAATGAAAGTTGGAAATGGTTATGACGAACAGAGTTGAGAATGTAGACGTATGTGTTATTGGGGCAGGTCACGCAGGGTGTGAAGCTGCACTTGCATGTGCGAGAAAAGGATTAGAAACTGTTATATTTACAGTAAACATTGAAAGTATTGCATTAATGCCATGTAATCCAAACATAGGTGGAACTTCAAAAGGTCATTTAGTTAGAGAATTGGATGCACTTGGTGGAGAGATGGGGAAAAACATAGATCGTACTTTTATACAGTCTAAAATGTTAAATACATCAAAAGGACCTGCTGTTTTTTCCTTGAGAGCTCAGGCTGATAAAGCAGAATATTCTAAATCAATGAGAATGGTTTTGCAGAATCAGGATCATCTTACAATAAAACAGGCTGAAGTAACACAGATATTAAGCACTGTAAATGATGAGGGAAAAAGAATTATTACAGGAGTTAGAATAAATACTGGTATTGAGTATTTGTGTAAAGCAGTGATTCTTTGTACAGGGACCTATTTAAAGGCCAGGTGTCTTTGTGGGGAATCTATCACACATACCGGGCCTAATGGACTGCAGGCAGCAAATTCACTAACAGACTCACTTCTAGATCTTGGTATCAGGATAAGACGTTTTAAAACGGGTACTCCAGCCAGACTGGATGGTAAAACAATTGATTTTACTAAAATGGAGGAACAAAAAGGTGATGAAAGAATTGTACCTTTTTCTTTTTCAACGGATCCCAAGATGATTCAAAAGGATCAGATTTCATGTTATCTGACATATACGAACGAAGAGACTCATAATATAATAAATAATAATTTAGGAAGATCACCTTTATATTCAGGTGTAATAGAAGGAACAGGACCAAGGTACTGCCCTTCTATTGAAGATAAAGTTGTTAAGTTTGCAGAAAAGAATAAGCATCAGGTTTTTTTAGAACCGGAAGGAATTAGTACAAATGAATGGTATGTAGGGGGTATGTCTTCTTCTCTGCCAGAAGACGTACAGATTTTAATGTACAGGTCAGTTCCAGGTCTCGAAAAATGTAATATAGTAAGAAATGCTTATGCAATTGAGTATGACTGTATTGATGCAACACAGTTATATCCATCACTTGAATTCAGAGAAATAGGTGGCTTATTTAGTGCAGGTCAGTTCAATGGGAGTAGTGGGTATGAAGAGGCTGCTGCACAGGGACTTGTAGCGGGAATTAATGCTGCTGCATCGATATTGAAAGAAGATTATCTGGTCTTAGACAGATCAGATGCATATATTGGTGTTCTGATTGATGATCTTGTAACAAAAGAAACGACAGAACCTTATAGAATGATGACTTCAAGGGCAGAGTACAGACTTCTTCTCAGACAGGATAATGCAGATTTAAGACTTCGCAAGTATGGATATGAACACGGTCTGGTAAGCAGGTCAGAATACGATTATGTTATTTATAAAGAAGAAGCAATCAAAAAGGAAGTTGAGAGATTAAAAAGTATTTCAGTTGGAGCAAATAAAGAAATACAGGAATTTTTAGCTTCCAAAGATAGTTCTTCTCTGAAGACTGCAGCAAGTCTTGCTGAATTGATATGCAGACCTGAGCTTTCCTATGAAATACTATCACCAATAGACCCTTCAAGAGAAAACATATTGTCTGAGGATATTTTAGAACAGGTCAATATTAATATCAAATATGAAGGATATATGAAACGTCAGTTAAAACAGGTAGAACAATTTAAAAAAATGGAACATAAGAAAATACCGGAATCATTGGATTATAATAATATTCAGAGTCTACGTAAAGAGGCAAGACAGAAACTAATTATGCATAAACCTGTTTCTGTAGGGCAGGCTTCCAGAATTTCCGGTGTTTCACCTGCGGATATTTCTGTATTATTGATTTATATTGAGAGTATGAAGAAGAGTGATGAAAGATAAGGTGATTATTTGTTAGATAATAAAAAAGAGCTATTGTATGAAGGTATGCGTAATATAGGTATTGAGTTAAGTTCTGATCAGTTTGAGCAGTTCAATAATTACTATAATCTTATGATAGAAAAAAATAAGGTCATGAATCTAACTGCAATTACAAATTATGAAGATGTTGTGATAAAACACTTTGTAGACAGTGTTTCAATTGTTAAAGTTATGGATATGAGTAAAATTAATTCTTTGATCGATATTGGTACAGGTGCAGGTTTTCCAGGATTGCCTATAAAAATTGTTTTTCCACACATTCAGGTTGTTCTGCTTGATTCATTGAATAAAAGAATTAATTTTTTGAATGAAGTAATAGATAGTTTAACACTTCAACGTGTTAATACATTACATGCAAGAGCTGAAGATTATTCTCGTGATGATAAGTATCGTGAGCAATTTGATATTTGTGTATCCAGAGCTGTAGCGAATTTATCTACTTTATCTGAATACTGCCTTCCTTATGTTAAAGTAGGAGGATGTTTTGTATCTTATAAATCCGAAAAAGGGAATGATGAAGTGATGACAGCACAAAAGGGAATTAAGCTGTTAGGTGGAAAAATAAAGAACCAGACAGAATTTACTCTGCCTGGTTCTGATATTCATAGAAATTTAATTGTTATCGAAAAAATAAAATCAACGCCACCCTTCTATCCCAGAAAAGCTGGAATTCCTTCAAAAGAGCCTCTTTGATCAGTGAATAAAGTCAGATAAAATTTTAATAAATTCCTTGGGTTCTTCTATATGAGGAAAATGTTTTGTATTTTGTATGGTAAAGGATTCAATGGAACTATTATAGTATTCATAGTTATTAACAATAGTATCTATATTTAACTCTTCTTTTCCACATATTAAATAGATACTATTGTTAATTTCTTTTAGAGCATGAATAATATTTGCATTTGTATATTTTGCAAGAAAGCTGGATATCGCATATTTTGAAGCACTTTTATTTAATCTCGATGATTCTAAATAAGCTTCTATAAGATCATCACTAATGAGTAAAGAATTATGAACATATTTTTCTTTAAAATCCATTTCTATATTGCTTCTTGTAGTAAGAAGATTAAATATAAAAGTTCCAATAATTGGTGAGTCAAGGATTAATTTTAAAAGTTTTGAATAGCGTGAAGGTATCATATTAGAATTAAACAAACTTTCAGGATTAATACCAACAATTCTGTTTACAACTTCAGGATTGTTATGACATGTCATGATAGCAATTGGAAAAGCATGTCCGGTCGCAATGATATCTGTTTTTCTTCCAATTATCTTTTTAATAAAGTCATTAATCAATTGTACATATAGGTAGTTGGTATAAGTTAAATTTGGCTTATCAGATAAGCCATATCCTAAAAGGTCGATGGCATAGACTTCATTTGTTTTTGATAAGGTATTGATTATGGCATTAAATTCATATTGTGAGCTTCCAGGTATCAGATCATGAATTAATAAAATAGGAGAACCATTTCCTTTTTTTATAAAGCGTATTTTTCCAAATCTCCATTCATAATACTGGTTATCCTGATTATTGAGCCTGTTACTAAATAAAGATACTGTTTCCATAACTTTGTTAATAACATGTATCGTTATACCAACAAAAGAAATGAAAATAATTGAATTTTTTATTTTATTTTTCATTTATGATCCACACCCTTTTTTGTCTGCATGCTGCAGAGTTTATTTTAAAACACAATAGTTTCTATTCTAAAAAACTTTATGGTTTATATTGTTATTATAATAAAATAATCCTATAGTTACAATTTAAATTTAAAAATTAATATTTTATTAGGAAGTAATTTTTTTCTTTCCATATTGATGTAAATAATATATTATTTATATAAGTATGCTTTAATGGAGATAAATAGTGGAAAAAAGATTGAAGAACAGAAGTGTTGATGATAATCGAAGTATTCTTTTACTAAAAGAAATGATAAAGGAAAAGAAACTTACGATAGATGAAATGAAAAGAAATCTTGAAAATTATTCTAATTTAATTGATGAGATAAATCATTATTTAGAGTCTGTAAAAACAAAAAGAGAGACGGATAGTTATGAGGTGTTTTCACCCAGACATTCCTATTCTACTGATCAGATATTTATTGATCAGAAATTAAATGAATTAGAAGAAATTAAAACAAAGAAGAATAATTTGGAACAGTCTTTATTTCAAGTGGACGATGAGCGCAAGAAACTTCAATTGATACTTAAAGGGATTCCAGTAAGTAATAAAAATAAAGATGATTATATTTCTAATGCATTGGTATTACAAGATGTTGAGAGACAAAGAATTGCCAGAGATTTGCATGATCACACTATACAGGACTTGACAATGTTGATTCACAAAGTGGATCTTACAACAAAGCACATTGACCACGATGTTAATTGTGCAAAACTTGAGATATATCAATTAATCCCTACCATTAAAAAGATTATTGATGATATGCGTGATATTGTTTTTAATTTAAGACCAATGCAGATTGATGATCTTGGATTAAAAGGTGCATTGACACAATTATTGGATTCAATTGAAATGAATTCACAGATGAAAGTTACTTATAAAATCGATGATGTTAGTTTTTTAGACCAGTCAGTAGCATTGTCATTATTTCAGGTCATACAGGAATTTTGTACAAATGCAGTTAAGCATTCAAAAGGGAGCATGCTTGATATTCTGATTCGTTCTGAAAAGAATATATTAACCGTTCAAATTGAAGATAATGGAATGGGTTATCATGAAAATGAAATAGGAAATAAGGACAGACATTTTGGTTTACAGATTGCAAAGGAACGTCTGCAATTAGTAAAAGGCACTTTGGATATTAATTCTTCTTTAAATAAGGGTACAAAGATTAAGATTACTATTCCAATAAAATGATTTTGAAAGGGGAAGTATATGAGTATTAATATAGTGATTGCAGATGATCATGCAATGATGAGGGAAGGAATCAAGAAATTATTGGAATATGATGGAACAATAAAAGTCGTTGCTGAAGCTGCAGATGGAAGTGAGTGTTTATCTATTCTTGAAAAAATTCATCCGGATATTTTATTACTGGATATTAACATGCCTGTTAAAAATGGAATTGAAGTATTACAGGAAATAAGACAAAAAGATTATGAATTGAAAGTATTAATTCTAACAGTTCATAATGAAGTTGAGTATTTAGTGAAAGCAGTAGATATAGGTGTGAATGGATATATTCTAAAAGATTCAGAATCTTCAGAGTTAAAAAAGGCGATTTTTGCAATTATAAGTGGTGAGAACTTTATACAACCTGATTTAATTCCATTACTTAATGCAAGACTTATTAAAAGAGATCATGACTTGGAAAAAATAGATGCTTTAACAAAAAGAGAACGGGAAGTTTTAATTCAAGTTGCAAAAGGAATGTTCAATAAAGAAATAGCAGATAGTTTATTGATCAGTGAAAGAACTGTAAAAAATCATATGTCCAGTATTTTTAGAAAGATTGATGTATCTGATAGAACACAAGCGGCAGTTTTTGCGATCAGAAACAATTTAATTAAACTATATTGATACACACCTCTATGTTTCACGTGAAACATAGAGGTTTCTTATCTGCTATAATTCCTGTATAATACAACATAATGTTTCACGTGAAACATTGTTAGTCTATATATAGTGTTCCCTTCGTGAAACATTACTTAAATGCTAGAGAATAAACTTGTGAAACATTGAAAAACAGTTGTTTAGGGATAAAATATACTATAAATAAATATCATATTTTATATTTAGAAATAAAAATGATATAGAAGTTATTGTTAAAAAGTGATATACTGTTATTTGCGTATGTAATTTACAAAACAGTATTAGAAAGTTAGAAGGGCAAACAAAATGGGAAGAGCTATAGCTGTTGCAAATCAAAAAGGAGGAGTTGGTAAAACTACTACTTCTATTAATTTATCTTCCTCTCTTGCTGCAAGAGGTAAGAAAGTTCTTGTAATCGATATTGATCCACAGGGAAATACAACAAGTGGTTTTGGTGTTGAAAAGAATAATCTTGAAAATACAATTTATGAGTTGATTCTGGGAGAATGTAGTGTACAGGATAGTATCATTAAAGATGTAGTGCCAAATGTATCATTACTACCTTCAAATGTCAATCTTGCTGCTGCTGAAATCGAATTAATTGGTATTGAAAAAAAAGAATACATATTGAAAAAAGAAATAGAATGGATCAAAGATGATTATGATTACATTATAATTGATTGTCCTCCTTCACTCAGCATGTTGACAGTCAATGCAATGACAACAGCTGATAGTGTATTAGTTCCAATACAGTGTGAATATTACGCACTGGAAGGACTGAGTCAGTTGATTCATACGGTAAATCTGGTCAGAGAAAGATTAAATCCATCTTTGGATATTGATGGTGTTGTATTTACAATGTACGACTCAAGAACAAACCTTTCTATGCAGGTAGTTGAAAATGTAAAACAGAACATCAAACAAAATGTATACACAACGGTTATTCCTAGAAATATCAGACTTGCTGAAGCACCTAGTTTTGGAATTCCGATCAATCTATATGATCCAAAATCAGCAGGAGCTGAAAGTTATCTTCAATTGGCTGATGAAATCATAAATAGAAAGGGAATATAGTATGGCGGTTAGAGGATTAGGAAAAGGGCTGGATTCATTAATACCAAATACAATTGGTGAATCAAAAAAGAAAGAAAACTCCAATCAAAATTCTATGGTGAACGAAAGACCTGATAGCTATGTGAAAATTACAAAAGTTGAACCAAACAGAGAACAGCCAAGAAAAAATTTTGATGAAGATGCATTGCTTGAATTATCTGAATCTATTAAACAGTTTGGATTATTACAGCCAATACTTGTACAGGATAGAGATACATATTATGAGATCATAGCAGGTGAGCGTAGATGGAGAGCAGCAAAACTTGCCGGTCTAAAAGAAGTTCCTGTCATTATTAAAAAGTATACGGAACAGGAAATCGTAGAAATTTCCTTGATTGAAAATATCCAAAGAGAAGACTTAAATCCAATTGAGGAAGCTCAGGCATTTAGAAGATTGTTGACTGAGTTCAACTTAAAGCAGGATGAAGTTGCAGAAAGAGTTTCAAAAAGCAGAACAGCTGTAACGAATTCCATGAGATTGTTGAAGTTAAGTGATGAAGTACAGCAAATGGTAATTTCTGAAATGATTTCTACAGGACATGCAAGAGCTTTACTTTCAATTGAAGATAAAGATCAGCAGTATATTCTGGCACAGAAAATTTTTGATGAAAGACTCAGCGTCAGAGAAGTAGAAAAGCTTGTGAAGAGTCTTATCAAACCAGCAAAAGATAAAAAAGAAAAAGAAAAACCAAAGGATCTATCTTTTATTTATCAGGATATGGAAAATAAATTAAAAGAGTCACTTGGAACAAAAGTATCTATTGTATCAAAGGGAAGTGGTTCTGGAAAAATAGAAATAGAATTTTTTTCCAATGAAGAGATGGATAGAATATATGAACTATTGGCAAAATAATATTGGAGACATATATGAGCAGTGAAATATTAAGTAGTATTGGCTTAGGTAGTATAGATATTGGATATTTATTTCTTGTATGTGCTGCGATCACGATTGTATTCATTATTCTTGTTATAGTATTAATAGCACAGAATAGAAAAATGAAAAAACGTTATTTGAAGTTTATGCAGGGAAAAAATGTTAAAAGTTTAGAAGAAAAGATCGCAGAATTATTTGATGATAATAAATCCTTAAAAGAAACAGTTGATGAGAACAGAAAAGAATTAAGGAAAATAAATAAAAATCAAGAATATGCTTTTCAAAAATTTGGTTTGGTAAAATATGATGCATTTAAACAAATGGGTGGAATGCTTAGTTTTAGTCTTGCACTATTAAATGATCAAGATAATGGCTTTATTATTAATTCTGTTCATAGCAGCGATGGTTGTTATTCTTATACCAAAGAAGTCAAAGATGGTATGTCAGATATATCTTTGGGAGAAGAAGAAAAGAAAGCACTTGAAATTGCACTGAACAGTAATAACAGAGTGAATCGAGGATAAGAGATGATACCCCGTAGAGTGGATGAATTAAAGGAAGATGATATTCTCGCAAGGCCGGTCATGATAGATAAATATAGAGAATTACTGGCTGAAAACACAAGATTAAAAAAAGAGTATATTGTAAAATTAAAAGAATTTGCAATAGATCTTGTCTATATTAAAGAACGTGAAATATATGATGAAGAAGAAATAATTCATTTAAAAATAACGTCCACATCAATTATGAAAGACAAGATCCAAAACATATTGCAAAGTCATATTCATCAGGATAACTCTGACCTTCAGGAGCTTAGTGAAGCAGCTGATTCAATTATTGATGGGATTCTGAATGAAGAAAAAGTTTTGGAGCGTATATTTGACATAAGGGAGAGAAGTGCAGATATTTATGAGCATTCTCTAAACGTCTGTATTTTTTCGGTCATTATCGCAATAAAAGAAAATCTATCTAAAAGTATCATCCATGATATTGGTGTAGGATGCTTACTTCACGAACTTGGTCTACGTTATATTATTTCTGATTTTGATAATAAAAGTCTGAATCAAATGCCTAAATATCATGCTGAAGAATATAAAAAGCATCCAATATATGGTTATTATGCAATTGAAACAGAGGATTGGTTAACAGAATTAAGTAAGAATATTATACTTTACCATCATGAAAGAAAAGATGGTAGTGGATTTCCTTTAAAAATCAGAGATTATTCAAAAGAAATTATGATTGTAAATATATGTGATACTTTTGATGAAATGATCAGTGGTATTGGATATACAAGAATAAAAGTGTATGAAGCAGTTGAATTTTTAAAATCATATGCTGCACAATATTTTGATCCACATTTTGTTGAGTCATTTTTACAGATTACAGCTGTTTATCCAACAAATTCTATTGTTATAACTAACGAAGGAGAGACAGGAATCGTAATCAGACAGAATAAACAATTTCCTGAAAGACCGGTACTTAAAATCATCAAAGATAAAGATGGAAATCCTTTTGAAGGATTAAAATATATTGATTTATTGAAAATACATGATATTTTTATTGAAGAAGTTATCATGTAATCACGAGGAGGAACTATTATGATAGACATTAAATTTTTAAGAGAAAATCCTGAAGTGGTAAAACAAAATATCAGAAATAAATTTCAGGATCATAAACTCGAACTGGTTGACCAGGTAATTGCACTTGATGTTGAGAGCAGAAACACAAAACAGGAAGCGGATGCATTACGTGCTGACCGAAATAAGCTTTCTAAAGAGATTGGCGGTCTGATGGCAAAAGGTGAAAAGGAAGCTGCTGAAAAAATCAAACTTCAGGTGGCTGCTGAAGCTGAGAGACTTACAATTTTAAGTGAAAAAGAAAAAGAGCTTGAAGAAAAGATTACGGATATCATGATGAGAATTCCACAGATCATTGATCCTTCTGTGCCAATTGGTAAGGATGATAGTGAAAATGTAGAAGTTCAGAAATATGGAGATCCGGTGGTTCCTTCTTTTGAAATTCCATATCATACAGAGATTATGGAAAAACTAAAAGGTATTGATCTTGAAAGTGCCAGAAAAGTAGCTGGAAATGGCTTTTATTATCTGATGGGAGATATTGCCAGATTACATTCTGCAGTGATTTCTTATGCAAGAGACTTTATGATAGACAGAGGTTTTACATATTGCATACCACCATATATGATCAGAAGTAATGTTGTGACCGGTGTAATGAGTTTTGCAGAAATGGATGCTATGATGTACAAGATTGAAGGAGAAGATCTTTACCTGATCGGTACAAGTGAACATTCCATGATTGGAAAATTTATTGATACAATTTTAGAAGAAGAAAATCTTCCTCAAACACTTACAAGTTATTCTCCTTGTTTTAGAAAAGAAAAAGGAGCACACGGTCTGGAAGAAAGAGGCGTGTACCGAATTCATCAGTTCGAAAAACAGGAAATGATCGTAGTATGTAAACCAGAAGATAGTAATTATTGGTTTGAAAAATTATGGCAGAATACAGTAGATTTATTTAGAACACTTGATATACCGGTCAGAACACTTGAATGTTGTTCTGGTGATCTTGCAGATTTGAAAGTGAAATCTGTTGATGTTGAGGCATGGTCTCCAAGACAGAATAAATATTTTGAAGTAGGAAGCTGTTCCAACTTAGGTGATGCTCAGGCAAGAAGATTAAAGATCCGTGTTAATGGTGATGATGGGAAGTATTATGCGCACACACTAAATAACACAGTAGTTGCCCCTCCACGTATGCTGATTGCTTTTCTTGAAAACAATCTTTGTGAAGATGGTTCCATTAAAATTCCAGAGGCATTAAGGCCTTATATGGGAGGCAAAACAGAAATCAGATAGCAGACACACTCTTTTGTTGAAGTATAATTCGGGAAGAGGTGATTTCTATGCACAAATATCTTAGAGCAATTGGTTTTAGCCAGTTAAAAACAAAAAAAGAACTAAATTCCATTTTGTTCGATATTATAAAAGATGCTGAGAACAGACAATATACATCGTTAGAAAATGATATTATATTTGCTGAATTCAGCAAAGAATTTGCTAAGAACATTGGACTTGCAGTTCGCGGTGAATTTGATGAAGATGAATTTTTATATGAATATTACTATCCTTATTTTAGAGGGAATGAAATCAGTTCACAAGAAGATGTTTCAGTTGAGAGACAAGCTGAAAAAGAGTCCTATGCAGGAGTATGTGATGATATCAAAGTAGGTGTTTCTCTTATTTTCTATCTTCAGAATATTATTGATTATATTAAGGTAAGAAATATGGATCAGCTTCCTGTAAAAGGTACAACTCTGACCTTGACAGGACTGTCTGTACAAGGTATCATTATGATGCCGATTGTTAAAAATGAGACAGAAAAGCAAAAAATAAAAAAGGTATCTAATAATAGAAATCATCTGATAGAAGCAGCCAGAAAAGGTGATGAAGAAGCAATAGAAAATCTCACGCTGGAAGATATGGATACTTATACAGTCATATCCAGGAAAATTCAGAAAGAGGATGTTTTTAGTCTTGTTGATACTTATTTTATGCCATACGGAGTAGAGTGTGATCAATATTCTATTTTAGGTGAAATATCGGATTATGTACTTGTTCAGAATAGTATGACAGGTGAAGAAGTATATCAGCTGAAAATTAGTTGTAACGAAATCACACTACAAGTCGCAATTAACCGTCTGGATCTCTATGGTGAACCAATGGTAGGAAGAAGATTTAAAGGTGTAATCTGGTTACAGGGTTATATTAATTTTCCAAATGAATAATTGGATTGCCATATAGCAATGTATGGCAATCTGTAATGCGTTCCTTTAGTTAAATGGATATAACAGGGTCCTCCTAAGGTTCAACCATGGTTATGCCCAAATGAATTAAAAAGGGTAAAGGTTTGGAGTTCGATTCCAGTTAGAAACCGAAGAAGGTCAAGATAAGAAATAGAGATAATTCGTCACGAAAGTATTTGGATTCATAGAGATGGTCGCCGAGGCCAAAAGGTTTGAAAGCCTTGAAAAATCGGCATTTGTTCCCGTAGTTAAATGGATATAACAAGCGCCTCCTAAGCACTAGTTATGGGTTCGATTCCCGTCGGGAACATTCATTTTAGCAGTAATGATTGATCGAAATCAT
>RRZU013341353.1_pt1 | contig 21564 bp, 19 predicted proteins | sample 2165561 | NCBI WGS metagenome assembly RRZU01 (sample SAMN10456909, study PRJNA506462) | wastewater metagenome | isolation source: wastewater sludge | place: USA: Moscow, Idaho | reverse complement strand
TTGAACCTACGACCTTCGGGTTATGAGCCCGACGAGCTACCAGACTGCTCCATTCCGCGCCGATAAGTATACGCAGATTCTGCGAAGTGTCAAAACTTATTTTAAAATCAATCGTTTAGGCGTGAGTTGCGCAGCTTTATGCGTTTTTTCCAGCTGCGGTTGACCCACCAGCGCCAGTATAAAACTGTGCAGCTATAACCCACTGCAGCAAGAATCAGTCCCATCACAATGGAACCCGCATATAAAGGCTGCCAATGGGTGGTGGTGACTTCTAAAATCCAGCTGAGCGTCATTTTGTCGGGAAACTCAATAGCTGGCGTGTTAAGCAACCAAGAGCCTAACTTGTAGTTGATATAAAACACCGGCGGCATGGTGACAGGATTCGTCAGCCAAACTAAGCCAACAGAGATCGGTAGGTTAGCGCGCATAGGGATTGCTAATAAAGCCGCGGCAAACATTTGCATCGGCATTGGGATCATCGCCCAAAAGAAACCCACAGCAACTGCGCGGGCTACTGAATGACGGTTCAGGTGCCACAGGTTTGCATCGTGGATAAGGCTGCCCAAAAAACGTAACGATGGATTGTTTTTTAGTTTTTCCGGGTCAGGCATGTAGCGTTTAAATAGTTGACGGGGCATGAATCTTCTCTGGCGTGCTAAAGCTAGTCTATTATGCATCTTATTCGAGGGCGGTGCTGTTACAGGGTGTGACAAAAGTCTTAGAAAACAGTGATTTGATAAGAATATGTGTTTGCAAATGCTACAAGGAGGTAGTGCTGTGCAAATATCCATAATCGCTTTGATTGTTGGCTTGCTGAGTTTGCGCGTCATGCCGTGGTTGCCAAGTATGTTTTGGCTGCTATCGGGACTGCTGATTGCGTTGTTGTTGCTACGCACGCGTTTGCATCTTTTCGGTTTCTTTTTGTTGGGGCTGTGTTGGGCGTGTTTAAGTGCGCAATGGGCGTTAGATGATCAGCTTGCTGAGGCATTAGATGGGCGCACTTTGTGGATTACTGGGACAGTTGTAGGTTTGCCTGAATGGCCGGTTGTGCAAGGGCAGCCCCCAACTGTGCGTTTTGAATTGGACGATGCGGTTTCCCGTCGAGCACAGCTGCCGCGACGCATACGTGTGTCTTGGCGTACCCCAGCAGAGCCTGTGAAAGCGGGGCAACGTTGGCGCTTAGCGGTGCGCTTAAAACGTCCTGATGGCTCTCTCAATCCTTATGGCTTTGATTACCAAGCTTGGCTGCTGGCTAAACGTATCGGGGCTACAGGCTCGGTTAAAGCGGGTCAGCTGGTTGCGCAGGGGCAGGGTTTAGATCATTGGCGTGAGCAAGTCAGAGCGCGTATTCAGCGCTATGCACCAGAGCCCGCGCAAGGCCTGATGACGGCTTTAATCTTGGGTGATGGCTCGGGTTTAAGCGCAGAGCAGTGGCAAACATTACAAGCTACCGGCACTGTGCACCTTATGGTGATTTCAGGTCAGCACATCAGTTTAATTGCCGCGGTGGCCTATGCTGTGGTTTTTTGGTTGATGCGTTTGGGTTGGTGGCCGCAGCGCGTGCCCTGGTTGCCAGCTGCTTGCGTGCTTTCGATATCGGCGGCGTTAGCCTATGGCGCTTTTGCCGGCTTTGCCGTGCCAGTGCAGCGCGCGTGCATCATGGTGATGGTGGCTTTACTTTGGCGTTGGCATTTTCAGCATTTAAGTGTGTGGACAGCGTTTTTAATTGCTTTAGCAGTGGTGCTAATTTATGAGCCTTTAGTGGTTTTGCAGGCTGGCTTTTGGTTGTCATTTACTGCGGTGGGTGCGTTGATACTGGCGTTTGCAGCACGCTTGGGACCGTGGCGCTGGTGGCATATGGTAGGGCGCACACAATGGGTTGCAGCAATTGGTCTTGCCCCTTTTTTGCTGGCTTTGAGTTTGCCGGTGAGCTTGATGGGACCGCTGGCAAATATTTTTGCGGTGCCGTGGTTGAGCTTGCTGGCGCTGCCTTTAACCTTATTGGGCGCGTTGCTATTGCCTTGGCCAAGTCTTGCGAGCTGGGTTCTCAGTGCGGCAGCTTGGTGTTTAACTGCTATGTTTGCTGGCTTGGATTGGTTTGCGCAAGGTTGGCCGGTCTGGCAGGGCAGCGGGGTAACGGTGGCGGCCCTGCTATTAGCTGTGTTGGGAGTGCTGTGCTGGTTGTTGCCACGGCCCCTGTTACCGCTGCTCGCAGGGTTGCTGCTTTGCTTGCCGCTGCTTAAACCGAGTAAAGAAGTGGTTGCAGATGGGCAAGCGCAGGTGTGGGTGCTGGATGTGGGGCAAGGGCAAGCAGTTTGGGTGAGAACTGCGCAGCACAGTCTAATGTATGATGCGGGCCCTTTTATGGCAGGGTTTGATGCCGGCGAACGCATCGTGGTGCCGGTGTTGCGCGGTTATGGCCAGACTGGTTTAGATGAGTTACTGATTTCTCATGCAGATGCCGATCATGCCGGTGGCGCACAGGCGATTTTGGATGCAGTGGAGGTTAAGCGAGTGGTCAGCGGTCAACCAGCAGAGCATCCACCAAGCTTTGCTGCACAAGATTGTCGAGCTGAGCAGTGGCAGTGGGATGACGTTTGGTTTTGGCGTTGGCAGTGGCATAACGCGAAAGACAGTAATCAAAAGTCCTGCGTGCTGCTGATTGTTGCGCAAGGCGAGCGTTTATTGTTGACCGGTGACTTGGATGCTGCTGGTGAAGCAGCATTACTAGCCGACTGGCCATGGTTGCAAGTTGATTGGTTGGTGGCTGGGCACCATGGCAGCCGTACTTCCACTTCGCGCCGTTTTGTACAGGCCATTGCCCCGCAGTATGCGTTAATTTCCCGTGGCAAACACAACAGTTATGGGCATCCGCACCCGCAAGTGTTGGCAAATTTGCAGCGTGAACAGGTGCGTATTTATGATACGGCGCATGATAAAGCGGTGCAGATTTACTTAGGGCGCTACAGCGAGCCAAGCAGTATGGCTAGGCAATTGCGCTTTTGGCGTTAAAATGAGAACCATAGCGTTCGGTGTCCGCCTTAGGCTGTGCTAAAGTTAGCAAAATTTATTGCTGGAGTAGTTATTGTGTGGGAACTGATCAAGTCAGGCGGCTGGATTATGCTGCCTATTGTGGTGTGTTCAATTATTGCAGTTGCCATTGTTGCTGAGCGTTTATGGACCTTGCGCCCATCACGTATCAGCCCGCCACATTTACTCGGCCAGGTTTGGCGCTGGGTGCAAGACAAGCAAATGGATAGCAATAAGTTTAGCGAGTTACGGGCAGGGTCGCCGTTGGGGCAGATTCTTGCTGCTGGGCTGGCCAATTCACGCTACGGCCGTGAAATGATGAAAGAAAGTATTCAAGAGGCTGGCGCTAAAGTGGTCAATGAGCTTGAGCGCTATTTAACACCGCTGGGCACTATTGCAGCAATTACGCCTTTACTGGGTTTGCTGGGTACGGTATTGGGGATGATTGAAATCTTCGGTGCCTTTATGGGCTCAGGTATGGCCAATGCGCCACAGTTGGCTGGTGGTATCGCCAAGGCGCTGGTGACCACTGCAGCGGGTTTATTTGTGGCAATTCCAGCCATGTTTTTCCACCGTTTCTTGCAGCGCCGTGTCGATGAGCTGGTGGTTAACATGGAGCAAGAAGCGATTAAGTTGGTAGAAGTGGTGCAAGGTGATCGTGAGGTTGAGCTAAATGGTGATAAAGCGTGAGATTCCCTCGTAAGCCCCGTGAACCGGTTGATATTAATCTAGCACCGCTGATTGATGTGGTGTTTATCTTGCTGTTGTTTTTTGTGGTGACCACCACCTTTACCCGAGAAACGCAGCTTAAAGTTGATTTGCCTGAGGCGGTTAGCGGTACGCCGCCGGAAGCTGCAGTTAAAGCACCTTTAGAAATTTTAGTCGCTGTGGATGGCTCTTTTGCTTTAAATGGAAAAAGCTTGGCCAGCAATGATTTGACCGCGTTAATGGAAGCCTTGCGGGTTGAGTCAGGTGGCGATCAAAGCCTGCCAGTGATGCTCAGTGCCGATGCAAAAGCGCCGCACCAGGCTGTAGTTACCGCCATGGATGCTGCTTCGAAGTTGGGCTTTGCGCAGCTGCGCATTACCACTGTTGAGGCGCAAGCCGAGTAGTGAAGTTAAGTGAGCGCTTGCAGCAAGCTTGGTATCGCGGACATCCAGCTTTGGCTGTGTTATGGCCGCTGGAGCAACTGTACCGCTGGGTAGTGTTGCGTAAGCGCGCGCGCTTTATTGCTGGTCAGAGTGAGACGTATCGAGCGCCAGTTCCGCTGGTGGTGGTGGGCAATATCACTGTAGGCGGCACTGGGAAAACCCCGTTAATTCTTTGGCTGATCGACTACTGCCGAGCGCAAGGCTTGCGTGTGGGTGTGGTCAGCCGTGGTTATGGTGCGCGGCCGCCGCATTTACCTTGGACCGTTAGCGCAAGCGACTCTGCCGAACATGCCGGCGACGAGCCTTTGCTGATTGTGCAGCGCACAGGAATCCCGCTGGTTATTGCTCCGCAGCGTGCTCAGGCGGTGCAGCAGTTACTCGCTGAGCAGTCGGTTGATCTGATTTTATCTGATGATGGCCTGCAGCATTATGGCTTAGCCCGAGATTTAGAGTTGGTGCTGATTGATGACGCACGCGGTTTAGGCAATCAGCGCTGCTTGCCGATGGGGCCTTTGCGCGAGCCTGCTGAGCGCTTGGAAACAGTGGATGCGGTACTGTTTAACGGTGCTACAGCCGACACTAATAGCGGCTTTGCCATGCAGCTGCAGCCCACCGCGTTGGTGCATGTGCGCAGTGGCCGCCGTGAGCCGTTAAGTTATTTTCCTAAGCAGCAAAAAATGCATGCCGTGGCCGGTATAGGTAACCCGCAGCGTTTCTTCAAGACGCTGGAGGGGTTAGACTGGCAGCCAATCGCTCATGCCTTTGCTGATCATGCCGAGTTTACTGCGCAAGATTTACAGTTTAGCGATGACCTACCAGTGCTAATGACGGAAAAAGATGCGGTGAAATGCCGTGCTTTTGCTGCGGATAATTGCTGGTATTTACAAGTGGCCGCGCAGCCATCGCCAGCATTTAGCCGCTGGTTTGCTGAGCAGCTCAAGCGTTTATTACCTGAATCGTTGTGAGGATATGCTGATGGACCCGAAACTTTTAGATATTTTAGCCTGCCCTTTGTGTAAAAGTGCCGTGCAACTCAACGACGAAAAAACTGAGCTGTGGTGTAAGGCCGATGGTTTGGCTTTTCCTATTCGTGATGATATTCTGGTGATGCTGGAAACCGAAGCGCGTACTTTAAGCAACGACGAGCGTTTGGATTAATAGCATGACTCAAGCTTTTAGTGTGGTGATTCCTGCGCGTTTTGCCTCGACGCGCTTTCCTGGTAAACCGCTGCAAGATATTGCCGGTATGTCGATGATTCAGCGGGTTTGGCTGCAAGCGCAAAAAAGTGCTGCGCAGCAAGTGGTGATTGCCACGGACGATCAGCGGATTTTTGCTGAATGCCAGAGCTTTGGTGCGCAGGTGCTGATGACCCGCGATGATCATGAGTCCGGCACTGACCGCTTAGCTGAGGTTGTAGCCCAGTTAGCGCTACCCAGTGATGCGATTGTGGTCAATGTGCAGGGCGATGAACCATTGATTCCACCGGCAGTGATTAATCAAGTTGCTGAAAACCTCGCGCAGTATCAGCAAGCAGCGATGGCAACTTTAGCCGAGCCCATAACCGATCTGGCCAGTGTCTTGAATCCAAATGTGGTGAAAGTCAGCACTGATGTGCAGGGCTATGCTTTGACCTTTAGTCGTGCGCCTTTGCCCTGGCCACGTGATGCCTTTGCTAAAAGCCAAAGCGAAATGCCAGTTGGCGTAGATTTTCGTCGGCATATTGGTATTTATGCTTACCGGGCCGGTTTTTTAGCCGATTTTGTCGCTTGGGGACCCTGTGCGCTTGAGCTCACAGAATCCCTAGAGCAGTTGCGCGCTTTATGGAATGGGGCGCGTATTCATGTGGCTGATGCTGTTGTAGCACCGCCAGCAGGCGTTGATACGCTGGAAGATTTGCAGCGTGTGCGACGTTTTTTTGAGGAGTAATAATGAAGGTTTTATTTGTCTGTTTAGGTAATATTTGCCGTTCGCCGACTGCTGAAGGGGTGTTTCGTCGCTATGTCGAGCAGGCAGGTTTAAGCGATAAAATCACCATTGATTCCGCCAGCACTTCTGATTGGCATATTGGTAAAGCGCCTGATCCGCGTACCGTGGCTGCTGCGGCGAAGCGCGGTTATGACTTATCTGGTTTGCGTGGACGCCAGGCTAAAGCAGAAGATTTTAATGAGTTTGACCTGATCCTAGCCATGGATAACAGCAATTTGAGTAACTTACAGGCGATTCAGCCAGCCGATGGTTCTGCAGAATTAGCCTTGTATTTGCCACGTTTTGGCATTAGCCCAGATGAAGTGCCTGATCCGTATTATGGCGGTGAAGATGGTTTTGAGCTGGTGCTGGATATGCTGGAGCAAGCCAGCCAAGTGCTGTTGGACGAAATCAAGGTAAAACTGTGAGCCTGAATATCCAAGAGCAGGTGTCTATGCGCCCGTACAACAGCTTAGCGGTTGATGTGCGGGCGCGTTTTTTTGTCAGCGTAGCTTCGCTTGAACAGTTGCAAGCCGCTTTAGTTTGGGCGCAGCAACAGGGTGTTAGCGTGCTCCTGCTGGGCGGCGGCAGTAATCTGGTGCTCACTGCGGACTTGCAGGTGTTAGTGATTCATCTGCAACTGCGCGGGATTAGCATACTCAGCACCGATGCAGAGTTTACCCGCGTGGCCGTGCAGGCTGGAGAGAATTGGCATGCTTTTGTCTTGTGGAGCTTGGCGCAAGGGCTCAGCGGTTTAGAAAACTTGAGTTTAATTCCCGGCAATGTAGGCGCAGCGCCCGTGCAAAATATTGGTGCCTATGGGGTCGAGTTGAAAGATCATTTGGAAAGTGTGCTGGTATTTGATCGCGAAACTGCACTTGTGCAGCGCTTGAGCAATGAGCAGTGTCAGTTTGCGTATCGCGATAGTCTCTTTAAGCGCGAGTCAGGTCGGCGGGTGATTTTAAGTGTTATTTTTAAACTGCCGAAACACGCAAGTCTGCAGCTTGATTATGGCGATTTACGTGGCTATCTAGCTGAGCAACAGATCAGCGCACCCGCGCCGCACGATGTCAGCCGTGCGGTCTGCGAAATTCGCGCAGCAAAACTGCCAGACCCTAAGCAGCTCGCCAATGCCGGTAGCTTCTTTAAAAACCCAGTCGTCACCTCTGCGCATGCCGAGCAATTGCAAAAAAACTATCCGCATATGGTCTGTTTTGCTCAAGCAGATGGTCAGGTGAAATTGGCCGCTGGCTGGTTGATTGATCAAGCCGGCTGGAAAGGCGTGCGCCAAGGTGATGCCGCCGTACATGCGAAGCAGGCACTAGTTTTGGTCAATCATGGCGCAGCCACAGGCCAGCAGATTCTTGCGTTAGCTTCACAGATCCAAGCTGATATCCAGCAGCGTTATGGGGTTGAGCTGGAAATCGAGCCAAACGTTATTGGCTAAAAAGTCTAGAAACTGCTTTGTAATAGCTATACATAAGTTAATCTCTGTATAAGTATGTGGCATACTGTTTAACACTTACTCATAGAGAATAAATTCATGTTGCTATCTATTCGCGGGCAGGTCATTGCTGCAGTTGCAGTTTTGGCTGCGTTGTTTATCTGGTTTATCTCTGCCGGGCAATCTATGGCAGTGGCTAAACCCTCGACGCTTAACTTAGCCCAGCAGGTGCAAAGTTTGCCTGATGTGCAGGGCAAACAGTCGAGCGTGGCTTTTGATGCGAGTAAGCCCACTTTGGTTAAATTGTGGGCCAGCTGGTGTCCTTTATGCTTATCAGAGCTTGGGCAAACAGAAGACTGGGTTAGCGACGCTGATTTTGCTGCGGCTAACCTGCTTACCGTGGCCTCTCCGGGGGTGTTGGGCGAGCAGTCGCTAGAGGCCTTTAGCGATTGGTACAGCGGCTTAGATTACCCGCAGTTACCGGTGCGCATGGACAGCAGTGGTGAATTGGTTAAGCGCCTTGGCGTTAAGGTGTATCCCAGTTGGGCGTTGATTGATCAGCAGGGGCAGCTAGCGCGAGTGATTAAAGGCAGTCTCAATAAGTCTCAGGCTTTAGCCTTGTTGGCTAACCCGGAAGCGGATTTGGACGACTCAGCCCACACTTTTTATCAGCCAAAAATCAATCAAGATGCTGTCCCGGTGAATGCCCGTACTATTTATTTGGCTGGCGGTTGCTTCTGGGGGGTTGAGGCTTATTTTGAGCGCATTGATGGCGTGTTGGATGCGGTATCCGGTTATGCCAATGGTCGCACGGAAAACCCCAGTTACGAGGATGTGGTGTACCGCAACACCGGCCATGCGGAAACGGTAAAAGTGGTTTATAACCCTGATAAGCTGAGCCTGGATGATATTTTGCAGTATTACTTTCGCATCATTGATCCAACTAGTTTGAATAAGCAGGGCAATGACCGCGGCGTGCAATATCGAACCGGTGTTTATACCACTGACACTGCCGAGCAGAAAGTGGTGGCTGACGCTTTAGCCCAGTTGCAACAGCGTTATCAGCGTACGTTGGTGGTGGAAAATACCGCGCTAGAGCACTTTTATCAGGCTGAGCAGTACCATCAAGATTACTTAATGAAAAACCCTAATGGTTATTGCCATGTGGACTTATCCAAAGCCGATGAGCCGTTAGCCAATCAGGCCGAGCAGGCTGAGAAAGCGCAGAAAGAGTTTGATGCCAGTACATTCCGCAAGCCTGACAGCGCAACCTTGCAGCAGCGTTTAAGTCGCGAGGAATATCGGATCACCCAAAACAACGGCACTGAGCGCGCGTTCAGTCACCGCTATGACGAACTGTTTGAGCCGGGACTGTATGTGGATATTGTCAGTGGCGAGCCGTTATTTAGCTCCAGTGCTAAGTACCAGTCCGGCTGCGGTTGGCCGAGTTTTGTGAAGCCGATTCATGCCAGCGCGGTCACTGAGCACACTGACACCAGCTATAATATGCGCCGCATTGAAGTGCGCAGTCAGCTGGCTGATTCGCACTTGGGTCATGTGTTTCCTGATGGCCCACGGGATCGTGGCGGCTTGCGCTACTGCATTAACGGCGCCAGTCTCAAGTTTATTCCCCAGGCGCAGATGCAAGAGCAAGGCTATGGGCAGTGGCTTAAATTTGTTGAGTAAAGTCTGCTGACTTAAGTAAAAATGAGGCGCTGTGCAGTTGGGTAAAACTCAGCGCCTAAAGCGCCTAAACCGAGTCTAGCCGACTAGGCTTGAGCTCGGTTTGGCGGCTACTCAAAGTCTTCTGGATTGACGGTCTTGATGTTCTGCGCTGGGCTATTTTGTGCTTGGATGCGAATCAGAGCACCCAGCGGATAGTGGTCAACGAAAGTCACTTGGTCATTGGCAACGATGGTTTTTTGTTGCAGTTGTTCGCTGCTGCGCAAGGTCTTGTCGGGGTTGAATTGATTGATCCACAGATCCAGCTGTACGGAGCTGGTGCGATCCAAGACAAAACTCAGGGTGCCTTCCACTGGATAATGGTCGAAATAATCGGGGCCGGTGCTGACAGCTACTTTCGCTGTGCCGTCAGTGCTGTGCTGCAGCCACGCTTGATGGAAAAGTATTTCGTAACCATTGGCTGGGGTGAGCTTGTCTGTTAAGTGGTTGAGGTGGGTGCTGCGGAGCATGTTAGCGGTAATTGGTGTTGCGCCTTGTGCCCAGTTGTCCGGCGCGACTCGGCTGGCAGATAAGCTTTCGCCGCCTTGACGAAAGACCACCAGCTCTACAATGTGGCTGTCGCTGGCCATTGCTTGCGTGCTGCACAGGGCGAGCAGAAGAACGAAGTGAATTAAATAACGCATGTGCAGCTCCCTAAATTATTGTTATGGCGCCAGTTGTGCCAGCAAGGCTTCGATTGTAGCAAAACGCTGCTCAGGGTTATCCATCGGCACATTAAACTTAAAGACGGTAGCGCCTTCAAAGCGGTAGTGCTTGGGCTGACTTTGAATCAGTTTAATGAGGCGCATTGGATCAACACAGGTATCGCCGGCAAATTCTAGACGCCCACCGTGCGGGCCTGCATCGATTTTGAGAATACCCAGTGCTTGTGCTTTGAGCTTGAGCTCGGTAACACGAATTAAGTGTTTGGCTGGATCGGGTAATAAACCGAAACGGTCAATCATCTCCACTTGTAAGTCTTTTAAGTCCGTAGTGTTTTGCGCTGAGGCAATGCGCTTATAGAGAATCAAACGTGCGTGCACATCAGGTAAATACTCGTCGGGGATCAGCGCAGGCACCCGTAAGTTGATTTCAGTACCGCTGTCCAGTGGTTGCTCAAGGTTGGGTTGCTCGCCTTTACGAATGGATTCCACGGCGCGTTCGAGCATTTCCATATATAAGGTGAAACCAATGGCTTGGATCTCACCACTTTGGCCGTCACCCAATAGTTCACCGGCGCCGCGGATTTCTAAGTCGTGAGTGGCGAGCATAAAGCCTGCGCCTAAGTCTTGTGCATGACTGATGGCTTCAAGGCGTTTTTTCGCATCGCTGGTCATGCTTTTGGCTGGTGGGGTTAGTAAGTAAGCATAGGCTTGGTGGTGGCTGCGTCCCACCCGCCCGCGTAATTGGTGTAATTGGGCCAAGCCAAACTTGTCTGCGCGATCAATCACAATGGTGTTGGCGTTAGGGATATCAATACCGGTTTCAATAATGGTTGAGGCCACTAATACGTTGTAGCGATTGTGGTAGAAGTCGGCCATCACCTGTTCCAGTTCGCGCTCATGCATTTGTCCGTGGCCAATGCCAATCCGCGCCTCGGGTACTAAAGCGGCTAAATCGGCAGCGCATTTCTCGATGGTTTTAACATCGTTGTGTAAGAAATACACTTGACCACCGCGCAGTAACTCACGCAGCAAGGCTTCTTTCACCACCGCATCTTGGCGTTGCATAACAAAAGTGCGCACCGATAAGCGCCGTGCTGGTGGTGTGGCAATAATCGACATGTCGCGCATGCCGGCAAAGGCCATATTCAGGGTGCGCGGAATCGGTGTGGCAGTGAGGGTGAGAATATCCACTTCGCTGCGCAGAGCTTTTAGCTTCTCTTTCTGACGCACACCAAAACGGTGTTCCTCATCAATAATAACTAAGCCTAAATTATTAAACTTCACGTCATCTTGCAGCAGTTTGTGCGTGCCAATTAAAATGTCGACTTTGCCATCAGCGACGTTACTCACTGCTTGGCTGATTTCTTTGCCGGTTTTGAAGCGGCTCATAACCTCGACCTGCACTGGCCAATCGGCGAAGCGGTCACGGAAACTGTTGTAGTGTTGTTGCGCGAGTAGGGTGGTGGGTACTAAAACGGCCACCTGCTTACCGCTGTGTACGGCAATAAAGGCTGCGCGCATGGCCACCTCGGTTTTACCAAAGCCCACATCACCACAAATTAAGCGATCCATGGGTTTGCCAGAGAGCATGTCATTGCGCACATTGTCGATGGCCACTTGCTGATCTGGGGTTTCCTCAAAAGGGAAGGCTGCGCTAAAGGTTGCGTAATCAAGGCCAGGATTGCTAAAAGCAAAACCTTCACGGGCCGCGCGAATGGCATAAATATTCAGCAATTCTGCTGCTACATCGCGTACTTGCTCAGCGGCTTTGCGCTTGGCTTTCTGCCATTGCTCGGTGCCTAAACGGTGTAGTGGGGCGCTGCTGTCATCGCTGCCAGTATAGCGGGCAATTAAATGCAAATTAGCCACGGGTACATAGAGCTTGGCTTGATCCGCGTATTCGAGCATTAAAAATTCGGTGGCTTGATCTTCAATTTCTAAAGTCACCAAGCCTTGATAGCGGCCAACACCGTGGTCAATGTGCACCACTGGTGCGCCTTCGCGCAGTTCAGTGAGGTTGCGGATGACATGCTCATGGTTGGCGTCACGGTTTTTCTCGCGGCGACGGCGCTGCATCACTCGCTGACCGAGCAAGGCGTTTTCGGGAATTAAGGCAATATTGTCGAGTAGGACGCCGGCTTCAATGGGTGCCACACAAATCGCAATTTTGCAGTCTGCGGTTAAAAAGTCTTCCCAGCTGGCAACTTCGACAGGGGCTACGTTTATGCGCTGCAGTAGTTCAAGTAAAACTTCACGGCGTCCGGCGGTCTCTACGGTAAATAAGCTGCGGCCAGAAAATTCGGCTAAAAACTCTTTAACCTTGCTCAGCGGCTCAGTGGCGCGGGCGTCAATGGCTAAATCTGGAAAGGCTTGTACTGGCAAGCGCTCGCGGCCGACACCGGGGCTAACGTCTTCAGGATCAATGACAATACGCGGGTGTTCTTTAAGTGCAGCGTAGTATTCATTGATGGCAATAAATAAATCGGCAGGCGGCAGCAGTGGGCGTTCAATATCGCCACGGCGCTCTTCATAGCGGCTGCGAATATCTTGCCAAAAAGCTTCAGCTGCGGCATCAACTCCGAGCATTGAGAAAACTTGAGCATTGTCTGGGAGGAAATCAAACAGGCTACTGGTTTCTTCAAAAAATAACGGTAAGTAGGATTCAATTCCCGCTGGAATAATGCCTCCAGAGAGGTCCTGGTACAGTGGGCAGCGACGAAAATCTACGTCAAAACGTTCACGGAAGCGTGCGCGAAAATCACCACGGGCTTTTTTATCTAAAGGGAATTCGCGGGCTGGTAGCAGGCGAACACTGTCGACTTTTTCATTGGAGCGTTGGGTTTCTGGATCAAAGGTGCGCAGCGTTTCGATTTCATCATCAAATAAATCAATACGGTAGGGCGCGTCACTGCCCATGGGGAATAAGTCCAGTAACGCTCCGCGTACGGCAAACTCACCATGTTCGTAAACAGTGTCCACGCATTGATAGCCGGATGCCTGTAAGCGGCTGCGCATACTTTCCACATCAAGCTTTTGGCCAACATCGAGCATCAGGCTGGCATCCAGCATAAATGACTTGGGCGCTAAGCGGTGTAGGGCGGTATTGATGGGGACCACTAAAATGCCATGCTGCAGTTGCGGTAGCTGGTAGAGGGTGGCGACTCGCTGAGAAATAATGTCCTGATGCGGAGAAAACACGTCATAGGGCAAGGTTTCCCAGTCAGGGAAGTGCAAAACTGGCAGCTCTGGGGCAAAAAAAGCCAGCTCCTCTTTGAGACGCTCAGCGCTCTGGCTGTTGTCAGTTAGGAGCAAAGTAAAACGCTGCGCACTGCGTGTGGCTTCAGCAATGGCAAGACCCTGAGCAGCGCCGGGAAGGTTGCCCCAGAGCTGTTTGGCGGATTTAGATGGCAGTTTAGGAAAGCGCAATACAGACACAGTTAACCCGAGTGAGAATGATAAAAGTAAGGATTGTAACGGGCTATTGAGTCGCTCGCTATATAAGGTTTTCAAGAGAATAGCTGCTTAGAGCTTGCCGCTTTGCGTTATGCAGTCGATAATGTAGCTCTTTTTAAGCCCCTAAATAGGTATTCCACGTGACTCAGAAGACTGACCAGTGTCTTGGTGAATGGATTGATCGCGAAGCCCTTGCCGAGGCAATGATTCCGCTCGTTGGCCATCTTTATCGCAATAACAATGTGGTAACGTCCATTTATGGACGCGGCCTGATTAACCGTTCTGTAATTGCAATTCTTAAAGCGCACCGTTTTGCCCGCCACCGCATTGGTGGTGATTCCGAGTTGTCGGTGCGTGACACCTATCCAATCCTCAAAGTTATGAGCGAAATGGATCTTGGCAGCGCGTCTGTTGACTTGGGTAAGATGGCAGTTAAATTCAAAACTGAAGCCAATGGCCGCAGTCTTGAACAGTTTGTTCGTGACGAATTAAGCACGGTTAGCGGTAAGCGCGAAAGCAATGCCCACCAAGGTACTGATGTTGTGCTGTATGGTTTTGGGCGTATTGGTCGTTTGTTGGCGCGTATTTTGGTTGAAAAAACCGGTGCCGGTGATGGCCTACGTTTACGTGCGATTGTTGTACGTAAAGGTGCTGAGAATGATTTATCGAAGCGTGCCAGCTTGTTACGTCGTGACTCTGTGCATGGTTCGTTTGATGGCACCATCGTTATTGATGAAGAAAACAACACCATCACAGCCAATGGCAGCCTGATCCAAGTGATCTACTCTAATGACCCGAAAACTGTTGATTACACTCAGTACGGTATTAAAGACGCGCTGTTGGTCGATAACACCGGGCGCTGGCGTGACGAAGAAGGTCTGAGCCAGCACTTAGCTTGCCCAGGTATCGATCGCGTTGTATTAACTGCACCGGGTAAAGGTGATCTGAAAAATATCGTACACGGTATTAATCATGGCGAAATCACTGCGGATGATAAGATTATTTCTGCAGCGTCCTGCACCACGAACGCGATTGTGCCGGTTCTAAAAGCCATTAATGATAAGTTTGGTATCGTTAACGGCCACGTTGAAACCGTACACTCCTACACTAACGACCAAAACCTCATCGATAACTTCCATACCGGTAGTCGTCGTGGTCGCAGTGCACCACTGAACATGGTTCTGACTGAAACTGGCGCTGCTACTGCAGCGGCAAAAGCACTGCCTTTCTTGGAAGGTAAGCTCACCGGTAACGCCATCCGTGTACCTACACCGAACGTATCTATGGCGATTCTCAGCTTAAACCTTGAGAAGAACACCGATCGTGCTGAAGTGAATGAGTACTTGCGTCAGATTGCGATGCATTCAGACCTACAAAAGCAAATTGACTATGTGTGCTCGCAAGAAGTTGTGTCAACTGACTTCGTGGGTTCACGCCATGCCGGTGTGGTTGATGCGGAAGCAACTATCTGCACTGAGAACCGTTTGATTTTGTATGTTTGGTATGACAACGAATACGGTTACAGCTGTCAGGTTGTACGTGTTATGGAAGATATCGCTGGCGTCAATCCACCTGCCTTCCCGCAGTAAGTGATAAGAGATTGACGGACTAAGTGAAAAGGGAGCCTCTGGGCTCCCTTTTGCGTTTAAATATTGAGTAAAGACAGCTTGCGTGTACCACTAAAGTGAGTATTTGGTAGAAAGTTGGCCTTAGAGCTGGCAAGTGACCGCTATGCATCTTTATAATCATCCAGATTACTTTTTAAGCGTCGGGAATACAGTATGGTTTGCGCTTTTATAGGTAAACTGTATGGGTTTTCGACATAACTATAAATTTCACTATCGTGGTTAGGCAAACCTATGATCAAAATAAAACGTGGGCTTGACTTGCCCATGACTGGTACGCCAACACAGCGTATTGAGGCTGCAAAGCCCGTACATAGTGTTGCAGTCATAGGCTTCGACTATAACGGGATGAAGCCTACAATGCAGGTGCAAGAAGGGGATCGAGTCAAGCTCGGCGACGTCCTTTTTTCTGATAAGAAAACCGAAGGTGTGCTTTATACAGCGCCAGGCGCTGGGGTTGTAAAAGCCATAAACCGTGGTGATCGTCGTGTGTTTCAATCAGTCGTGATTGAGTTGGAGGGGGATGAGCAAGTCACCTTCGCCAGTTACGACGCAGCTAAGCTGGCTGGCTTGGCTACAGAGCAGGTGCGTGAGAATCTACAACAGTCCGGTTTATGGACAGCGCTGCGCACTCGCCCTTATAGCAAGGTTCCAGCAATTGATGCGACACCACGCTCAATCTTTGTTACCGCAATGGATACCAATCCATTAGCTGCGGACCCAGCAGTTATTATCGCTGAGTATGCCGACGATTTTAGCCGTGGGCTTACCGTACTGAGCCGCCTAGCAAAAGTCTTTTTGTGTAAAGCAGAGGGCGTTACTTTGCCGGGTGAGAACTTGGACAAAGTGCAAACAGAAGCGTTCTCTGGGCCGCATCCAGCAGGGTTGCCTGGCACTCATATTCACTACCTTGATCCGGTCGATGCAACACGCACGGTGTGGCAGATTGGCTATCAGGATGTGATCGCTATTGGTAAGTTGTTTACCACTGGGCAGTTATGGGTGGAGCGCGTTGTTGCTTTGGCTGGGCCTGTGGTCAAGCAGCCACGCTTAGTGCGTACCCGTTTAGGTGCGAATCTGGCTGACTTGGTGCAAGGCGAGCTAGAAGAGGGCAGCAATCGTGTGATCTCCGGCTCGGTGTTAGGCGGTCGTACAGCACGTGGTAGCTGTGATTTCTTAGGCCGTTACCACAATCAGGTGAGCTGCTTGGTTGAGGACCGTGAGCGTCAAATGTTGCACTACTTACGCCCCGGCGTGAACAAGTTTTCTGTACTGAATATCTTTATTTCTAAATTGTTTGCAAATAAAAAGTTTGCCATGACCACTTCCACCAACGGTAGTGAACGGGCAATGATTCCAGTGGGCAGCTATGAAAAAGTGATGCCGCTGGATATTTTGCCAACACAGTTACTGCGTGCGTTGCTGGTCGGCGATACCGATGTTGCACAAAAGCTTGGTTGCTTAGAGTTAGATGAGGAAGACCTTGCGCTATGCACCTTTGCATGCCCAGGTAAGTACGAGTACGGCCCGATTTTACGGGATAATCTAACGCGTATTGAGCAGGAGGGGTAATCCATGCTGGGTCTTCGTGCATTCCTCGATAAAATCGAGCACAACTTTGAAAAAGGCGGTAAGTACGAGAAGTGGTATGCCCTATATGAGGCAGCTGACACCATTTTCTACCGTCCAAGCAGTGTCACTAAAACCACCGCTCACGTGCGTGACGGAGTTGACCTCAAGCGCATCATGATCACCGTGTGGTTGTGTGCCTTCCCGGCGATGTTCTTTGGTATGTGGAACGTCGGTTACCAAGCGAACTTGATCTTTGCTGATAACCCAGGGCTACTGGCAGCGCAAGATGGTTGGCGTATGGCGTTAACCAGCTCCTTGGCGGGGTTTGATCCGGGCAGTATTTGGGACAATATGATTCAGGGTGCGACTTGGTTTGTGCCGATCTATATGGTCACCTTTATTGTTGGTGGGTTCTGGGAAGTGTTATTTGCTTCGATCCGCCGCCATGAGATTAACGAAGGGTTTTTCGTTACTTCGATCCTGTTTGCCTTAATTGTTCCGCCGAGCATTCCATTGTGGCAAGTCGCCATGGGGATTAGCTTTGGTGTGGTGATTGGTAAAGAGGTGTTTGGTGGTACCGGTAAAAACTTCTTAAACCCAGCACTGGCAGGCCGTGCGTTCTTGTTCTTCGCTTACCCTGCACAGCTTTCAGGTGATGCGGTATGGACCTCAGTGGACGGTTTTGCTGGCGCTACTGCACTCAGTGTGGGTGCTGAAGGTGGTATGGAGCAGATACTGGGTTCAGGCATCACTTGGATGGATGCTTTCTTAGGCACCGTACATGGTTCGGTAGGTGAAACCAGTACTTTGGCCATCTTCATTGGTGGCGCTGTACTGCTGATTATGGGTATCGCTGCTTGGCGCATTGTCGCTGGGGTGATGCTCGGTATGGTTGCTTTGAGCTTGCTGCTCAATATCATCGGATCAGATACCAACCCATTGTTTGCTATGCCGTGGTACTGGCACTTGGTACTAGGTGGTTTTGCCTTCGGTATGATCTTTATGGCGACCGACCCTGTATCTGCATCCATGACCAATACCGGTAAGTGGATTTTTGGTGCGCTGATTGGGGTAATGGCGGTACTCGTTCGAGTGGTTAACCCAGCCTTCCCAGAAGGTATGATGTTGGCGATTTTGTTTGCCAACCTCTGTGCACCACTCATTGACCACTTTGTTGTTCAGGCCAACATTAAGCGGAGGCTGGCGCGCAATGTCTAGTCCAAGAGAATCAACCACCCGCACGCTAGTCGTAGCTTTACTGGTGTGCTTGGTGTGTTCAGTATTTGTGGCGGGAGCAGCGGTTGCTTTACGCCCCATTCAAACTGAGAACCGTTTGCTCGATAAGCAGCGCAGTATTCTAGCGATTGCTGGACTGGGTGACTCCAGTATGTCCAGTGAGCAAGTGAAAAAAATGTTTGATGAGCGCATTCAGGCGCGTCTAGTGAATTTGGATACAGGTAAGTTTTCTGATGCCCATGATCCAGTGACCTTTGACCCATTGGCCTCATCGAAAGATCCTGCTCTGTCTAAAGAGCTCGCTGGTAAAGACGATATTGCTTCAATTAAACGTCGTGAGCGTTATAGCACGGTGTATGTGGTTGAGCATGACGGTCAGTTAGATACTTTAATCATACCTGTTCGCGGTTATGGTTTGTGGTCCACCATGCAAGGCTTTATTGCACTCAAAGGTGACCTCAACACAGTCGCAGGTTTTGGCTTTTACGAGCACGGCGAAACACCAGGCTTGGGCGGTGAAATTGACAACCCGAACTGGCGCGCCTTATGGCTCGATAAAAACCTATATGACAGTAATGATGAGCTCGCCATTCGCGTCATTAAGGGTAATGTGGATCAGAGTAGCCCAAGAGCTGCTAACCAAGTCGATGGCTTGGCTGGTGCAACATTGACCAGTAACGGCGTGACCTATTTGCTCCAGTTCTGGCTGGGTGAAAATGGCTTTGGTAGCTTTATTGAGCATTTACGTGCAGGGGAGGCGTAAAGATGTCACAGCCAACAATTAAACAAGTTGTACTTGACCCGCTGTTTAACAATAACCCCATTGGCTTACAGATCCTGGGTATCTGTTCGGCATTGGCGGTTACCACTAACGTTGAAACAGCGTTGGTGATGTCAGTTGCACTGACCTTGGTTACAGCGTTCTCGAATATGTTTATTTCGATGATCCGCAAGCAAATCCCAAACTCAATCCGCATGATTGTGCAGATGGTGATTATTGCTTCCTTGGTAATCGTGGTTGACCAAGTATTAAAAGCGTACGCGTACTCGCTTTCTAAGCAGCTCTCAGTGTTCGTCGGTTTGATTATTACCAACTGTATTGTGATGGGCCGTGCGGAAGCATTTGCCATGTCTAATCCACCGGTAATTTCATTCTTTGACGGTGTGGGTAACGGCTTAGGCTATAGCGTTATGTTGATCGTGTTGGGGATTATCCGTGAGCTGTTTGGTGCGGGTAAGTTAATGGGTTACACCATTCTTCCTACCATCAACGACGGCGGCTGGTACTTACCGAACGGTATGTTGTTATTACCACCTTCGGCATTCTTCTTAATTGGTTTAATTATTTGGGCATTGCGCATGTGGAAAAAGGAGCAGGTGGAAGAGCCTGACTTTAGCATTGCTGCGCACACTCAAGAGAAGGAGGCGTACTGATGGAACATTACATCAGCTTATTTGTTAAGGCGGTTTTCGTTGAAAACATGGCTTTGGCATTCTTCTTGGGTATGTGTACCTTTATTGCGATCTCCAAAAAAGTGGAAACCGCAATTGGTCTAGGTATTGCGGTTGTGGTAGTGCAGGTGATTACTGTGCCGGCCAACAACCTGATTTATACCTACTTGCTTAAAGACGGTGCTTTGGCGTGGGCAGGCTTGCCTGACGTTGATCTTAGCTTCTTAGGTTTGCTCAGCTATATCGGGGTGATTGCCGCGATTGTGCAAATTCTAGAAATGCTCCTCGATAAGTATGTGCCAGCGTTGTACAACGCACTGGGCGTGTTCTTGCCGTTGATCACGGTAAACTGCGCCATCATGGGTGGTACCTTGTTTATGGTGGAGCGTGACTACAACTTCACTGAAAGTACGGTATATGGTCTGGGTTCTGGTTTCTCTTGGGCGCTGGCCATCGCTTTACTGGCGGGTATCCGTGAAAAGCTAAAATACAGCGATGTACCCCATGGTCTACAAGGCTTGGGCATTACCTTTATTACTATTGGCTTAATGTCATTAGGCTTTATGTCATTCTCTGGCATTCAACTGTAAGGAGTAGCGAGTAATGAATTTCGAGATTTTTCTCGCTATAGGTATGTTCACCGCCATTGTGCTGGCGCTCGTAGTGTTGATTCTTGTCGCTCGAGCACGCTTAGTATCTGACGGTGATGTAACCATTAAAATCAACGGCGAGCGTACGATTACCGTACCTGCTGGTGATAAATTGCTACAAACCTTGGCCGGTAACGATATTTTCCTATCGTCTGCTTGTGGTGGTGGTGGTACTTGTGCGCAGTGTACTTGTGTCGTGAGTAGCGGTGGTGGTGAATTGCTGCCTACCGAAGAGCCACACTTCACCAAGCGTGAAGCTAAAGAAGGCTGGCGTTTATCCTGTCAGGTCACCGTCAAGCAAGATATGGAAATTCAAATCCCTGAAGAGATTTTTGGGGTTAAAAAGTGGGAGTGTGTGGTTGAGTCCAACCCGAACGTAGCAACCTTTATTAAAGAGTTGACCCTACGTATCCCGGATGGCGATGACGTCAACTTCCGTGCCGGTGGTTATGTGCAGTTGGAGTGCCCGCCACACGTGGTGCACTACAAAGACTTTGATATTCAGCCTGAATTCCATGAGGACTGGGATAAGTTTGATATTTGGCGCTACACCTCTACGGTGACTGAGCCAACTATTCGTGCTTACTCCATGGCTAACTACCCGGAAGAAACCGGTATTGTTAAGTTTAATATCCGTGTGGCAACGCCGCCGCCAGGCCGTGATGACTTACCACCGGGCATTATGTCGTCGTGGGTGTTTAGCTTAAAGCCGGGTGATAAAGTCACTGTATTTGGTCCCTTTGGTGATTTCTTCGCTAAAGATACCGATGCGGAAATGGTCTTTGTTGGTGGTGGTGCTGGTATGGCGCCGATGCGTTCGCATATCTTTGATCAGCTTAAGCGCCTCAACAGTAAGCGTAAAATTAGCTTCTGGTACGGTGCGCGCTCATTGCGTGAGGCGTTTTACGTTGATGAATACGACAAGCTGCAAGAAGAAAACCCGAACTTCACCTGGCACTTGGCCTTATCTGATCCATTGCCAGAAGATAACTGGGAAGGTCCAACTGGGTTTATTCATAACGTTCTTTATGAGAACTACTTGAAAGATCACCCTGCACCTGAAGACTGTGAATTCTACATGTGCGGTCCGCCAATGATGAACCAAGCAGTCATCAAACTGCTGGAAGATTTAGGTGTGGAGCCTGCAAACATCATGCTTGATGACTTTGGGGGCTAATATGTTACGCAACCTATTACAGGGCGCGTGTTTAGTTTCTATATTAGTTGTGACGCTCAGTGCTTGTGAAAACAACGCTGAGCGTATTGAAGTGCTGTCTGGCCCAGCCCAAGGCAGCACTTACACCATCAAGTATGTATCGAGTCCCACAACGCCTAAAGCCGATGCAATGGGCGTTGCTGTGCAAGGTATTCTGGATGAGGTCGACCGGCAGATGTCGACCTATCGCTTAGATTCTGATATCGCCCGCTTTAATCAATCCCCTGCGAAAACCTGCATGAAAATGCCGCAGCCGGTGTTGGATTTAGTCCAGTACGGCTATGAGTTATCAACACTCAGCGACGGCGCTTTTGATTTAACCCTAGGACCACTGTTGAACGTTTGGGGCTTTGGCCCGCAATCACGAGGTAAGCAGGTGCCC
>RRZU011599223.1_pt1 | contig 21568 bp, 18 predicted proteins | sample 2165561 | NCBI WGS metagenome assembly RRZU01 (sample SAMN10456909, study PRJNA506462) | wastewater metagenome | isolation source: wastewater sludge | place: USA: Moscow, Idaho | reverse complement strand
GTTGGAGCCGAGGATAATGAGAACCTCGCCCGCCGAGACCTCGAAGTTGATGTCCCTGAGCACCGGCTTGTCCGCCGTGTACGCGAAGGCCACGTGCTCGGCCCTGATGATCGGCCGCGGCGAGGAATCAGGCGGGGAGTCTGCGCGGTACTGGTTGGTGGGCGCGGCGCCGCCGTGCCTCGAGCCTCTCAACATGCGGGATCTCCCGATCTCAGTTCCATTGGCGTGTGCTTCTTCGCAGCGGGACCGCGAACACCGGCGCTCCGATGAATGCGATGGGGATGGAGAGCGGGAGGGACGTCTCGGATACCGTGCGCGTCAGGTTGTCGATCAGGAGCAGGAACGTCGCGCCCAGCACGGCCGCCGTGGGGATGAGCTTGCGGTGGTCGGGCCCCACGATCATTCGCGCCATGTGGGGAATGACCAGGCCGATCCAGCCGATTGCTCCGCACTGGGACACCGCGGTGGCCGTGAGGGCGGTCGCACACACGATGACCGCGATCTTCAGCCGTGAGGTGTTGATGCCAAGCGAGCGGGCCTCGTCGTCGCCCATCGTCAGAATGTTCAGCCGCCAACTCACGAACCACAGCCCGGCCATGGCCACGAGAATGACCGGCGCGGCGAACAACAGATTGCTCCAGCGCATCCCGGAGAGCGATCCCATGAGCCAGAACGTGATCGCCGGGAGATCATCGTAGGGATCGGCAAGGTACTTCATGACCGAGACTCCGGCGTTGAACAGCGAGCTGGTGACCACCCCCGCGAGGATCAGCATGGTGTTGGGTATGTGACCCTTCGTGAAGGCGAGGAAATAGGCGCATCCGACGCCCAGGATTCCGCAGATGAACGCGAGGATCTGGACGGAAGGCGAGTATGCGCCGTGCAGGATGATGCCGACGGCGGCGCCGAAGGACGCTGCGGCCGCCACCCGAGTATGTCCGGCGAGACAAGTGGATTGCGAAAGACGCCTTGATAGGCAGCACCCGAGCACGAGAGCGCGGCGCCCACCAGGACGGCCATGAGGATTCGGGGCCAGCGCACGTCCCACACGACCTTCGCACTCATGTCGCTCCACGTGGGTTCAATGGGAAGGAACTTTGCGGCAACGATTTTCACGGCGTCCCACGGATCCACGGAGTACCGCCCGATCATGAAGGAGACCAGAATGACTGCGAGCAGGGCGAGTATCGCGCCCGCGAAGCGCAGCCAGAAGTTGGGGAGGCGCTTGTGTGCGCGATCCGTGTGAGGACCGCTCTTGGCAGCCGCCCTCTCGGTCAGTTGATCCATGCTCGTCTCTCCGTGGGGCCGTGGGGCCGTGGGGCCGTGGGGCCGTGGGTGACCCGCGGCGGACAGTGATCGCCAGTGCCCGCCGCGGTGGTCATCACTTGGCGAAAACGTCGGCCACCTTCTGGCCGTCCTCGAGGTTGAACAGGTGGGCCAGGTCGGCATCATCGAGCTCGAAACCGAAGTAGGTCTTGTAGAAGTCCTCGGTGTTCTTCTGGATGTCGAGATCCGCGAACAGCTCCGGCTGGATCGCCTTGGCGAAGAACTGCATGGCGAGGTACGCTTCGGGGCCGTTGTATGCCCACGCCATGGCCCCGTTCGGGACGATGTGGATGCGTCCGCTCTTGACGGCATCGAGCTCGGAGAGAATGGGATCCGAGGTGACGGCGTCGGAGATCTCCTGGGAGTCAACCAGCAGGATGTCCGGATTCCACGAGAGGAGCTGCTCGGCTTCGATCTTGGTCTGACCGGAGGGTCCCATGCTCTCGCCGTCCGCGTCCGTCGCGGCGTTGATACCACCACCGAGTTCGATCATTTCCTGGCCGATGGCTGACCCGTTGTTGGCCTGCAGTGTTTCGCCGGCGGCCGAGAGCTGGACAACGGTGGGGCGATCGGCTTCCGGCAGATCGTCGGTCTTCTCCGCGATGGAGGCCCGGGTCTCGGTGAATTGGTCCCCGTACTTCTTCGCGTTCTCCAGCTGGGCGCCGCCGATCGCCTCGCCGAAGTAGAGCTGGTTGTCGCGCACCCAGTTCAGGTGATCGTAGCCGGGAGCGTCGGAATCCTTGGCACCGGAGACCGCGGCGATGTCCAGATCCTGCAACTGTTTGAGGGTGTCCTCGCCATAGCGGGCGGCGTAGAGAACCAGATCGGGATCTTGATTCAGAAGCTCTTCCACGTTGGTCTCGTTTCCCGCGAAGACGACGGGAAGATCGGCCAACTGAGGATACTTCTCCTTGATCCACTCGTTCTTGCCGTAGTTCTCCTCGAGGGCCACGAGCTTGTCCGAGCCGCCGAGCAATAGAACGGCAGTGGTGAATGCTGGCGCGGTGGTTGCGATGCGCTGGGCCTCGAACGGGACGACGACATCGCCAAGGCTGTCCTGCATCACCCGCTCGTCAGCGGCGGATTGTGATGCACTGGCGGAGGCGCTGGCGGAGGGATCGTCAGTGGACGTGCTGGAGCAGGCCGTCATGGACAGCGCGGCAGCCACAAGCAGTGCAGATCCCTGCAGAATTCTGTTCTTCACGGAGGTTCCTCATTTCGTGGGTCGGTCCCGTTGATCGCCGGCTTGCCGCTCGGAGTCCCGGACGCCAGGGCGGGGCAACGTCGCCGCCCGATGAATGCGTGCAGGATACCCGGGCGAACCGGAGAGCTCACTGGAATGCACCCAATATATCCGCATGTGCGCAGATGAGAGAGCCAAGTCCACGAAAATGAGGAAATTGGGCCGCCGGCGGGCACAAGGAGATCGTGGCGCGCATCGGAACCGGTATCGCGAATTTGGTTCCGGAGGTCAACCGCGTGGCGCTGAGCCTTCCGATTCCTCATGGGGCACGACAGCGTTCTGTGTGCCGCATACGGCACGGTGGACGCTGTGGTGCCCACGTGGGCCAGCAAAGGCCCGCGCCGATCTTGGAACTACTCATCTGGAGTGTCGGCACCGAGCCGCCGAGGACTGCTGGCAGGTCCCGAGCTGAGTTGCCCGACTCGATCCAACGAATTGACACGGGCTGATGGTCCTATATTGTATCAATTCCATTTAAGGGCGATCGTGTCTCTTGTGGGCACGAAACGTGTTCCCCGCACCACCACTTCTCTTCCGTGAAAAACCCGCGACGGAGCCAAAAGGGGGACAATGGTCCCGGGTGGCGTGGTTGAAGAATCACATCCGCACATTCCTTACTCAATCAGCGATTTCCACGGACTGTGGGCTGAATAACGCCTCAATTGCGCAAGAGGGGCCAGACAAAAGTCTGGAAAGCGGGGAGAATGGAGTTAATTCCATTGACGACGACCCCTTCAGGAGAGGCATAGAATGGAGCGCACCGACGCTGGCGTCGAAGCCGCCGCCAACCAGGCATGGGCGAGCTTTACCCCCGGAAATTGGACCGAGACCATTGACGTCCGAGATTTCATCCAGAAGAACTACACGCCGTACCTCGGCGATGCTTCGTTCCTCGCGGGACCCACTGAAAAGACGCTGCGAGTGTGGGACACCTTGGAAACGAAGTACCTCTCCGAAGAGCGCGCTCGTCGAGTGTATGACATCGACACCCACACCCCCGCGGATGTCGATGCGTTCGCGGCCGGTTACATCAGTGAGGACGACGACGTCGTCGTCGGCCTGCAGACCGATGTACCGCTCAAGCGCGCCATGATGCCCAACGGCGGATGGCGCATGGTCGAGACGGCCATTCGCGAGGCCGGCATGGAGCCCGAGCAAGCGGTCAAGGACATTTTCACCAAGTATCGCAAGACCCACAACGATGCGGTCTTCGACATCTACACCCCGCGCATCCGCGCCGCGCGTTCCGCCCACATTGTCACGGGGCTGCCCGATGCCTACGGCCGCGGCCGCATCATCGGTGACTACCGGCGCGTGGCCCTGTACGGCGTGGACAAGCTCATCGCCGAGAAGATGACCGCCAAGGATGCCGTCGCGGGCCAGCCGTTCTCCGAGCACTGGGCACGCTACCGCGAGGAGCACTCCGAGCAGATCAAGGCGCTCAAGAAGCTCAAGAACATGGCGGTCTCCTACGGATTTGACATCTCCGGTCCGGCCGCCAACGCCAAGGAAGCGGTCCAGTGGACCTACTTCGCCTATCTCGGTTCCGTGAAGTCCCAGGACGGCGCAGCGATGTCCTTCGGCCGTCTTTCGGCCTTCCTGGACATCTACTTCGAGCGTGATCTCGCCGCCGGCCTCATCACCGAGGAGGCCGCCCAGGAGATGATTGACGCGCTGGTCATCAAGCTGCGCATCGTCCGCTTCCTGCGCACCATCGATTACGACCAGATCTTCTCCGGCGATCCGTACTGGGCAACATGGTCGGACGCCGGATTCGGTGAGGACGGCCGCACGCTCGTCACCAGGACCGCGTTCCGTTTGCTGCAGACCCTGCGCAATCTCGGCCCGGCTCCCGAACCGAACATCACCGTTTTCTGGGACGAGAACCTGCCTGAAGGCTACAAGGCGTTCTGCGCCGCGATTTCCATCGAGACCTCCTCGATCCAGTACGAGTCCGATCCGCAGATTCGTGAGAACTGGGGCGACGACGCCGCCATCGCCTGCTGTGTTTCCCCGATGAAGGTCGGTAAGCAGATGCAGTTCTTCGGGGCTCGCGTCAATGCCGCCAAGTCGCTGCTCTACGCCATCAACGGCGGGCGTGACGAAGTCTCCGGCAAGCAGATCGTGACCGGCCACGAGCCCGTCACGGGCGACGACCCGCTCGACTTCGACGAGGTCTGGGAGAAGTACGAGGAGATGCTCGACTGGGTGGTCGGCACCTATGTCGAGGCCCTCAACATCATCCACTACTGTCACGACCGCTACGCCTACGAGTCCATCGAGATGGCGCTGCACGATTCCGACATTCTCCGGACCATGGGCTGCGGCATTGCCGGCCTGTCCATCGTGGCCGATTCCTTGGCCGCCATCAAGTACGCAACGGTGACCCCGGTGCGGGACGAGACCGGCCTGATCGTCGATTACGTGACCGAGGGCGAGTTCCCCACCTACGGGAACGACGACGACCGCGCGGACGACATCGCGGCGACCGTCGTGCACACGGTCATGAGCAAGATCAAGGCGATTTCGATGTACCGGGACGCCATTCCGACCCAGTCGGTTCTCACCATCACCTCGAACGTGGTGTACGGCAAGGCGACCGGCAACTTCCCGTCCGGTCATCGCGCCGGCACGCCATTCGCGCCGGGTGCCAATCCGGAGAACGGCCTGGATTCGCACGGCATGGTTGCCTCAATGCTCTCGGTGGGCAAGCTGGACTACCACGATGCCCTCGACGGCATCTCGTTGACGAACACCATCACCCCCTCGGGTCTGGGCCGCACCAAGGAAGAGCAGGTCTCCAACCTGGTCGGAATCCTCGATGCCGGTTTCATCCCCGAGGACGACTGCATCTTCGAACCGCAGAACTGAGACCTCGGCCGAGGCGGTTCAACTGCTGGCCCGCCCCGGCTGGTTCACCCGACAAGCAACGACCACCCGTCACCAAGAAGGAGCCACTCATGGCAACACATTCCTACGAAGAGCGTCTCGCCTCGATGAAGGCTGCCCGCGAAGAGCACGGCGGCGTCCAGGGCCTGTATCACGCCAACATCAACGTGCTGGACCGCACCACCCTTGAGGACGCCATCGATCACCCCGAGAAGTACCCGAACCTGACGGTTCGCGTATCCGGCTACGCGGTGAACTTCGTCAAGCTCAGCAAGGAGCAGCAGCTCGACGTTCTTTCGCGCACCTTCCACGAGAATGCGTGACTTTGGTGACCGACGAAGCTTTGAGTGACACTCAGGCTTTGGGGGCCGCTGGCGATCAGGATTTCCTGTCACCAGCGGCCCGTCCGCATGGTGCGGGCACGGCAGGTTTGATCGAGCTGAGCGATCTGGAACACGCCGACCGCCTGCGCCGCATGCGCGCGGGAGACTTGGGGTCGATTCATTCCTGGGAGCTCGTGACGGCGGTGGACGGGCCCGGAACTCGGATGACGACGTTCCTCTCCGGGTGCCCGTTGCAGTGCCAGTACTGCCACAATCCGGACACCATGGCCATGCGCAACGGCGAACCGGTCGAAGCGATGGAGCTGCTTCGCCGCATCGGGCGGTATCGCAAGATATTCCGCGCCACCGGGGGTGGCATCACGCTCAGTGGCGGCGAGGTGCTCATGCAGCCCGCGTTTGCCCTCAAGATCCTGCGGGGCGCAAAGTCCATGGGTGTCCATACGGCCATCGATACGTCGGGGTATTTCGGGCGGCACGCCAGCGACGAGATGCTGGACAACATCGACCTCGTTCTTCTGGATGTGAAATCCGGAATCCCCGAGACGTACAAGGTGGTCACGGGGCGTGAGCTGCAGCCGACCGTCGATTTCGGTGATCGGCTGGCGGAGCGCGGGATCGAGATCTGGGTTCGGTTCGTGCTGGTCCCCGGTTTGACCGATGATCCCGAGAACATTCGGGCCGCGGCGGCCATCGCGGCACGATGGGGCAGCGTCAGCCGCGTGGAGGTTCTGCCCTTCCACCAGATGGGGCGGGACAAATGGTCCAGCTTGGGCATGAAGTACACGCTGGAGGACACCAAACCGCCATCCATGGATGAGGTGGAGTCCGCACGCCAGATCTTCAGGGACGCGGGTCTCACGGTCTTCTGACTCTGCCCCGCACCGAGACCCATCTCACAATGTTGCCTCGACGTATCGTTTACGGAACTGGGATCGGCGCCTTCGCCGCGGCTGCGGATCGGACGCACATGGTGAGCCGCAAGGGTTTTCCCGGCGCCGCCGGGGCGTGTGAAGTTGCTGGTGAACCCACAAATCCGTGTATACGCTGGTATGCATCAAGCCCGTTGAATGGGAAGGTGTAGCGGACCGGCAAGGCGGCTCGTGAAGCGAACCAAGGAGAACTCATGAAACTCAGTGCACGCAATCAGCTCAAGGGAACCGTCGTTGCCGTCGAGCAAGGCGCCGTCAATGGAATCGTGAAGATCGAGATCGCTCCCGGTGTGGTCGTGAGCTCGAGCATCACGAATTCCTCCATCGAGGAACTCGGTCTGGCCGTGGGTGGCACCGCCTATGCCGTCATCAAGGCGTCGAGCGTCATGGTGGGTATCGAGGACTGACCTCGTCGCCTGCCGACAGCCCCGCGAAGTTTCCTTCGTGGCGACGCAGCGTTGAGCCGTGCCAATTGAGGCACAGGTCAACGCTGTGTCGCCATTTGTGGAGCGAATGCACACGATGTGGTGTCTTGAACGGCATGTTGAGGTTGGCGTAAGCGGCCGGCCTGTCAATTTCCTACCACGACAACTTCCGCGCCCGAAGAGGCCACGCTCGGCGCGAGAGGCCACGGTTGGCGCGAGAGGCCACTGTTCGCGCGAGAGGCTACAGTTCTGACACCGTCACAGGCGTTGCCTCTCCCGGGTTGTGTGGCGTCTTCCGGGTTGTGTGGCCTGTCCCATTCTCACCTCGACTGCTTCCGCGCCCGAAGAGGCCACGCTCGGCGCGAGAGGCCACTGTTGGCGCGAGAGGCCACAGTTCTGACACCGTCGCAGGCGTTGCCTCTTCCGGGTTGTGTGGCTTCTCCCGGGTTGTGTTGCCTCTTTCGACCCATCCGGCGGGCAACCGATGCTGCCCGGGGGCCCCGGAGCCTCCTCCGAGATCGTCGACCCGGGTTGCTCCCAAGCGCGAATCCTCAACGCGCCCAGTTCCCATCGATGCACCTCAAGTGACCGGATTGGAACGGTTCCAGACTGCAACTTGGAGACACTGTATCGGAACTTGGGATATTGGTCCCCGTGAAAAACAAAAGTGGATTATTTCCCGATTTTTCGGTGTTTATAGGCTCCGAATGGGTGGAACATGTGAAGTGGACCTCATAGGCTCGAGGTGTCCGAACCACCTCTCAGTGGGGCGTGTTCGGTGAGTGAGATGTCGTATCAGAGAGGATCGGCACCATGGCTGAGCAGAAGGAGCGGCGCTCCTTGTCACCCCGATTCCTGCTTGCCCTGGTAGCGGTGTTTGCCGTTGGAGCAATGTTCGGGCTCGCCTTATACACCATTGTGTATGCGAAGGGCTTTTCCTATCTTTCCTCGGATCCGGAAGCCTGCATCAACTGCCACATCATGGAGGAGCAGTACAACGGCTGGCTTGCCGGCGCACATGCGGATGTCGCCACGTGCGCGGACTGCCACCTGCCCCACGACAACATCGTTCACAAGTTGTTCGTCAAGGCCGAGGACGGCGTCCTGCACGGTCTGAAGTTCACCACCGGTTGGCATCCGGAGAACATCGAGGCTCGCGATGTCAGCCTTGCGGTCACGAACGAGGCATGCCTTTACTGCCACGCGGACGTGACGGAGGACATCAGGCATCTGGGGAGCACCCCGGATGGAGAAGTTTTTGATTGCGTGCGTTGCCATGCAGGAATTGGACACGAGTAGGAGAGGGCCATGAGCGAGACGCAGTCTTCCAAGCCCAGACTTTTCAAGCGCCCGGTGATTCTGTTGCTGGTGGCGATGTTGGCCGCCTCAGTGACCTTCGTGATTGCCATGGTTCTGGTGGACGTCTTCAGCAAGAAGCAGGAGAGCGCCAACACGTTCTCCCAGGTTGTGGACCAGAACGAGACCACTGTTGACCCCGCCATTTGGGGCCGGAACTTCCCGGTCCAATACGAGGCGTACAAGAAGACCGCGGAGTTCACTCCCTCCGAGCACGGCGGTGAGCTCGTTCCTCATGACGTGGAAGGCGATCCGCGCACGCAGGTGATGTCCTCGAAACTTGAAGAGGATCCCCGGCTCGTCACGATGTGGGATGGCTACGCGTTCGCGGTGGACTACCGGCATGAGCGCGGTCACGAGTACATGACGATCGACCAGCAGTACACTCGCCGAAATTTGGAGTTCAAGCAGCCCGGAACGTGCATGAACTGCCACGCATCGATGCCGACGGTCTATACGGAGTTGGGCGATGGTGACACGGATGCGGGGTTCGAGGCACTTGGGACGATGTCATTGACGGACGCATTCGAGTACGCCGAACATCCGGTTTCGTGCATCGATTGTCACGATCCCGAGACCATGGAATTGAGAATCACCCGGCCCGCCTTCGAACGGGGGATTGCCGATCTCAAGGCGTCCGAGGGCATCGCGGATTACGACGTGAACCGCGACGCGACCCATCAGGAGATGCGCAGTTACGTGTGTGCCCAGTGCCACGTGGAGTACTACTTCGACGGCGAGGACAAGATCCTCACGTTCCCGTGGTCCAAGGGCTTGGACATCGACGAGATCTGGGAGTATTACGAAGAGGACGGCCACATCGACTGGACGCACGCCCGCACAGGAGCGGAGATGGTCAAGGCGCAGCATCCCGAGTTCGACATCTGGTCCCAGGGCGTGCACGCACAAAATGGTGTGGGCTGCGCGGATTGCCACATGAACTACGAGCGGCAGGGTGCGATGAAGGTGACCAACCACCACATCACCTCGCCATTGGCGGATGTCAACGCCTCCTGCGGCACCTGCCACAACAACGCCGGGGACGGAACCCTGGAGCAGCGCGTCACCACGATCCAGGATCGTTTCATCGAGTCGAGAGATATCGCGATGGACGCCCTCGTAGCCCTGATCAACGATCTGGAGAAGGCACAGACGGATGGCACGCCGGCCGATCGTATCGAGCTGGCGCGTGAGTACCAGAACCAAGCGAGCTTCTACATCGACTACGTCTATTCGGAGAACTCGTACGGTTTCCATGCCCCCGATTACACCCAGCGGATCCTCAATCAGGCCACGGACGCGGCCCGGAAGGGCCAGCTGGCCCTCAAGGGATCGACCGCCGAGGAACTGGCGGCTTCGGACATCACCACGACCAATCTCGGCGAGAGCGAGAGGTCTCAGCGAGGCGACAGTGACAAGTGACCCGACGGCGGGCAGCGAGGACGTCACGCACCCCCTGCCCGCCGAAACCCTCGCGATCCTCAGGGACTACCTCGACCGCGCCCCGCTCGAGCTGGCCGAGTGGGCGCACGAGCAGAAGGTGCTCCTGCCCGAACCCGTCTCGGACCCGGCCACCGAACCCGTGACCCCGGATGAGGACGAGTCGGAGGACTTCTACAACGACATGGAGGGTGAGGACGACATCCTTCAACTCCGCCGAACGCCCGGCTCCAAGCGCGCGCGGGCACCGAAGCCTTCCCGTGCACGGCAGTCCTCCGTGAGACCCGGGGCGAAACCACACGAGGACTCGGCGGGCACATCCGTGGGTACCGGAGCCTCCTCCGAACCGGCCTCCTCCGAACCGGCCACCTCAGCGCCCACGGATACCTCGGCACCGGCATCCGGCGCCACGACCCCGCGCGGCTGGCGCAATCTTTCGGCGGGTCGCCGAATGGCTCTGGTCGTGCTCCTCATGGCAGGGATCATTGGGGGCGTCAAGTTTGCGGGAATGGACAGGGGCGCGAACATGACCTCCGCGAACACGGCCGCAGGGTCCTCCCGGAGCATCGGCACCGGAGCGCCGGAAGTGGACAGTGCCACGCGCATCGCAGATCTCACCGCGGCCATCGAGCAGAATCCGGAGGCCGTGGAGGAACGCCTCGAACTGGGCGTCCTGTACTTCAACGATCGCCGGATCGAGGATGCCCAGAAGCTTTGGCTCGAGGTGACGGAGTTGGCGCCGCAGGACGTTGCGGCTTGGTACAACTTGGGCTTCAGCTATCTGTCCATGGACCCGGCGCAGCCGGATGCGGCCCATGAGGCGTGGCAGCACGTCATCGAGCTCGATCCGGACTCCGAGATGGCCCTCACCGTGACCATGCACATGCAGGGGCAGGGCGGCGCGGATTCCGAGCAGGATCCGGCCGGGTAGGTGGAGCCGTTATGGACTCGGTAACCCTTCCCCTGGCATTCGCGGCAGGCGTGATCACCTTCGCCTCGCCGTGCTTCCTGCCCATCATTGCGGTGTTCATCACCCACCTCGTGGGAACGGCCCCGCAGGTTCGGCCAAGGCTCGGCAATGGCGACGGCGGCGCGGCCACCGGAACCGACGCGGCCGGCGGGAGTGATGGCGGCTCCGCCGTCGTCACAACAAGCGAGCGGGCGGGCAGGAAGATTGCCAAGGGAGTGCCGGCCGTGGCCAATCTGGTGGTCGTGGACCGTGGAGCCATCGCCATCGCGCCGCCGGAGAAGTGGCGACCCACCCGGATCGGCGCCACAGCCGTTCCCCCGGCCCAAGGCGGGACGGCGGAGCACTCCGCGCGGGGCCGCGCGCTGGTCAACGCGCTTGCATTCGTTGGCGCGTTCACGGCGATCTTCGTGTCCCTGTGGGCCGCGGTGTCCGCCATCGGCTGGGTGGTGGGCGATCTGCGCGAACTCCTGAGAATCGGGGGCGGCATTGTCCTCATCATCCTGGGACTGTTCGCCGCCGGAGCGGTGCGGATACCCGCCCTCGAAAGAACACGGCGGCTGAGCGGGCGAATGCCGGATGCCCCTCGACCCACGGTGAGGCGTTCGGCGATGCTGGGCGTTGCCTTCGGTGCGGGATGGTCGCCGTGCATTGGGCCCGTCCTCGGGATGATCCTGGGCATGGCACTGAGCGTGGACTCGGCGCTTTCGGGTCTTGGATTGTTGGTGGTGTTCTGCGCCGGTATGGGGCTTCCGTTCGTGCTCATCGCGCTGGGTGCCTCCGGCCTGCAGGCCCGGCTCGGCGTTCTCAGCCGCCATTTCAGAAGTTTTCAGATCGCAAGCGGGATCCTGATGATCGCCATGGGTTTCCTGATGATCGCTGATCTGCTCGCACCACTCAGCGGAATCAGCTGGGTGAGGATCTGACGGGGAGGAAACATGTCCGGGCACGATTCAACGGTGAGGGACTCGGGGCCGAGCGTCCTCGTGCAAACGGAGGACGGCACGAACAGGCCCGCGGGGGGTGATAATGACGTCGCCGGCGTCGAACTCTTTCGCTGGTTGTTCCGGTTCTTCTACTCGAAGACTGTCGGACTGATCCTCATTCTTCTCATGGCCCTGCTCGCCGTGCTCGGGTCCGTCATCATGCAGGCGGGGCCGGGCACCTACGATGATCCGGCGAAGCTGGAGAGTTTCCTCGCCGCCGCGCGCGAGAACTACGGTGGCTGGGCACCCATTCTGGACGCACTCGGTCTGTTCCACGTGTTCACGTCGCTCGGGTTCTACGCCGTGGTGGCGATGCTGGCGCTCAGCATCATGTCCTGCACCACCCACCGCATCCCCGAGCTGTGGCGGCGGGTGCGCCATCCGCGCGTCCACGTGGTGCCCAAGTTCTTCGACAAGGCCCGTTATCGGGGAACCGCGCCAACCGCGCTGGGCCGAAAGGAGAGCCTGGACATCGTGGGTGGCGTGCTGCGGCGCCATCGCTTCCGGGTGCTCGTGGACGGCAAGGACCCGGAGCATTCCCTGTACGCGGACCGGAATGCGTGGAGCGGCGTGGGAACCGTAGTCGCCCATCTGAGCTTCATCATCATCTTGTTGGCCTTCGTCATCAGCTCGACCTGGGCAATCGAGGAGGATCTGGCGGTGCCCATCGGGCGCGAGGTGGAGGTGGGGTACGGCACCGGGCTCACCCTTCACGCCACCTCGTTCAAGGACAGCTACACGGAGGAGGGGCGGCCCTCCGATTACGTCTCCGAGTTGGAGCTGCGCCGCGGCGATGAGGTGGTTGCCGCGCAGGAGGTGCGGGTGAACAGCCCGCTGGAGTACGGCGGTTTCCGGTATCACCAGTCCTCGTTCGGGATCGCGGCGGATGTCACGGTGCGTGACGCCGCCGGGAAGGTGCACTTCGACGAATCCGTCCCGATGCGGTGGTCCTCGCAGGAGGGCGCCAATGCCGTGGGCCTCTTCGAGCTGCCCGGCTCCGAGTACGAGGTGGTGGTGGTCACGGCGGCGTCCGGCCGAACCAATTCGAGTGTCCCGGCCGGCACGGCGCTCTTCGAGCTGTATCCCCTCGGGACCCAGACGGGCGAACCACTTGAGGTCCGGCTCGCGAACCAGGGCCAGGACGTGGACATCGCCGAGTACAGCTTCACGTTCGAACGCGAACGGCAGTACACCGGGATCCGCATGCGCCAGGATCCGGGGACCCCGTGGATGTGGGTCGGATCGACCTTGCTGGTGGCGGGCATGTGCGTCACCTTCATGTTCCAGTATCGCCGGATGTGGATTCGGGTCGACGACGGCGTGGCCGGCGAGCCCGGGCGAGTCCGATTCGGCGCGGTCTCGCGACTTGACACGTCCTATCAGCGACTGTTCGAAAACATCGTGGCGGAGGTCGACGACGAGCTCCACGACGCCACGGTCCAGACGGAGGAGGAGAGCCGTGGACAACGCGCTTGAACTCAATGAATTCATCCTTGCTGCGGCACTCGTATTCGTAGTCCTTGCACTGATCTGCAACCTGGTGGTGATAACCGGCCGCAATTCGCGTGGGCGGGCGCCGGTGCGGGTGCGGGAGCGCGAGTCGGTGGTTGCCGCCGGATCGGGAGGCGCCGAGCGTTCGGTGCCCCCGCGCCACTCAGCCAAACGGTCCATGCGGGAGAGGCCACGCGGGCTGGCACTGTACGCCAGCGGCTTCACCGTGATGTCCTTCCTGCTCTACCTCGCCTATCTGGGTATCAGGATGTCGCTGACCGGATACGGCCCGTTCGCGAACCAGCACGAGTTCGCCGTTTCATTCGTGTTGGGCATCGTGGGTGCCTATGTGGTGGTCGAATACCTCTACCGGATTCGTGCGCTCTCCCTGGTGGTGCTGCCGATCGCCGCAGCGCTGACCGTGTATGCCGTGGCACAGGACACCGCGGTGCGGCCCCTCATTCCGGCGTTGCAGAACAACCTGCTCCTGACGCTGCACGTGGGCTTCGCCATCGTGGCCTACGGTGCGGCCTGCGTCTCGTGCGGCGCCGCGGTCATCTATCTGCTCCATCCTCATCTGCGATTCAGGAGACTGCCGGCCCGGGAGGTGGTCGACGACGTCGGAGACAAGGCGGCAACGGTGACTTTCCCGCTGTTGACCGTGATGATCGTTCTGGGAGCCGTCTGGGCCGACACCGCGTGGGGGCGCTACTGGGGATGGGATCCGAAGGAGACTGCCGCGCTGGTCACCTGGCTCATCTACGGCGCTTACCTGCATGCCCGTGTGACGCGCGGCTGGCAGGGCAAGCGCAGCGCGTGGCTGCTGCTGCTCGGGTTCGCTGCGGTGTTGTTCGCCTACTTCGGAAACCACTTCTTCGGAGGGCTGCATTCGTATGCGTGAGTCGGCTTCGGATCTCGTCGGGCGTCAGGGGACGTGGCAGCGGATCCACAACTCCCTCTGGGGAAACCTGCTGGTTCTGGCGGTCGTCGCCGCCTGCGTGCTGGCTGGGCTCTGGCTTGTGGGAGGCTGGCGCGGCGGCGGTGAGAAATCGGTGCAGGGCACGCAGGAAGTCACCGCCGGTCAGGTATCGGCCGTGGACGTGCCGGACAGTGACCTGCCCGCGCCGGAGCTGGGCCAGAAGGCCCCGGAGTTCTCCGGGCGCACGCTGGAAGCCGAGGACTTCGTGCTGGGCGAGTCCGGCAGGCCCACGTGGTTGATTTTCAACGCCACGTGGTGCTCCAACTGTCGCGCCGAAATGCCGGACGTGCAGCAGGCGCACGAGGAGTTCGGTGATCGGGTGGACATCGTCTCCGTGTTCATCAACGATTCGCCCAGCGCCGTTGCCCAATACAGCAGCACATTGAAGTTGTCCTTCATCCAGATTGCCGACGCCAACAGCGACATCGCAAAGCTGTACCGGGTCATGGGCGTTCCCTCCCACTACTTCATCGATGCCAACGGCACCCTGACGGCGATCGAGTTGGGGGTGTTGACTCCCGAGGCCATGGAAGGGCGCATCGCCGAACTCCTCGAGTGAGCGATGCAGCCTCTGAGCGGCGCAGCTCCGGCAGAATGTGGTGGAGGCGTGGCGTAGGCTAGGAAACGCTATGACCACACAGAATTCTGCATCCCGTGAAGCCTATCTCTCCTCGATGGAGCGGCTGCGCGCCCGCATCGCGCGCGCGAATGCCGAAGGAGAATCCGCGTCCTCGCCCGCCCGGGCGGCGAACTCCGCGGGCGGTGAGGCCGCCGGTTCGTGGAAGTCGCGATCAGGGGCCGAACCGGCTCGTCCGGTGGATGCCGAACGGGACTCACAGCTTCTGGAGGGGCTGAATCCGCAGCAGCGCGCCGCCGTCGTCCATTGCGGAGGTCCGCTTCTCGTGGTGGCCGGAGCCGGTTCGGGAAAGACGCGCGTTCTCACCACCAGAATTGCCCATCTCATCGCCTCGGGACGGGCCCGGCCGGGAGAAATCCTCGCCATCACCTTCACCAACAAGGCCGCCAAGGAGATGCGCGAGCGGCTGGAACAGGTACTCGGGGGAGTGTCTCGTTCGATGTGGATCTCCACCTTCCATTCGGCTTGCGTGCGCCTGCTGCGCGCCGAACACACCGCGCTGGGAATGCGATCGGCGTTCACCATCTACGATCAGGCCGATGCCCAACGGCTCATGAACATGGTGTGCCGCGAGAACCACATCGACATCCGCGCGTATCCTCCCAAGACCTTGTCGCGTCAGGTCTCGGACCTCAAGAACGATCTGGTGAGCCCGCAGGAGGCTGCCGATCGCGCGTCGGATCAGGCCTCCACGGTGCTTGCCGAAGCCTATGCCGCCTACCAGCGGCGGCTGCGCGAGGCCAACGCCATGGACTTCGACGATCTCATCATGTCCATGGTTCAACTGCTTTCGCACAACCCGGACATCGCGGAGCACTACCGGCGGCGCTTCCGCCATATTCTGGTGGACGAATACCAGGACACCAACACGGCCCAGTACAGGCTCATCAAGATCCTCACAGGCTCCCGGGAGGATCTCGTTCACGGCGAGTTGACCGTGGTGGGTGATGCGGACCAGTCCATCTACGCATTCCGCGGCGCCACCATCCGCAACATCGAGGACTTCGAGGAGGACTTCCCGAACGCCACCTCGATCCTGCTCGAACAGAACTATCGTTCCACGCAGTCCATCCTCTCGGCCGCGAACGCCGTGATCTCCAACAACAAGCAGCGCCGCGCCAAGAATTTGTGGACGGACCAGGGCTCGGGCGAACGACTCGTCGGATACGTGGCGGACTCGGAGGCCGATGAGGCCAGCTTCGTGGTGGAGGAAATCGATCGCCTGCGCGAGACCGCCGGGTACACCTACGGCGATGTCGCGATCTTCTATCGCACCAACGCCCAGTCGCGCGCGGTGGAGGACATGTTCGTTCGCGCAGGGATTCCGTATCGGGTGATCGGCGGGACGCGCTTCTACGAACGACGCGAAATCAAGGATGCCATGGCGTATCTGCACGCGGTGGTCAATCCGGATGACACCGTGTCCATCCGCCGCGTACTCAACATGCCCAAGCGCGGGCTGGGGGACAAGGCGGAGGAAACCGTAGCCATGCATGCGGCGCGCTACGGGGTGTCCTTCGGCGCCGCGCTCGCGGATGTGGCCCATCCGATCGAGGCCGCCGCTGCCGGCCGCGGCGAGGTTCTGGGACTGACACCGCGAGCCCGCAACTCCATGACCGGATTCGTGGAAATGCTGGAGAAGGCGCGGGCTCTGGTGGGCGAGGGTGCGGGGCCGGCGGAGGTGCTGGACGAACTGTTGGACGCTGCCGGATACCTGGAGATGCTGCGCTCCTCGAAGGATCCGCAGGACGAGTCGCGGTTGGAGAACCTCGCCGAACTCCATTCGGTGGCATCCGAGTTCCGGGTGGTCAATCCGGAGGCAACGCTGGAGGATTGGCTCGATCAGGTTTCCCTGGTCTCGGATTCGGATCAGTTGGCCGAAGGCGGCGCCGGTGAAGGGGATGTGACCCTCATGACGATCCACACCGCCAAGGGCCTCGAATTCCCGGTGGTGTTCGTGACGGGGCTGGAGGACGGCACGTTCCCCCACATGCGTTCCCTGGGGGATCCGAAGGAGCTTGCCGAGGAACGCAGACTGGCCTACGTGGCGCTCACGCGGGCGCGTCAGCGCCTCTACCTCACCCGGGCTGCGACTCGTTCCGCCTGGGGTGCGCCGCAGGAATTCCCGGCCTCTCGGTTCCTGGAGGAGATCCCGGCCGAGCTGGTGGATTGGCGCCGCGAGGAATCGAGCCATGAGGTTCTGCGGGCATCGTGGGGTCAGGGGGCATCGAGCTATTCGTCGCGCGGGTTCTCCTCATACGGCGGCGAAGGGCGCGGGCGCTCCGGTGGGGGCCGGGCAGGCCGTGGAGCACGCGGCTGGGACTCCTTCGACGACTCCGACGGTCCGGTCTTCGGATCGGGGCGCGGTTTCGTTCCGGGGAAGCTGGGGGCCGCGGAGGAAAGTGTGAACCGCGAGAAGAAGGAGCCCGAGCGTGCGGCAATTGGCACGGGATCGGTTGTGGAGACTCCCGCCGATGCACAGACCCAAGGACTGTCGGTCGGGGACACCGTGCGCCACAAGAGCTTCGGAACGGGCGAGGTACTGTCCTTCGAGGGCTCCGGCAAGTCCACCGTGGCAAAGGTCCGCTTCCGCTCCGGAGCCACCAAAAGACTCATGCTGCGCTTCGCCCCTCTGGAGAAGATGGGGTCCTAGCGGCGCACCTGAGCGGAGGAACTCCGGGTTGGATGTGCACCTGGCGGGTGATGCTCGTGGTGGGTGATGCTCGTGCCCGGAGGATCCGGACTATCCGCGCTTGGTCGGTTCATTCCAGTCCACCTCGAACCCGGCGGGAATGATCCGGTTCGGATTGACCGAGGGGTGTGTGAGGAAGTAGTGCCGCTTGATGTGATCGAACTTGGTGGTGTCCCGGAACGCTGGTTGGCGGTACAGGAACCGGGTGTAGTCCCACAGATTCGGATAGTCCACCAGGCGCCGAATATTCGTCTTGAAGTGGGTCACATAGACGGCGTCAAAGCGCGCGAGAGTGGGATAGAGCCGGATGTCCGCCTCCGTCAGCGCCTCGCCGAGCAGGTAGGTTCTGTCTGCCAACCGCTCCTCAATCCAGTCGAGAGTCTCGAACAGCTCGCGGACCGCGGTGTCGTAAGGACCCTGAGCGAGGGCGAAACCACTGCGGTACACGCCATTGTTGACTGTCCGGTAGATGAGCTCATTCAGCTTGTCAATCTCCGTGCGTGATTTCTCCGGATAGAGATCCACGTCGGGGTGCGTTGCCCACTCATTGAACCGGGATCCGAGGTCCAGAGAAATGTCCGGGAAGTTGTTCGAGACGATCTTCTTGGTTTTCGTGTCCCAGAGCACGGGCACGGAGATGTGGCCATCGTAGCCGGGTTCGGTGACGTCGTACGCCTCGCGCAGCAGGGTGAATTCGTTGTAGGGATCGAGCGTGAGGTCGGGCCCTTCGCGGAACGCCCAGCCGCGTCCATCACGTACCGGGTCGACGACGGCGAGGCCGATCGCGTCCTGCAGTCCCTTCAGTTCACGGACGATCGCCTGGCGCTGGGCCCACGGGCAGGCGTAGGAGATGTAGAGGACGTAGCGGCCGCGCTCGGGAGGGAACTCGCCATTCGGGGTGATTCTTCCCCTGAAGGGGTACGTGGCGCGAATGAATCCGCCGTCAGGAGCCGGTTCGCGCAGCCTGTCTGCGCCGGCATGCTTCCCGCCCGCCGCTTCACCGTACCTTTCCCAGTCGACGGGGCTCGCTTGGGGAAGGGAGGTGGTTGGATGAGTCATCGGTGTCTGCTTTCTGCCGGGCGCGCCATCATTGAGCCGTGGTGCATCACTGCCGGGTTGTACAAGAATGGGTACGAGGATCGGCCGAGAATGGTCTCCGCATGCGGTGGTGAATCAGCGATCGCGCCGTCGACGTCGAATTCGCCCGGTTTGCGGGTTCATGGGGATCGCTGGGCCGTATCAGCGGCACATTCGCGCGCGCGGGCAACCATGGAGGTCACAGAGCGAAGGCGCGTTTCGGTACATAAACCTTTTCTACACCGGTGTAATGGGTAATTAAAGCGTTGTCCGGATGGTGAACGGGTTGGGTTCATCCAGGTGGACGAAGGCGTGCACCTGCCGCCGGTAGATCGGGATTGTTGAAGCGGCTTCCCGGACGTTCTTCCAGTGACTTCCCTCCGGTTGGTTTCCGCCGAGTAAACGCAGTGCAAGAGCGGTGTTGAGATTGGCAAGCTTTCCGGCAAACTCCGGAACTTGTGCATGATGACGCCGATATCTTCGGTAGACTCGGAACTATCTTGACGTCGAGATTTTCGGCAGAAGAAAGGACACCACGAGTGGATCTGTACGAATACCAGGCTCGTGACCTTTTCGAGAAGCACGAAGTACCCGTCCTTCCCGGAATCGTCGCAACCACACCAGTCGAGGCGGAGCAGGCGGCCAGAGATCTCGGCTGCGCGTCGGACGTCGTCGTCGAGGGGCAGGGCCCGCAGGCGACTTCCTCGTCCTCAGCCGTGAATGCAAGCACTCACGCTTCGGACTTCGTCGTCGTCAAAGCGCAGGTGAAGACGGGAGGGCGCGGCAAGGCCGGTGGCGTGAAGCTCGCCCGGACTCCCGAGGAAGCGCGCGAAGTCGCCCAGAAGATACTCGGCATGGACATCAAGGGTCACACGGTCCGCCGGGTGCTGGTGGCCGCGGGTGCGGACATCGCCCGCGAATTCTACTTCTCGCTCCTGCTGGACCGGTCCGAGCGCCGCTATCTTGCGATGTGCTCCGTCGAGGGTGGCATGGAGATCGAACAGCTCGCGGCGGAGCGCCCCGAGGCACTCGCCCGGGTTGCGGTGGATCCGCTCGTGGGCATCGATCGCGCCAAGGCCGAGGAGATCGTCGAAGCGGCGGGCTTCGAGCCGGAGATCGGCGCCAAGGTGGTGCCCGTGCTTCAAAGGCTCTGGGATGTCTACCATTGCGAGGATGCCACTCTCGTGGAAGTCAACCCGCTGGTCCTCACGGGCGGCGGCGAGATCATCGCCCTGGACGGCAAGGTCACCCTGGACGGCAACGCCGCATTCCGCCAGCCGGATCACGAGGCGCTTGTTGACAAGGCCTCCGAGGATCCGCTGGAGGCGCGTGCGAATGAACTTGGACTCAACTACGTCAAGCTCCACGGGCAGGTTGGCGTGATCGGCAATGGTGCGGGCCTCGTGATGTCCACCCTCGATGTGGTGGCCTATGCGGGGCAGGAACATGGGGTCGGTCCCGCGAACTTCCTCGACATTGGAGGCGGTGCCTCCGCAGAAGTCATGTCCAACGGGCTGAGCGTCATTCTCAGTGATTCCGAGGTGCGCTCCGTGTTCGTCAACGTCTTCGGAGGAATCACCGCGTGCGATGAGGTTGCACGCGGGATCGTGGGAGCGCTTGAGCTGCTGGGGGACGAGGCGACCAAACCCATCGTGGTTCGTCTGGACGGCAACGCGGTCGAGGACGGCCGCCGCATTCTGGCCGAAGCCAACCATCCACTCGTCATCACCGGGGACACCATGGACGAAGCGGCCGCCATGGCGGCCAGGCTCGCCGCGGGGGTCGCCATCGATTCGAAGCTCGCAGCGGAAGGGATCTGAGCATGTCAATTTTCCTCAATGCGCAGTCCAAGGTCATCGTCCAAGGCATGACGGGCTCGGAGGGGCAGAAACACACCCGGCGCATGCTGGGTGCGGGCACCAACATCGTCGGAGGAGTCAACCCCCGCAAGGCGGGTACCTCCGTGGAGTTCGAGGTGGTACCCGTGGGGCCGGGCGCCGAGAGCCGCCGGGCAGGCACCGCCTCCATCCCGGTGTACGGTTCGGTCGCCGAGGCCAGGAAGGCCACGGGAGCCGACGTCTCCGTCGTCTTCGTACCCCCGGCCTTCGCGAAGAATGCCGTCATCGAGGCGGTTGACGCGGGCATGGGCCTCGTCGTCATCATCACCGAGGGCATCCCCGTCGCGGACTCGTCCGAGTTCTACACCCACGCCGCACGAAAGGGTATGAGGCTCGTTGGCCCGAACTGCCCCGGCATCATCACCCCGGGGGAGTCGAACGTTGGCATCACCCCGGCGGACATCACCGGATCCGGGCGCATCGGGCTCGTTTCCAAGTCCGGAACCCTGACCTATCAGATGATGTACGAGCTTTCGGACATCGGCTTCACCACCTGCATCGGGATTGGCGGAGACCCTGTGATCGGAACCACGCACATCGACGCCCTTGCGGCATTCGAGGAGGATCCGGACACCGATCTCATCGTCATGATCGGCGAGATCGGGGGCGACGCCGAGGAACGCGCCGCAGCCTACATCTCAGCGAACGTCACAAAGCCCGTGGTTGCCTACGTTGCCGGATTCACCGCCCCCGAGGGCAAGACGATGGGCCATGCCGGCGCCATTGTCTCAGGATCCTCCGGTACCGCGGCTGCCAAGCAGAAGGCGCTGGAAGCAGTTGGCGTGCGCGTGGGGCGCACACCGAGCCAGACTGCCCAGATCGCGCGCGATCTGCTTGCCACATAGGGACTTCGCAGGGAAAGAGCCGTTCCCGAAGCTGCGTCCGACGT
>RRZU010136631.1_pt1 | contig 21568 bp, 19 predicted proteins | sample 2165561 | NCBI WGS metagenome assembly RRZU01 (sample SAMN10456909, study PRJNA506462) | wastewater metagenome | isolation source: wastewater sludge | place: USA: Moscow, Idaho | reverse complement strand
GGCCTGGTCATTCCCGACACCGCCAAGGAGAAGCCGCAAGAGGGCAAGGTCGTTGCGACCGGCCCCGGCCGCATCGACGACAACGGCAACCGCGTTCCGCTCGACGTAGCCGAAGGTGACGTCGTCATCTTCTCGAAGTACGGCGGCACCGAGGTCAAGTACGAGGGCAAGGAGTACCTGCTCCTGAACGCCCGCGACATCCTCGCCATCGTCTCCAAGTAAGGACCCTCACCCAATGCCCAAGATCCTTCAGTTCGACGAGGAGGCGCGGCGCTCGCTCGAGCGCGGCGTCGACGTCCTCGCCAGCACCGTGAAGGTGACCCTCGGTCCCAAGGGCCGCTACGGGGTTCTCGACAAGAAGTGGGGAGCACCGACCATCACCAACGACGGCGTCACCGTCGCCAAAGAGGTCGAGCTCACCGATCCGTACGAGAACCTCGGCGCCCAGCTGGCCAAAGAGGTCGCCACCAAGACCAACGACGTGGCAGGCGACGGCACCACCACCGCCACCGTGCTGGCGCAGGCGCTGGTCCACGAGGGCCTGCGCGCGGTGGCCGCCGGGGCCAACCCGGTCGGCCTCAAGCGTGGCATCGAGGCGGCCGTCGAGGCCGTCAGCGACAAGCTGCGTGAGCTGGCCCGCGAGGTCGACGACACCGACGACATGGCCAACGTGGCCACCATCTCGGCGCGCGACGCCGAGATCGGCCGGCTGATCGCCGACGCGTTCGACAAGGTCGGCAAAGACGGCGTGATCACCGTCGACGAGTCGCAGACCTTCGGCACCGAACTCGAGTTCACCGAGGGCATGCAGTTCGACAAGGGTTACCTGTCGCCGTACTTCGTGACCGACCCCGAGCGCATGGAAGCCGTGCTCGAGGACCCGTACATCCTGATCAATCAGGGCAAGATCAGCTCGATGAACGACCTGCTGCCCTTGCTCGAGAAGGTCATCGGGGCCGGTGGCACCCTGTTCATTGTGGCCGAGGACGTGGACGGCGAAGCCCTCTCCACCCTCGTGGTGAACAAGATCCGTGGCACCTTCACCTCGGTGGCCGTCAAGGCGCCCGCCTTCGGTGATCGCCGCAAGGCCATGCTCGAAGACATCGCCATTCTCACCGGTGGCAAGGTCGTCGCGCCCGAGGTCGGGCTGAAGCTCGACCAGGTCGGCCTCGACGTGCTGGGCCGTGCCCGGCGCATCGTGGTCACCAAGGACAACACCACGATCGTGGACGGGGCCGGGTCGCACGAAGAGGTCTCCGGACGGGTGGCTCAGCTGCATGCCGAGATCGCCCGCACCGATTCCGACTGGGACCGCGAGAAGCTGCAGGAGCGGGTCGCCAAGCTCGCCGGTGGCGTCTGCGTGATCAAGGTCGGTGCCGCGACCGAGGTCGAGCTCAAGGAGAAGAAGCACCGCATCGAGGACGCCGTGTCCGCGACCCGGGCGGCCATCGAAGAGGGCATCGTCGCCGGTGGCGGCAGCGCTCTCGTCCATGCTGCACGGGTGCTGGAGGGTGACCTGGGTAAGACCGGTGACGAGGCCGCGGGCGTCCGCATCGTGGCCAAGTCGGTGGTCGAGCCGCTGCGCTGGATCGCCGAGAACGGCGGCGAGCCGGGCTATGTGATCGTGTCGAAGGTGAAAGAGTTGGAGCCTGGCAACGGGTACAACGCCGCCACCGGCGAATACGTCGACCTGCTGGCCGCCGGCGTCATCGACCCGGTCAAGGTGACGCGCTCCGCGCTGGCGAACGCCGCCTCCATCGCCGCCCTGCTGCTCACCACCGAAACCCTGGTGGTCGAGAAGCCGGAGGACGAAGAGGACGGTCACAACCACTGAGGTCGTACCGGTTTCGTACGACCGCTGAACGAAGCCCCCTGCCCGTCCGGGTGGGGGGTTCGTGGTGTGCGGGGCCGCAGCGCGGTTCGCCGAGCGCCCCCTAACCATCTTCTGCCTGCGCAACTACGTAGGCCCACGATGGTTAGGGGAGCGGTCGGCGCTAACACATAGTGAACCGGTGGGAGATGCCGCCGCTCAGCCCCTAGCATTTCCGGCATGTCGACGCCCCGCACACCCCAGCCGGACGCCCTGCTGATCGGTGCTCCGAAAGCAGGCACCAGCGCCCTGCACGCAGCCCTGGCGCTCCACCCCGGGGTGTTCACCAGCACCCCCAAGGAACCGAAGTACTACCTGTGCGCGGACGCTCCGCCGCCGGCCTACTGCGGCCCCGGTGACGCACACAGCCAGCGCGAATGGATCTGGCGCTACGAGGACTACCAGCGGCTGTTCGAACCCGCCCGGCCCGATCAGTTGCGCATCGAGAGCACACCCTTCTACCTTTACCTGCGCAACGCCCGCCGCCGGATCGCGGAAGAGTTGCCGAACGTCAAGCTGATCGCGGTGATCCGTGACCCGGTCGACCGGGCGTACAGCAACTGGATGCACCTCTGGTCGGACGGGCTCGAGCCGGTCGACGACTTTCCGACCGCCTTCCACCTCGAACAGGAACGCATCGCCAAGGGCTGGGCGCCGTTTTGGCACTATCGCCGGCAGGGCTTCTACGGACGTCAGTTGGACGATCTGTACCGCCACGTCGACGCTGACCGCATCCTGGTGGTGCGCTATCGCGAGTTGGTGGACGATCCGTCCGGGCTGCTCGACCGGGTCAGCGCGTTCCTTGGCCTCGAACCGGGGGTGATCTCAACGATCCCGCGCGAGAACTCGCGGCCGTACGTCGCGCCCAGCGCCACGACGTCCGTACTTGCGCGGATGGTGCGTGCCGGGGCGGCGGCCGGCGCGTGGTTCCCCCCGCAGGTGTGGCGACGCGCGAGCCAACCCCTGACCGGGCTGATGCAATCCCGAGGTGCGGCCGCCCGTCCGAGGCTCGACCCGGCGGTGCGGGCACAGTTGGTCGACGAGTTCAGCGACGATATCGACCTGCTCGAGCAGGTCACCGGACGGTCGTTCAGCGACTGGCGCTCGAACGTCGGCGCCGGCTCGTTCGCGGCCCGGACGGCCGGTTGACCCGGCCCGCCCGGTCGTTGATGGCCCGACCGGTCGTTCATCGGGCGGGTTCGAAACCGTATCGATTCTCAGGGGTGGGGACAGTCTCGCCCGGGTGACCGTAGCCGCGCCGCTGGTCGAGCGTTTCTGGGCGGCCCTCAACGGTCGTGTGACGCCGCTCGACGGACGCCGCGTCGAGGTTCAGGAGGTCGAGACGGCGTCGATTCAGTGGCGGCAGTCTCGCCCGGGTGACCGATGTGCACGCCCGCACCAAACTCCGTCACCTATACGCGTTACTGATCAAGCGTGTTCGGGGCCGCCCTCACCAAGGGAGTGTGACGACGCGCTCGCCCGGGCGGCTGCCGAGTGGAGGCTTCAGGAAGACTGTACGCAGGTCATCAGGTCGTGGGACCCGTCGGCGCGAGCGGCCTCGAAATAGAACCGGGTACGCCCATCGGGCAGCGGAACCGCGGTGACGTAGCGCAGGGCCCCGTCCGATTCGGGTGACCAGGCAACAGGTCCGTCGCCGACCGGCTCCAGCCGCACTCCGTCGCCGGTGCCGCGGGCCAGTCCCGTGCGCTCGAACCAGTTGGACGCCGCGTCCGCCCGGCCGTCGTAGAGCACCACCGGCGGGTCGAGACTCAGCGCCGCGGTCACCCGGGTGCCGCGGGCGTCCCAGCCCGTGCCGTCCGGTGCCAGGGCGAGCCCGTGGTCGTGCCAGCTCAGCCCGTCGTGGCTGGTCAGGTAGCGGGTCGTCATGCGGTCTTCGGCACCGGCGACGTCCAGGGGGTGGCAGCACAGCCACAGGTGCCAGTCGTCGCCGTCACGCACGATGACGGGATCCTTGACCGCAACCAGGTCGCTGCCCGGCAGCACCACCCGGCGCTCACCGGACGCCAGTTGCTCGGGGGTGTCCGCGTCGATCGCCTCGACCCACCAGTGCTTCGAACCGGGCGTGGCGCACGAGACGTAGAGCCGCCAGCGTCCATCGGCGAGGCGAACCAGGGCGGGACGCTCGAACGATTCGGCGCCGAACTGCTCCCGCGGCAACTCCGCGACCGATTCGAAGTGCTCGCCGTCGGTGGAGCGGGCGATGATGGTGGCGACCCCCCGTCCCGAGGTGAGGGGACGGCGCACCCGGTAGGCGAGCCAGTAGGTGCCGTCGCTGACGATGGCCGCAGGCGCCCCCGCCCAGTTGCCGGGCCCGGCGCCGGGTGCTGCGATGACGACCGCGGCGTTGGTGAAGCAGGGCAGCACGCGGTCGATCGTCGAAGTCATGAGCGGAAGACTACGGTGAATACGGCGAGCCTCGTGGCATTCCGCTCTTCGATCAAGCGCCGGGGCGGAGGTTCCCCGCTGGGACGGCGCGAACCCGCGTCGCGTTGGGGGCGCCGTCACAGTTGGCGCACCAGCTCACCCCTTGGCCGCTGGGTTCGTCCTCGCCGGGCACGCGTTGGGCAGGAATGAGAACCGTGTCTGTGCCGCCGCCTTCCGGCCGCCAGATCGTACGTGTGCCACCCCTGTCCGGCCGGCAGACCATACCTGTGCCGCCCCCCGTCCGGCCGCCAGATCGTACCTGTGCCGCCCCCGTCCGGCCGGCAGACCGTACGTGTGCCGCCGCGTCGAGCCGCATCCGGCTACCGTGTGCGCATGGTGCCCCTTCCGTTCGCCGGCAGCGCACTGGTGCACGGGCTTTTCCTGGGCCTTGGCCTCTTGGCTGGCCTGGGGGTGTTCGCCCTCGAGTTGCGGCGCCGCGGGGTGCACGACGAGCGACTCTGGGCGGTGGCGGCCACCGCCCTTGCGATGGGTGCGATCGGTTCGCGGGTCGGCACCTGGTGGCAACAGTTCGACCCGGCGCAGAACGAGTCGCTGCTGCAGTGGTGGAATGACGGTAATCGCAGCGTGCTGGCCGGCCTGGTCGGTGCCTGGATCGGCGTGCTGATCGGCAAGCGGATCACCGGCTACCGGCCCGCGACCGGCGACCTCTTCGCTCCCGCCGTCGCGCTGGCGATGGCGATCGGACGGATCGGCTGCCTGCTCACCGAGTTGCCCGGACGTCCCACCGGCGGTGACTGGGGCGTCGTGCTGACCCCGCAACAGGCGTCGCTGCTCGGTGGCCCCGCCGGCGTCGGTCTTCAACCCACATTCCTGTACGAAATCCTCTTTCAGGCGGCAGCCTTCGGCTGGCTGCTGCGCAACCGCGATCGGCTGGCCGGGGCCGACGACCTGTTCGTGTGTTACGTCGCCGGCTACGCATTGTTCCGGTTCGCCGTCGAGTTCACCCGGGCCAACGAGCAGGTGTGGTGGGGATTGACCCGGCCACAGTGGTTTCTGCTGCTGATGGCGCCGCTGCTGGTCCGGCGGCTGGTGCAGGTGAGGCAACGCACATTGATCGGAGCGACAGCATGAGCGGTCCACCGCCATCGTTTCAGTATCAGGTCCCGCCCCCGCAGCCCGGCGGTGGTTCTGGGTGGCTCGGCGCCGGCATCGTCGCGGCTGTCCTTGCTATCGGCTTCGTCCTGGCATCCTCCCTGAGGTCAGAACTCGGCATCGGCATCTTGTTGCTCGGCTTGCCGCTGCTGCTGGTCGCCGGGTTGGTGATGGTTGCGATCCCGGCCACCCGCCGCACGGGGATCGGAATCCTGATCACTGTCGGCGCGGGGGTGCTCATCCTGGGCGGCGTCTGCGTCGCGCTGCTGGCCGCCCACTGAACGCAGCGCTCCCGAACCAGCCGACGATCAAACCCGGCCGCACCCGAACCGAGTCGCAACCGCACCAAATCGCTACCGAACCAAACCGCAACCGAACCGGATCGCAGTCGCAACCGCACCAGTCGCACGCAAGCCGCACTGCAAGCGATCAAGCCGCAACCGAATCAAGGAGCACGATGGCCCACACCACCACCCTCGGCCCCGGCCAGCCGCTGCGCGGCGACCGGATCCACTCCTACGTGACGGCCTACTGCCCGCAATGCCACGATCCGGACGCCCCGCTGACCAGCGTGCAGCGGCTGCCCGGCATTCTGGCGGTGCGCGACGACCGCGTGTGGCTGCAGCGCGCCTGCCCCACCCACGGGCTGGTCACCACGCTCTACGACGAGAGCCCGCACATTCTGCGCTACCTGGAGCAGTGGCAGGCCCCCACCAAGGTGCACGTGCCCGACCAGCAGGGCAACTACCGCCAGATGCCCGAAGCGTTCGCCTACGGGCTTCCGGCGTTCCACACCCAGCACACCTGCATCCTGATCCAGGACGTCACCGAGCACTGCAACCTCAAGTGCCCGACCTGCTTCACCGCCTCCGGGCCGGCGCTGACCGGCGTCGCGCCGCTGGTTGATGTGCTGGCCAACGTCGACGCCAAACTCAGTCGCGAGGAGGGCCGGCTCGACGTACTGATGCTCTCCGGCGGCGAGCCGACCCTGTACCCCCGGCTGGCCGACCTGCTGGACGAACTGGTGGCCCGTCCGATCGTGCGCATCATGCTGAACACCAACGGCCTGCTGATCGCCCAGGACGACGCCCTGGTCGAGTTGCTCGCCCGGCACCGTGAGCGGCTGGAGATCTACCTGCAGTACGACGGGCCGTCGCCGGCGGCGTCCAAGCATCATCGCGGCGCCGACCTGACCCGGTTCAAGCAGGCAGCCATCGACCGGCTCTCGCAGGCGGGCATCTTCACCACGCTGGTGATGACCGCCGCGCTCGGCGTCAACGACGGCGACATCGGTGCCGTGGTGCTGAAGGCCCTCGACACGCCGTTCGTCGGTGGGGTGGCGATCCAGCCCGTGTTCGGTTCCGGACGGGGGCAGGGCATCGACCCGATGGATCGGCTGACCCACACCGGCGTACTGGCGAGGCTGGGTCCGCAAACCGGCAACGTGGTGCAGTGGCATGACCTGACCGCGCTGCCGTGCTCGCACCCGCACTGTTCGTCGGTGGGGTATCTGCTCAAGGACGACGCGGGCGTGTGGCGCTCGCTGACGAATCTGGTCGGCCACGACGAACTGCTGCGTTGGCTCGAACTCGACCCTGCGCACCTGGCGAACCGGGTGGCCGATCGTGACCTGCCGCTGCAGCTGCGCGAGCTGATGAAGAACTCGTTGCTCGATCTGCTCAGCGAGCAGGCGGCCCTGACCAACCCCCGCACCGGCGAGTTGTGGCGCAACATCTGCACCCAGTGCGACCTCGGCATCGGTACTCTGGCCACCCTCGCGGCCGGCAAGTTGCCCGGGCAGCAGCAGCGGCTGCGCAACCTGCTCGCCGATCGGGTCAAGCGCATCACGGTCAAGCCGTTCCAAGACATCTCGACGATGCTCGAGGAGCGGTTGATCCAGTGCTGTGTGCACGTCGGAACGGTCAGTGACGAGGGTGCCATGCAGTGCGCGCCGTTCTGCGCTGTACAGGCGTGGGGTCCGCTGGCACGGCAACGCATCAGCACCGCACGCGGGCATTCCGGTCCGGTGCCGTTGGACGGGCCGGTGCCGGTCTCGTCCGGTACCAATGGACGGCGGGACGCACCATGAGCGAAACCCCCGAGCAGGCCGCCTCGAGGATCGCCGCCGGACCGTCGCCATCGTCGTTCGTCGGCGGTGGTGCCGGGTCGTCCGTCTCGTTCGGTGGTGGTGCCGCGTCGTCCGTCTCGTTCGGTGGTGGTGCCGGGTCGTCCGTCTCGTTCGGTGGTGGTGCCGGGTCGTCCGGTTCGACCGGCGGTGGTGCCGTCTCGTCCGGCGGTGGTGCCGGGTCGTCCCTTTCGACCCAAGCCGCTGTACCGGGTTCGGCAGGATCGGACCAGCCGGTTCGATCCGACGGAGCTTCCCGGCCGGCGGTTCCGGCCGACGCGGCCGCGCCCGCGGCACCGTTCGACCCGCTGCGGTTGTGCATTTTCGCCACCGTTGCGGCCCTGGGCTGGGTGTTCGGCCCGGCCGCGGTGCTGGTGTTCGCGGCGGTCGGCTTCGTCGGCTACTGGCGCGCCCGGCGCGCCGGTCTGACCCGGTCGAGGTGCTACCTGCGCGACACCCGCCTGGTGCTGCTCTACCTGTTCATCCTCGCCGCGGCCGGTGCGTGGGGCCTGACGCTGCTGATTCAGGGTTGGTTCGGCTAGGAGTGTGCTGAACGGCGCTGTTCCGAGAGAGGACGTGCCGCCGCCATTAGCATGAGCGCGTGCCCGCACTCCCGCGCTCGTCCAGACCGGTGGGTGTGGTCGTCCCGGCCGTGGTCGGCACGCTCGGCACCGCACTGATCGGCTGGGGTGCCTGTCATCCCGAGTTCGCGCACGGGCCGGCAGGGTGGCCGTCCGAGTTGGTCAACACGGTCGGTCTGGCGCTGCCGCTGCCCTGGAACCGGGCGGCGATCGTGCTGGGTGTGGTGCTGCTGGCGGCCGCCTGGTGGCTGGCCCGTCCCGCCCCGGACGATGCTCGCGCGCGCCGCCGGCTGCTGCTCACGGCCGCCGTGTGGAGCCTGCCGCTGCTGCCGGTGCCGCCGGTGCTGTCGGCGGACGCAGTGCTGTACGCCGATCTCGGCTGGATCGTCAGCCAGGGCCAGAACCCGTACCTGATCGGATTGACCGGCGCGGGGGGTCCCTACGCACCACACGTCGACCCGTTGTGGGCGGGCAGTGGGGTCGCCTACCCGCCGCTCGCCCTGGTGACGGACGCGCTGGTGGTCCGGTTGACCGGTTTCGCAACCTATGCCGGCATCATCGCCATGCGGGTGCCTGTGCTCCTGGCGCTCGGGCTGACCGCCTGGGTGCTGCCCCGGCTCGCCGAGAGACTGGGCGCCGACCCTGCAAAGGTGCTGTGGTGGGGGCTGGTGAATCCGCTGGTCATCGTGCATTTCGTGGGTGGTGCGCACAACGACGCCCTGATGGTCGCCGTCGCACTGCTGGGCCTGTGGGTCGCACTCTGTCGTCCCGGCTGGACCTACAGCCTGCTCGCCGGCCCCGCCGTGATCGGCCTTGCCATGGCGTTCAAGCCGCAGGCGGGCCTGGCGGTCATCGCGGCAGCCGGGCTGCCGGTGGTGACGCGGTTGCGTGCCCTCGCGGGATGGCCACGGCTGTGGCTGCTGGTGTGGCGCTCGGCCGTTGCGGCGGTGGTTGCGGTGCTGGTGTTCGTCGCCGTGTCCGTGGCCAGCGGGCTCGGTTTCGGCTGGACGAAATGGCTCTCCCTGATGGGCAAGGCAGGCACGGCGGCACCGTTCTCGCTGATCGCGCAGGCGGGGGAGTGGCTGATCGACCGGGCCGGCGGCGACCCGACCGGGTGGCTGACCGCCGTTGGTGCGGTGTCGACACTGACCACGCTGGCAGTACTGAGCTGGGTGCTGATCCGTTTCGCGGACCGTCCACTGGCGGCGGTGGGTTGGGGTTCTCTGGCGGTGAGCACGCTGGGTCAGTCCATGCATCCGTGGTACCTGCCGTGGTCGATCGCGCTGCTGGCATTGGTGCCGCTGACCCGCCGGCAGTTCGGCTGGTTGACCGCCCTGATGGTCGGCTTCGTCGTCTGGAACGCGGTCCAGACCGTGATCTGGCACTCGGTGCCCTGACCGGCCGACGAGCCGTCCGCCGCCCGCGCGGCCATCCCACGACTCCGGCTCGACGGCTGCCGGGCAGACGCGCCGCCTCGGCCGTCCGAGCGAAGGGGGACGCTGCGGCACCCGGCTGAACGGTGCGTCCCGCTATCATCGTCTCGCCCCGCCGCCGAGCCGAAAGCGTTTCTTCGATGCCCGCTGTCCCGAGGTCGCGTGCCGGCCTGCTGATCGGGCTGATCGGGTCATCGCTGGTTGGTGTGGGGGCCTGTAGCAACGGGTTTTCGTTCAACCCGGACGGGTGGGGCGTGGGCCCGATCGCAGCGGTGGCCCAGGCTGTCGATCGCTCCACCGGCAACGCGCTGGTGCTGATCGGCTGTCTGGTGTTGTGCTTCGCCTGGTTGCTGCTGGTGCCCCGTCCGGGTGACCGGTTGCCCGGCTGGCTGTGGTTGCTCTGGTCGGCGCCGCTGCTGCTCGTGCCGCCGGTAATGAGCGGCGACCCCTTTCTGTACGCCGACCTGGGCTGGATCCTCGCCCACGGGGGCAACCCGTACGTCGATGTGCTGGGCAGCTTCGGTGGTCCGTTCGCTGCTTATGTCGACCAGTTCTGGGCCGGTCACGGGGTCGCCTACCCTCCCCTGGCACTCGAAGTGAACCGGTTGGCCGTGCAACTGGGCGGCATGCATCCCTACTGGGGGGTGGTCGCCCAGAGAATCCCCGCCGCACTCGGGATGGGTCTGATCGCCACTTTCCTGCCGCGCCTGGCCGACCAGCTGAGGGTGGAGCGGCAATGGGCTATCTGGTTGGGCGTGCTGAACCCGATCGCCGTCGTCCACCTCATCGGCGGTGCGCACAACGACACGCTGATGGCCGGGGTCGTGGTCGTCGCGCTGTGGCTGAGCCTGCAACGGACCCCCCACGTGTCGGCGAGCCTGGTCTGGGCGCCGATCCTGATCGGGGTCGCCATGGCGCTCAAGCAGCAGGCCGGACTGGCCGTGATCGCCGCGGCCGGGCTGCCGGTGGCCGCCCAACTGGTGCGGTTGCCGCACCTGCAGCGCATCGCCGTGCTCGGTTGGCGGACCGCCGTGGCGGCCGTGGTGGCGCTGGTCACCTTCGTCGTCGTCTCGCTGGCCACCGGGCTCGGGTTCGGCTGGACGCTCTGGCTCGGCGAGATGGGCCGGGCGCGCACGCTCACCCTGTCCGTCGCCATCGGTGACGCCTTCGCCTGGACGGGCCACGATCTGACCGGTGCCGCCGGCACTGCGATCGCCGTTCTCGCGTTGGGGGGACTGGCCGCCCTGCTGCTGCTGCGGCCGGAGCGTCCACTCGAGGTGACGGCCTGGGGATCGCTGCTGGTGCTGGGCATCGGGCAGGCGCTGCACCCCTGGTATGTGGGGCTGAGCCTCGCGCTGCTGTCGCTGGTGCCGCTGCGGCGGACGACCGCGCGGTGGGTGGTGTTCTGCACCATCGGCTATCTGATCGCCTACTGCATGAACAACCTCTACAACGCGGCCGTGCTGGCCTCGATCGCCGTCGGCGTCCTGGTGGGCACCGGGGCCTTCGCGCTCTGGGTCGCCCGGGGAGAACGCCCGACTAGGCTGGGTTGATGCGAATCGCGATCGCCGGGGCGTCGGGCCTGCTCGGCAGTGCCACCGCCGCCCACCTGCGCAGCACCGGCCATCAGGTACTGGCCCTGGTACGCCGGCCGGCCCAGCGACTGGACGAGCGCAGTTGGGCCCCCGACGAGGGCACGATCACTGCCCCCGGGCTCGCCGATGTGGACGCGGTGATCAACTTTTCCGGCGCAGGCGTCGCCGATGAGCGCTGGACGCCGCAGCGCAAGGCCGAGTTGCGCTCGTCCCGGTTGAACGCGACCACCTTGATCGCCGCCGCACTCGACCCGAACGGACGCTGCCGCCGCCTGCTGAACGGCTCGGCGATCGGCTTCTACGGCGATACCGGTGAAACCGTGGTCGACGAGGGCACGCCGCGAGGCGACGGGTTTCTGGCGCAATTGGTCGTCGATTGGGAGCAGGCGGCGCACCGGGCTCCGGTGCCGACGGCGTGCCTGCGCACCGGTCAGGTGCTGACTCGCGAGGGCGGGTTCCTGGGCAAGCAACGGCTGGCGTTCCAACTCGGGCTCGGTGGCCGGATCGGTACTGGCCGGCAGTTTCTGTCGTGGATCCACATCGACGACTACACCCGTGCCGTCGCTCAGTTGCTCGACTCGACCCTGACCGGGCCGGTCAATCTGGTCGCTCCGCATCCGGTCACGAACGCCACGTTCACCGAGGCATTCGCCCAGTCACTGAACCGCCCGGCCCTGATTCCGCTGCCGCTGCCCGCGTTGCGGCTCCTCTTCGGTTCCGAGTTGGTCGACGAGGCCCTGCTCAGCGGCACCCGGGTGCAACCCCGCCGGCTGCTCGATGCGGGCTTCGCCTTCGACCACCCGCAGCTGCCCGAGGCCCTGGCGGCCTTGCGCTGACCGTTCGGGGCGCACCGGCAGGGCGCGAGGATTAGTGGCCGAGCGTGTAGACCCCTGCGGTCAGGGGGCTCGACAAGCTCAACCAATGGAGCGCGCATTGATCAGCACCTCCTCAAGACGCGTTGCCTCGTCAACCCTTCGGCCGCCACCTTCAGGGTCTATCCGCACAGCGCCTGAAAACCCTGCACCAGTGCGAGGGGTCCACACGTGTGCAGGCGGGCCTGTTGGCACTGGTGCAGGGATTTCAGGCGCCGGCCTTGGGACCTGTCGACCGCGATGCTCCGGGTTCCCACTGGACGCGGAGGGCCGGCCCGTCCGCGACGCATAGACTGAGCCATCCCGCCGCGAAGGAGTGATGCTTCGATGTCCTCGTCCGATCTGACCCCGGCCGGAGTTCCCGCGCCGTTCGCGACGCTCGGCCTGACCTTCGATGACGTGCTGCTGCAGCCCAACGCCAGCGACGTGATTCCCTCGCAGGCGGACGCCTCCACCCAGTTCTCCAAGCGCATCCGGCTCAACATTCCGCTGGTGTCGGCCGCCATGGACACCGTCACCGAGGCGCGCATGGCCATCGCCATCGCCCGCGAGGGCGGCATGGGCATTCTGCACCGCAACATGCCGGCCGACGAGCAGGCCTCGCAGGTCGACCGGGTGAAGCGCTCCGAGGCGGGCATGGTCGACCAGCCGATCACGATCACCGCCGACCGCAGCATCGGCGAGGTGGACGAACTGTGCGGCAAGTTCCGCATCTCGGGCGTGCCGGTGGTCGACGACAACTTCAAGCTGCTGGGCATCGTGACCAACCGCGACATGCGGTTCGAGGACGATCCGAACCGCCGGGTCGCCGATGTGATGACCCCGATGCCGCTGGTCACCGGCTGGCCCGGCATCAGCAGCGACGAGGCCCTGCGGCTGCTGGCCCGGCACAAGATCGAGAAGCTGCCCCTGGTCGACACCGACGGCACGCTGCGCGGCCTGATCACGCTCAAGGACTACGTGAAGTCCGACAAGTACCCGCTGTCGTCCAAGGACGAGCAGGGCCGGCTGCGGGTGGGTGCCGCGGTCGGCTTCTTCGGCGATTCGTGGCAGCGCGCGATGCTGCTGGTCGAGGCCGGTGTGGACGCCATCATCGTCGACACCGCACACGGCCACTCCACCGGCGTGCTCGACATGATCGCCCGGTTGAAGGCCGAACCGGCGGCCGCCGCGGTCGACGTGATCGGCGGCAACGTGGCCACGTACGCGGGCGCCGCGGCCCTGGTGGACGCGGGTGCCGACGGCGTCAAGGTGGGCGTGGGGCCCGGCTCGATCTGCACCACCCGGGTGGTCGCGGGCGTGGGCGTGCCCCAGGTCACCGCGATCCACGACGTGGCGCAGGCCTGTCGTCCGGCAGGGGTGCCGGTGATCGGCGACGGCGGCCTGCAGTATTCCGGCGACATCGCCAAGGCGCTGGTGGCCGGCGCCGACACGGTGATGCTCGGCTCGCTGCTGGCCGGGTGCGAAGAGAGCCCCGGCGAGCTGGTGTTCATCAACGGCAAGCAGTACAAGTCGTACCGCGGCATGGGTTCGCTGGGGGCGATGGCGGCTCGCGGCCGCCGGGCGTCCTACAGCAAGGACCGCTACTTTCAAGGTGACGTGACCAGCGACGACAAGCTGATCCCCGAAGGCATCGAAGGCCAGGTCGCCTACCGTGGCCCGCTCGCCGCCGTTGCCTACCAGTTGGTCGGTGGGCTGCGGCAGTCGATGTTCTACACCGGTGCGGCCACCATCGACCAGCTGCACGCCAAGGGACGCTTCGTGCGCATCACCTCGTCCGGACTGCGCGAGTCGCATCCCCACGACATTCAGATGACCATCGAGGCCCCGAACTATTCGGCACCCAACTGACCGGTCGCACACCCCACCAACGAGCAACGAAGCTGAAGGAGCCATTCCATGATCGAGATCGGTCGTTCCAAGCGTGCACAGCAGGTGTACTCGTTCGACGACATCGCGATCGTGCCGACCAGGCGTACCCGGCACATCGAGGACGTCCGGCTCAACTGGACGATCGACGCGCTCACGTTCGACTTTCCGATCCTCGCCGCTCCGCAGGACTCGGTGATGTCACCCGCGACGGCGGTCGCCTTCGGCAAGTTGGGCGGGCTCGGGGTGTTGAACCTCGAGGGCCTCTGGACGCGTTACGCGGACCCCGAGCCGGTGCTGGACGAGCTCGCCTCGATCGAGGACCCGGCCACCGCCACCCGGCGCATGCAGCAGGTCTACGCGGCGCCCGTCCAGGGTGAGTTGATCACGCAGCGACTCAACGAGATCCGCGAGGCCGGTGTGCCGGTCGCCGGCTCGCTGTCGCCCGAGAATTGCAAGGCGTTCGCGTCGGTGGTCGAGAAGGCCGGCGTCGACTTCTTCGTGATCCGCGGCACCACGGTCTCGGCCGAGCACGTCAGTTCGACCGTCGAGCCGCTGAACCTCAAAGAGTTCATCTACGCCCTCGACGTGCCCGTGATCGTCGGCGGCTGCGCCACCTACCAGGCGGCGCTGCACCTGATGCGCACCGGTGCCGCCGGCGTGCTGGTCGGCTTCGGCGGTGGCGCCACCAAGCGCACCCGCAACGTGCTGGGCGTCGAGGTGCCGATGGCGTCCGCCCTGGCCGACGTGGCCGAGGCGCGCCGCGACTACATGGACGAATCGGGTGGACGCTACGTGCACGTGATCGCCGACGGCGCCCTGGGCCGCTCGGGCGACATCGCCAAGGCGATCGCCTGCGGGGCGGACGCCGTGATGGTCGGCTCGCCGCTGGCCCGGGCCTGCGAGGCCCCCGGGCATGGGTACCACTGGGGGTCGGAGGCGTGGCACCCGAGTCTTCCGCGCGGGGAACGCTCCAAGTTCGGCGTCGCGGGCTCGCTGCAGGAGATTCTGCTCGGCCCGTCGCACACCCCCGACGGCACGATGAACCTGGTGGGCGCACTGCGGCGCGCGCTGGCCACCTGCGGCTACACCGAGGTCAAGGAGTTCCAGCGCGTCGAGGTGGTCGTGCACAAGTAACACCGAGCGCCCCCCTAACCATCTCTGGCCCGCGAAGCTTCGCGGGCCAGAGATGGTTAGGGGGGCGCTCGGTGGGTGGTCAGTCCTGCAGCACCACGTCACCGGTGCCCGTGCGGGCGGTGACCCGGATGAACTCCTGACCCTCGGCCGGCTCGCCACGGCCGGCGATCCGGCTGCGCACCTCGCCGAAGGAGCTGTGCAGGTCTTGCCAGACCGGAATATCGCGCGGCACCGTGATGCGGATGTCGCCGGCGCCGGTCTTCACCTCCACGTGCCCGGACGCCTCGACGGTCACGTCACCGGCACCGGTGCGCACCGCGGTGTCACCACCACAGTCCTGCAGCGTGACGTCGCCGCCGCCGGTCTGCACGGTGACGTCGCCACCGGTGCGATGCACGGTGACGTCGCCGCCGCCGGTCTCGATGCGTCCGGACCCCAGATCGTCGACCCGCACGTCGCCGCCCGCGGTCTTGATCGAGCCCTCGCCGAGCCGGGTGATGCGAATGTCGCCGCCGCCGGTGCGCAGCTCACCCTGGTCGAGGCTGGCCACGATGATGTCGCCGCCGCGGGTGATGACCGGACCCGTGGTGGCACGGTCGATCCGAATGTCGCCGCCGCCGGTCTGCAGTTGCACGTGGCCGCATGCGCCGGTGCTGATGATGTCGCCACCCTCGGCGTTCACCTCGACGTCGGCGTCGGGCGAGAGGTGCACCTCGACGTCCACGCGGTTGATCGAACCGATGCCCCATGAGAGCCGGCCCAGTTGTAGAGCGAGGCCGAAGCCCTGGTCGTTGTCGTCCACGATCGGCGGGACGGTGAGGTACACGTCACGTCCCTGGGTTCTGGTCTCGACCTGCTGCGGGTCGAAGGCGGCGTTCGAGGTCAGCCGCACCAGCACTTCGCCCGGACCGGCGTCGTGGCTCAGTCGTACGTCGCCGCGGTGGCTGCGCAGGTGCAGGTGGGGGCGTTCGTCCGTGGCGAAGCGCCACTCGTGGGTGGTCGATGCGGTGGTATTCATGATGGTCTTCCTCTCAGGCCCAGCCGGTGAGCCGGCGGCCGATGTGGGTGTTGGTCGGTTTCGTGGGCTCAGTGGCCCGGCGGACGGCCTGCACGATCCAGGTGTTGAGCGACTGTTGGGCCTGGCCGGCCAGCGCTTCGGCGCGTCGCTTGAGACCGTCCGGTAGCCGCACTGTGATGCGGGCGGTGCCGTCGTCGGTCTCGTCCGGCACCTGCGTGGGGGCGGGCGGTGCAACCGGCTCGGCCGGTTGCGCCTCGGTGATTTGCAGGTCGGGCTGCTGGCCGTCCATGTGCACGGCGATCACCGTGCCGCCGAGCCGGGCGGACAGCTCGGCAGCGGCGTCGGCCAGCAGTTCGGTCATGGCGAGCCGGAGGCCCGGCTCGAGCGCGGCGGCCAGCCGGCGGCTGGTCTCGCGGGTCGGCTCGTCGGCCAGTGCGGTGACCCGATCGAGGTCGGCGGCGATGCGGTTCAGGTAGGGCTGTAGCTCCATGACATCAAGACTGACACCATATAGACGTCATGTCAATGTCAGTCGGACGTCATGATGGCGTCTCGGCCCTCATTGAACGTGGGCTGCGACGGGACGCGACCCGGTTAGGATGCCGCCATGACCGCACCCGACCCCGAACTGGCCCGGCTGCGTGGCAGCATCGACAACCTCGATTCGGCGCTGGTGTGCCTACTCGCCGAACGGTTCAAGATCACCCAGCGGGTGGGGGAGTTGAAGGCCGAACTCGGCCTGCCGCCTGCCGATCCGGGCCGAGAGGCACAGCAGATCGAGCGGCTGCGACGACTCGCGCATGATGCTCACCTCGACCCCGAGTTCGCCGAGAAGTTCCTCACCTTCATCGTCTCTGAGGTCGTGCGGCACCACGAGCAGATCGCCCGGAACGCAGGCTGAGCGACATGGGCGGAGTTGAACCGGTGATCCGCCCGGCGACCGAGGTGGACCGGGCGTCCATCAACGCGGTCGAGCAGGCGGCGGACAGGTCGTTCACCGGCCTGATCACCCTGCCGGACGCGGCCCCGCGCGACGTCGAGTTCGACCTGCCCGGTTTCGTGCTGGTCGCTGAGTCCGCGGGCCGGGTGGTCGGTTTCGCGCAGGTACTGGACTTCGACGGACGTTTTCACCTCGAGCAGCTCAGCGTGCACCCTGACCGGCAGCGCCAAGGGCTCGGCGCCCGGCTGGTCGCCGCGGCCGAGCGAGAGGTCGTGGTGCGTGGCGGTTCGGTGGTGACGCTGCGCACCTTCGCAGACGTGCCCTTCAACGCACCCTTCTACCGTCGCCACGGGTACGTCGAGTCCGAACTGCCGGTTGCCTTGCAGGGTCTGGTCGAGGCCGAGCGCCGCTTGGGGCTGCTGGCTGCCGGCACCCGGCTGACCATGGCCAAGCAAGTGGCGCCCGACGTGGTGGCGGTGCCGGCGGTGAGCGTGCTGCCGTTGCGCGACGGTCCCAGCGGGCTGGAGGTGTTCGTGCAGTTCCGCGCAACCACCATGGACTTCGCCGCGGGAGCTGTGGTGTTTCCGGGCGGACGGCTCGACCCAGCCGATCGGGCCGTGTGTGTACCCACCACGCACCTGACCGCCTGGGCCGCCACCGGGTTACCGGCGCCCGGCCTGCTGGCGGCGGCGGCGATCCGCGAGGTGGCCGAGGAATGCGGCGTGCTGCTGACCCCCGACGACCTGGTGCCCTGGGACGATTGGGTCACCCCACCCGGCGGACGCCGCCGTTTCGACGTCGCGTTCTACCTGACGGCGGCGCGCGCGGGCCAGCGGTGGCGCAACACCACCACCGAGGCGCTGCGCGCGCAGTGGCGTGGTCCGCAGCAATTGCTCGACGCCGCCGCGGCCGGACGCCTGCGGCTGATGCCACCCACCCGCGCCCTGCTGGCCGAGCTCGCCACCCTGACCGACGTCGCCACGGCGCTGGCGCTGCGCCCCACGATCGTGCCGGTGCTGCATGACGACGAATCCCGCGGACGCCGCGCACTACGGCTGATCCGAGAGGGGAACGGTTCCTCACCCCGCTCATCTGCGGACCGGTAACCGGGATGGGTGCGCTCCCAAGTCCTCTCAGCAGTAGGGACCAGGAGCCATGCCCTGAAAAGCCTGCACCAGTGACGTACCTCGACGCTGGCTGAGCGTGCACCCCGCGCACTGGTGCAGGGTTTTCAGGGCGTCACCTCAGCGAGGGATCGTGAGTGACGTGCCTCGACGCTGGGTGAGTGTGCCCCCTGCGTGCTGGTGCAGGGTCTTCAGGGAGCCACCTCAGCGAGGGATCGTGAGTGACGTTGCCTCGACGCTGGGTGAGTTGTGCACCCCGGGTGCTGGTGCAGGGTTTTCAGGGCGCACCCAGCGAGGGATCGCGGTGGCAGCGGGTGTGCAAGCAGAAGGAACGGTCCTCAAGCACGTGCTCACGTTCACCGGGCCCAGGTGGACGGGGGGTCGACCGGCCGGTGGGGGCTCACGGGGCTGAGGAGAGCCCCTCGACCGCCGCCCGGGCCAGCGTCAAGGCACGCGCGCGCAGCCAATCGGGCGACAGCAGCCGTGCCTGCCCTCCATACGCCAACACGATTGCAATCGCCGCCCGCCAGGCCCGGAACGTCAACTCCACCACCGGCCAGTCGCCGTCAATGCCCGTGTGGACGATCTGCGTGCCGGCAGCCAACTGGAACCGTGCGTGGGTGACGAACACCTCCACGATCGCCGGGTCGAGTGCCAGTGTGATCGCGCAAGACTCGGAGAGGTGTTCCAGCGCCGCGCGCTGCTCGGCCCAGGCCTCGGCCAGGTTGAAGCCGGGCGGCACCTGCGCGGGCTCGTCCAGCACCTCGGCGGCGACGATGCGTGAGACGCGGTAGGTGCGTTGCTCGCCGTCGCGCCCGGCCAACAGGTACCAGCGGCCGGCGTTCTCGACCAGCCCGTAGGGGTCGACCGTTCGCCGGCTGGGTCGTCGGGTGTCGTCGGACAACCCGGACCGGGCGGCCGCGTAGGTCAGTACGACCCGTCGCCGGCGGGTGGCTGCATCGCGCAGCAGGGGCAGCACGGGTACCTCGTCCGCGTCGTCGAACCAGCGTCTGCGGTCGACCATCACCACCGAGGCCAGGGCCTCCGCCTGCTCCAACGCCGGTGCGGGCACGGTGGCCGACAGCTTGGTCAGGGCCGAAGCGAGTTCGCCGCTGAGCCCCAACTCGGACGCGCCCGAGCTCGACGTCCAGGCGAACAGCGCCTGCGCCTCGGCGGGTGACAGGCCGCTCACCTCGGTGCGATACCCGGGCAGCATGGCACAGCCGCCGCCCCGTCCGCGCTCGGCGTAGACCGGTACGCCCGCGCTCGACAGGGCCTCCATGTCGCGCAGGATCGTGCGCTCGCTCACCTCGAGAATCTCAGCCAGCCGACGAGCCGGCATGCGTCCGTGGCGTCGCAGCAGCGCCATGATCTGCAGCAAACGATCGGCGCGCATGGACGTGATCTTTCCAGAAAAACATGACAGAAGATGTCAGCTTATGCCGACAAGCTGCTGTCATGACCAACACTCAGAACCTGCCGGACACCGGCCCACTGTTTCTCACGGCCTTCGATCAGCTCACCGAGGTCGTGTACCGCGTCGCTCCTGGCGACCTGGGGCTGCCCACGCCCTGCGTCGGCTGGACCGTGCGCGATCTGCTCAGCCATCTGGTCGCCGTCGAAGACCGCGTGGCGCACATCGCCCAGGGCGGCCAGGCGTTCGAGGTGCCCTCGCAGGTGGACGGCATCGCCGACGACGCCTGGGTAGCAGCCTGGGACGACCGGTCACCGCGGGTGCGCGCGGCGGTGACCGACGATGCCGATCCGGGCCGCATCGTCGACCACCCGGCCGGACGGCTTCCCTGGGCCGTGGCGGTCGGCATCTACAGCAGCGAGCTCGCGACCCACACCTGGGACCTGGCCCGCGCCCTCGGGGTCGATGCCGAACTCGACCAGCAGGTGGCCGCAGCGGTACTCGGGCCGATTCAGGATGCACTGCCGGCGCAACCGCGCGGCGAAGAGGTCGGCATTCCGTTCGGCCCGGTGGTGCCGGTGGCCGACGACGCGTCCAGCTACGAACAGCTGGTCGGCTGGCTCGGGCGCGACCCTGAGTGGGCGGCAGCCTGAGCGGGACGTTCGCTGGTCGAGCTTGAGACCCTCACGATGATCTCGACTTCCGTTTTTCGGGGGCGGACGTTCGCTGGTCGAGCTGGTCGCACCGCTACGGCTAGGGGTTTCGACCCGCTCAACCAACGGACCGCGGGTTGATCGGCGCGTCACTGGTCGGTGGGGGTGTGTGTATCTCGGCACGCTCGATCAGCGGAAGTCGATCGCGACAAGCGCGGTCGGCGGGGGCTTGATTCCGACCAACGACACCGGCCGATGACTAGGGCGTGTCGAATAACCCTGACCGCGCTGCGGCGCTCCCAGTACGCCCGCTCGCTGCGTTGTCATCCCCGGCGAGAGCACCCACTATCGAGTCGTCTTCCGCCTTGCGATCAGACGCACTGGGCACGTCCTCGCGGAATGCCCACGGTTATGCGACACGCCCTACGCGATCACGTCGCCGGCGGTCATGTTCGCCGGAATGCCGGTCACCACCGAGCCCGGGGGTACGTCCTTCACCACCAGGGCGTTGGCGCCCACCTTCGAGCCGGCACCGATGGTGATCGGACCGATGATCTTGGCGCCGGCCCCCAACAGCACGCCGTCACCGATGGTGGGGTGGCGCTTGAACCGCCCCCGGGATCGTCCACCCAGGGTCACCTGGTGATACATCAATACGTCGTCGCCGATCTCGGCAGTCTCGCCGATCACCACTCCGTTGCCGTGATCGATGAAGAAGCGGCGCCCGATCACCGCTCCGGGGTGGATCTCGACCTGGGTCAGCGTGCGCGACACCTGTGAGAGCAGCCGGGCCAGCGGGCGTAGCGCCGGGCTGCTTTTCCACAGTTTGTGGCACAGCCGGTGCACCCACACCGCGTGTACGCCCGGGTACGCCAGCGCCACCATGAGTTTGCTGTGCGCGGCCGGGTCTTCGCGCAGCGCCGTCTGCAGGTCTTCGTTCACCCGAAACCAGGCGGACGAAGCCAGGTCTCGCACCGTCATCGGCACCGTCCAGGCAAGGTCATCGCACCATCCAAGCAGGTGCCGGGCCAGCCGTCGCACCCGTCCACCACGCGCGACGGCCCCGTCGCCTGGACGGGGCCGCCTCGAAGCCTGGATCCACCGATGGGCGCCGTCGCGAGCGGCACCAGACGGGTGGCCTGGCAAGCCGGTCCGCGCGAAGGCATACCGGGCGTCTGGTAAGTGTGGCCGACGCCGCCAGGGCGCCCGGACGGGGCCGCGCAGTAGGCGCAGATCGGTGGATCCAGGCTAAGCGGTGGCCAGGCCACCGAGCCACGATCAGTCGAGCAGGTCGGCGTACAGGATCGTCGACAGGTAGCGCTCGCCGAACGACGGAATGATGACCACGATCACCTTGCCGGCGTTCTCTTCGCGGGCCG
>RRZU013458422.1_pt1 | contig 21572 bp, 25 predicted proteins | sample 2165561 | NCBI WGS metagenome assembly RRZU01 (sample SAMN10456909, study PRJNA506462) | wastewater metagenome | isolation source: wastewater sludge | place: USA: Moscow, Idaho | reverse complement strand
TGGACTCGGGTCTGCGCGTCTCGCGGCGAGGTGTTCACGGACGCGACGCCCGTCGTCCTCGAGCGCTTCGAGGTGGTCTGGCCGCCCGACGCCGCCGACCGCTAGGGCGCACGTGCACGGCGGCGGACCAGGGCAGACGCCGACGGCGCCACCCAGTCCGGTGCTCACGCCCACGAGGGTGCCGAGGGCAGGGTGCACGACCTCGGGCCTCATGTCGGGCGCGGTGTCGTGCCGATAGGTGAGCAGCGGTGCGTCCGGGGGGATCTGAGGGGCCCGAGCCGCGCCGGATCCGGGCACCACCACCAAGGAGAAGCACTATGTCAGTCATCACCTCCGGCGCGCGCAGGATCGTCGCCACCGTCGCGACCTCCGCGCTCATCCTGGCGGGCGCCGCCGTCGCTGCCGCGCCTGCCGGCGCAGCCGACGTCAAGCCCACCGTCACGATCGGCAAGATCGCGAAGAAGTCGGTCGTCAAGGGCAAGAAGGCGACGGTCAAGCCGGTCGTCAGGGCCAAGGGCAACGTCAAGATCCTCTCGACGACCGTCACCGTGACCAAGGCGGGCAAGGCTGTCGCGAAGAACAAGAAGTCCGCGAAGCTCGGTACGGGCGTCTACAAGGTCAAGACGACCGTCACGTACAAGACGTGGACCACGAAGACCACGACGAAGAAGGTCACGGTCCCGCTCACCGACGGCGCGGCGCCGATGATGTGCAAGGCGTCCGACGTCGAGAAGATCAAGCCGGTCGAGATGCTCACGCACATGGCCGACGTCGCGTGCACCGACCCGAAGACCAAGGGCACCGTCAAGTTCTCGAACGTGCTCTTCGGGTACGACGAGCAGAACGGCGCCTGGATCGGTGGCGACACTCGCGGCAACGGCATCGCCCTCGAGGGCCTCATGCGCACCACGTCGCAGGAGTCCTATGTCATCCCCGTCGACTCGCTGAAGGTCACCGTCAAGACCAAGACGAAGGTCTGGTCGAAGATCAAGACCAAGAAGTCCGTGCAGACGGTGAAGATCGCCGCCGAGTGATGTGACAGGGCCGGGCGCTGAGGTGCCCGGCCCTCGTCGTCTGGCGCCGACCCTCGGCGTTCGTCGTGTCCGGGGCCCCGGTCAGCGACCGGACCGTCGGTCCGCGCTCAGCGCGCGGGGGGCGCCGTCGAGCCGCGCACGACGAGCGACGTCTCGACGACCGTCTCGTGCTCCGCAGGGCGGCCCGCGAGGGTGTCGAGGAGAAGCTGCGCGGCAAGCTCGCCCTGCAGGGCGACCTGCTGGTTGACGGTCGTGAGGTCGACAAACGACGAGACCGGATGGTCGTCGATGCCGACGATCGAGATGTCCTCCGGGATGCGCAGGCCGCGCCGGACGATCGCCTGGGTAGCTCCGTAGGCGAGCTCGTCGCTGTGCGCGAAGACCGCGGTGGGCATCGGTTCGCCCCGCTCGGCGCAGCCGTCGAGGATCGAGTCCATCGCGGCGGCGGCCTCCGTGCCGACCCAGGTGATGTTCCGGACGAGGTTGCCGTCGGCGGCGACGCCGGCGTCGCGCAGCGCCTCGTGCCAGGCGCGTGACCGTCCGGAGGCGTCTGGCCAGTCGGGGTGGTGCGGGTCGGTGCCGGCGATCATGGCGATGCGCCGGTGGCCGAGGTCCAGCAGGTGCTGGACGGCTTGCCGTCCTGCGGCGGAGTCGTCGATGTGGACGTTCGGGTAGTCGGCAGTCTGGCCGCCTGCGGCGACCACCTGGACGCCGAGCAGCTCGAGGCGCTTCTGCTCTGCGGCGTCGACGGGGAAGGCGACGGCGATGACGGCGTCGACCTTGCGGCGCGCGGGCAGTCGCGTGAGGAACCTGGCCCGGTCCTCGGGGCCGTCGACGTGGTACAGCAGGAGGTCCATGTTGGCGCGCGAGAGGACGCGCTCGATCCCGGAGACCATCTCGCCGAAGAACCACCGGTTGATGTGCGGGACGACGAGCGCGACACGGCGGGCCGTGCCGCCTGCGAGGCGCTGCGCCTCGGGGGAGGCGACGTAGTCGAGCTCGCTCGCAGCTTCGAGGACGCGGGCGCGGGTTGAGGCGGCGACGCCGTAGGCGCCGTTGAGCGCGCGTGAGGCGGTCGCGAGGGAGACTCCGGCGGCCTGGGCGACGTCATTGAGGCTCGACGTGCTTCCAGAGGACATGTGCCGATCGTATGCCTGGAGCTTGCCCAAAAGGAAGCGCTTCCGGTGGACCGCCGCTTGACGTCGGAAGCGCTTCCGATCCATGCTGGGAACATGAAGAACCAGGTCCAGCTCATCACCTACGCCGACCGCCTCGGCGGCGACCTCGCCGGCACCGCGCGCATCCTGCGCGAACGCTTCGCAGGAGCGTTCGGCGGCGTGCACCTCCTGCCCTTCTTCACGCCGTTCGACGGCGCCGACGCGGGCTTTGACCCCGTGGACCACACCGCCGTGGATCCTCGCCTCGGCTCGTGGGACGACGTCCGCGACCTCTCCCAGACGCACGACACCGTCGTCGACCTCATCGTCAACCACGTCTCCGCCGACTCCGCTGCGTTCCAGGATGTGCTGCGCCACGGCACGGCATCCGCGCACTTCCCCATGTTCCTCACCATGTCGTCCGTCTTCCCCGACGGCGCGACCGAGGCCGAGCTCGCGCGCATCTACCGCCCCCGCCCCGGCCTGCCCTTCACCGCGATGCGCCTCGGCGACGAGCTGCGCTTCGTCTGGACGACGTTCACCCCGCAGCAGGTCGACATCGACATCCGCTCCGCGCAGGGCCGCGCCTACCTCACGAGCATCCTCGACGCCGTCGCCGCCGCAGGCGTGAGCCTCGTGCGGCTCGACGCCGTCGGCTACGCCGTCAAGACGCCCGGCACCACGAGCTTCATGACCCCCGAGACGTTCGCGTTCATCGGGGAGTTCACGGCCGAGGCCCGCGCCAAGGGCGTCGAGGTCCTCGTCGAGGTGCACTCGTACTACCAGCGGCAGATCGAGATCGGCCGGTCCGTCGACCTCGTCTACGACTTCGCCCTGCCGCCCCTCGTGCTGCACGCTCTGTACACGGGCGACGGCTCCGTCCTCGCCGAGTGGATGCGCATCCGCCCGCGCAACGCGGTGACCGTCCTCGACACGCACGACGGCATCGGCGTGATCGACGTCGGCCCCGACCAGACCGTGCGCCCGGGCGAGGCCCCGCGCCCTGGACTGCTCGACGCAGCCCAGATCGACCAGCTCGTCGAGGGCATCCACGAGCACACGCGCGGCACGAGCCGCCTCGCGACCGGCGCCGCCGCGTCCAACCTCGACCTGTACCAGGTCAACTCGACGTTCTACGACGCCCTCGGTGGCGACGACCGCCGGTACCTCGCGGCCCGCGCCATCCAGGTCTTCACGCCGGGCGTACCGCAGGTCTACTACGTCGGCGCGCTCGCGGGTGGCAACGACGTCGAGCTGCTCGAGCGCACGGGCGTCGGACGGGACATCAACCGGCACCACTACACGCCCGCGGAGATCGACGACGCCCTCGAGCGTCCCGTCGTGCGCGCGCAGCTCGACCTGTTCCGCCTGCGCAACGAGGTCCCCGCGTTCGACGGCGACGTCGAGGCGAGCCTCGACGGCAGCGTCCTGACGATGGTGCGCCGCGGCATCGAGGTGCCCGACGCCGTCGCGACCCTGCGCGTCGACCTCGCCTCGGGCGAGGCGGACGTCGAGGTCGCCGGGCCCGTGCCGCGGACCTGGACGTCGCGCGTCTAGCCGAGGATCACCGGTACGCTCGCCCAGCCGCCGACGGGCGCGACCTCACGCACGGGCGGGGTCGTCGGGTCGGCCGTGAGCGACCGTGTCCCGGTGATGATCGCCCGGACGAGCGTGCGCAGCTCGATCGTCGCCAGATCCCGCCCCGGGCAGACGTGCGCGCCGATGCCGTAGACGAGGTTGTGCGGGGCATGGGCCTCAGGCTCGAACCCGTCCGGGTCGCCGAAGACCTGCTCGTCGCGGTTCGCCGACGTCCAGTGCAGCTTGATCTTCGCCCCGGCCGGGATCGAGACGCCGCCCAGCTCGACGGGGCACGTGGTGACGCGGCGGTTGCCGATGAAGGGCGAGTCGCGCCGGAGGAGCTCGTCGATGATCGCGTCGAGCTCGGCGTCCGAGACTCCCTCGCGCAGGCGCGCCTGGAGCGCGGGAGCCTGCGTGAGCTCGTGGAGCAGCACGCCCGCGCACAGCGCGATCGAGCCGAGGTCGCCTCCCGTCCAGTTCCGCAGCACCGAGATGACGTCCGCCCCGGCGAGGGGTGCGCCGTCAACCGTGACCGCGAGCAGCTGGTCGGTGACGTCAGCCTCGGGGGACGGGTCCGGGAGCCTGCCGTCGAGGATCGTCCGGATGATGTCGTCGAAGTCCTCGGCGACCTGTCGGGTGCGCTCGAAGGTGCCCGAGCGGGTGGCCTCGTAGTTCTCGCTCATCCAGGACAGGAGCCGCTCCTCGACCTCGGCAGGCCAGCCGAGCCAGGCGCTCTGGGCGCGCACCGCGAACACGGCGCCGATGCCGTTCACGGCATCGACCTGCGTTCCGCGAGGCAGGCTCGCGACGAGGTCGGCGGCGACACTCTCGAAGACGGGGACGTGCCGGGTCAGCGCGTCGAGGCTCAGCAACGGGTCGAGCGCCTCGCGGACACTGGCGTGCTCCGGGCCGTCCAGGCCGTTGGGGACCTGCCGGAAGCGTGAGGTCGCGCTCGAGAAGGTCTCGGCGTCGAGCGCCGCGCGGCGCACGAGGTCGTGCCTGAGCAGGACCCACTCGCCGCGGTCGTTCTGGACGATCGGGTGCTCTGGCCGCAGCTCGTCGGTGTAGGCCCGCAGGTCGCGTCCCACGGGGGAGACCTCGCCGGGGATGTGGTCGGTCATGCGTCCAGTATCGTCGCGTCGGCGTGGGTTTGCGTCGGATACCGTCGTGAAAAATGCTCGACGAGGTTTCGCGGAGGTCCGGGCGATCAGGCCAGGATCGACGTGACGGCCCGGGCGGCCGAGCGGAGCGGGTCGACGAGCGCCGCGTCGCGGCCGCACGTCTCCACGAGGCTCGCGACGGGGAACGGAGCAACGGTCGCCGGCGCGAGGTCACCGACGACAGCGGCGACGGGCACGCCCGCGGCGCGCGCCCGGTCGGCGACCCCGCCCACGACCTTCCCCGCGAACGACGTCGCGTCCAGCAGACCCTCACCGGTGATCACGAGGTCGGCGCGGGCGATCGCGGCGTCGAGCCCGACGACGTCCGCGACGAGGTCGAAGCCCGGCACGAGGCGGGCGCCGAGCGCCGCGAGCCCGCCCGCGAGGCCACCCGCCGCCCCCGATCCGGGGATCGCGGCGACGTCCACCCCGAAGCGCCGCTCGTAGAGCCGCCGCAGCGCGGCAAGCCGGCGTGTGAGCGTGTCGACCTGCTCGGGTGTCGCGCCCTTCTGCGGACCGAACTCGCGGGCTGCGTCCTCGAAGCGCGTGGTGACGTCGCACGCCACCTCGAGGGCCACGCCTGCCGGGAGCGCGCCGATGGCGTCGAGCGCGGGGGCGCCGCCGTCCGTCATGGCAGAGCCGCCGACCGTGACGACGACGCGCGTCGCGCCGGCGTCCAGCGCGGCCCGCACGAGCTGGCCCGTGCCGTGGCTCGTCGCGTCGAGCGGCCGCAGCCGCTGCCCCGCGAGCAGCGCGAGGCCGGACGCTCGCGCGGACTCGATCACGGCCGTCCCGTCCTCGAGCCGCCAGCCCGCCGTGACTGGCGCGCCGAGCGGACCGGTCACCGTCGTCGTCCGGTTCGGGCCGCCGAGGACGTCGAGCGTGCCGTCGCCGCCGTCGGCGAGGGGCAGCAGCTCGGTCGTGTGACCGCGCTCCGCGCAGACGGCGGCGATCGCGGCGGCGATCTCCGGAGCGGTCGCGGTCCCCTTGAACTTGTCGGGGCAGATCAGGATGTGCACGGTCCCATCGTGCCGTGTCGTGCGGGGGTGACATGGCGCGTCGAGGCCGGAAGTGCCATGCGGGATGCTGTAGACGAAGCTCTCGAAGCGAGTTACGATTTCTTCGAATACTTCGGAAGGACTGACGATGAGCCAGCGAGAGGTCCTCGCGCAGCAGACGTACGTGCCCGAGGATGCACAAGACGTGGCCGAGGTCCACAGCTTTCTCGCGGCGCACGAGGCGGCCCGCGGAGAGGGAGTTCCGCGCAGGTTCTTGCTGGTCGGGGGCGCCGAGCACGAGCAGGTGGAGATCCCACAGCAGGTATACGAGGTCCTGTGCCAGGTTGTCGAAGCAATGTCGGCAGGCAAGGCGGTGACCGTAGCTCCGCATTCGACGTCGCTGACGACGCAGCAGGCCGCGGATCTGTTGGGGGTGTCTCGCCCGACGGTTGTGAAACTGACCGATTCCGGGGAGATCCCGGTCATGCGCGTTGGCAGCAGAAGGAAGGTCCTCCTGACGGATGTGCTTGCGTACCGCGAGAAGCGCCGGCAGCGCCAGTACGACATGCTCGCGGAGACCGCTGTGGACATCGACGAGGATGAGACTCTCGAGACTGTGACGGCAAGGCTTCGCGAGGCGCGGCGCGACGTGGCTGCGAAACGGCGCACATCCTGACAGACTCCGCGGCATGTTCGCGGTGGTCCTCGATACGTGCGTGCTCTGGCCGAGCCTCCAGCGTGACTTCCTGCTCTCGCTCGCCGTTGAGGGCCTGTACCGCCCCTTGTGGTCATCGGTGATCCTTGACGAGCTCAACTACCACGAGTCCCAGAAGCTTGTGGATCGCGGGGTGCCTGTGGGTGAGGCGGCCTCGCGTGCAGAGGCACTCGTCGCACAGATGGCGGAGCACTTCGATGATGCGCGCGTCGAAGGATGGGAGCCCTTGGAAGGCACCTTCCACCTCCCGGATCCTAACGACGAACACGTGCTAGCCGCGGCCGTCATGGGAGGCGCAGGAGCCATCGTCACGGAGAACCTCAAGGACTTTCCGAAGCGAGCCGTGCCGAACCACATCGACGTGGTTCCTGCGAAGCAGTTCGCCTACGAGACGGCCCTGGTAGATCCGCAACGGGCCCTCGCGGCGGTCCAGCAGATCGCCGCCCGGTGGCGACGCCCGCGGCGCACAGTGGACGAGGTGCTCGACGCGCTTCGTGCCAACTATGGAATGGGGGAAGCGGTCGATCTCATGAGTGACGTGCTCTAGTCCACCTCCCCCGTACCGGGCGACGACTTCCGCGCCGCGCGGACCAGGGCGAGCGCCGCGACGAGCAGGACCGCGACGACACCGCCGAGCACGCACAGCGTGCCGTAGCTCCACGTCGACACGACCACACCGGACAGCACTCCTGCGCCGGCCCCGGCGAGCGACACGAGGACGTCGACCGACCCCTGCGTGCGCGCACGACGGTCGAGCGGGAGGTTCTCGGCGACCGCCGTCGTCCCGGCGACGAGGCCCAGGCTCCATCCGAGGCCGAGCAGCCCGAGGGCGAACGCGAGCCACGGCACCGACGACTCGGGGGCGAGCCACGCGGCGAAGCTCGCCGCGAGCAGCGTCAGCCCGCCCAGACCCGCGACGACGCGCGACCCGAGCCGGTCGACGAGCCAGCCCGACAGCGGTGACGGGAGGTACATCGCGCCGATGTGGATCGCGATGACCAGCCCGGTCGCGCCGAGCCCGTGACCGTGCGCCTTCATGTGGATCGGCGTCATCGTCATGATCGCTGCCATGACGATCTGCGTGACGACCATCGTCGTCGCGCCGAGGCGTACCCCCGGGGCAGACCCCGGCGCGCGGTCCCCGCTGACGGCGTCGTCTCCGTGCGTGGTCGGCACTGGTGCCGTCGCCGCGTGCGCGCGGGCGAGCAGCAGCGGGTCGGGCCGCAGCGCGACGGCGAGGATCGCCGCAGCGGCGCCGTACGCGACCGCGGCGAGCAGGAAGGGGCCGGCGAGGCGGGGGATGGAGAGGGTGTCTGCGACGTCGCCCATCACCCCGACGAGGTTGGGGCCAGCGACCGCGCCGAGAGTCGTCGCGACGAGGACCGTCGAGACGGCTCGGCCGCGGTTGGCGGGAGCCGCGAGGTCGGCGCCCGCGTAGCGCGCCTGGAGGTTGGTCGCGTTGCCCGCGCCGTACACGAACAGGGAGGCGAGGAGCAGCACGGCGGACCCGAGCACGGCGGCAACGATGACGCCGACAGCGCCGATCGCGCCGGCAAGGTACCCGAGCGCGAGGCCGGGGCGGCGCCCGCGCAGCTGGGACACCCGCCCGACGGCGGCGGCGGCCAGTGCCCCGCCCGCCGCGAAGAGGGCGGTGGGCAGGCCGGACAGCGCGGTCGAGCCGAGCAGGTCTTGGGCGAGCAGCGCCCCCACCGTGATGCCCGCGGCGAGCCCAGCCCCGGAGAGGAGCTGGGCCCCGACAAGGACGTTCAGGGTGCGGCGTTGGGCGTGCGCGGTCTCGGGCTGGTCAGGTGCGGTGGCCACGAACGCAGTGTGTCACTGCGGACCGGTGCGGCGAGCGGGGTGCTTGGCGTGGTGGCGCGGCTCAGAAGGTGTGCTTCGCGACGACGGTGACGGTCGCGCCGGCGGTGGCCAGCGCGTCGATCAGCAGTGCGGCCTCGGCCGGGGTGTACAGGCGCGGGAGGTCGGAGGGGGCGATGAGGGCGAGGCGCTGGCTAGGCGTGAGGCTGCCGTGCTCCTCGATGGCATGGCGGACGGCGCCGGAGAGGGCGCCGTGGGGGGCCCCGCCGTCGGCGAGGCGGAGGCTCACGAACGGGGTCGTGGCGGGTGCGGGCCGACGAACATAGGAGGCCCGGGCGTGGGCACGTCCGTCGAGGCTTGTCGTGATCGTCATGGGCAACAGCATGAAGGCGAGTAAAGAAAGCGTCAAGCCCATGCGGCGAAAGTGTCATGTATCACCCTCGGCAGAGTCGGGACCGAGGTCCTAGGCGGGCGGCTCCGATCTGCGGCGATACGCCTCATCTGCGCCGACCCGACCATTTGTTACGTTCTGAGACGTGAATGCCAAGACCATCACCTCCTTTGCCCTCACGGTAGTCCTCGCGACGAGCCTGGCAGCCTGCTCGTCCGACGACCCCGCCGCACCCGCCCCCGCGACGTCGTCGAGCAGCGGCCCGGCACCCACAACCTCCGAGCCGGCCGAGCCCGCACCGACCGAGACCGCACCCGCCCCCGCGCAGACGCCCGACTCGTGCGCCGACATCTCCACCGCCCCGGGTGCGGACGTTGCCGGTAAAGCCCTCGGCACGTGCGTCGTCGACGCCATGACCGCCGCCGGCACCGGGCAGATGGTCGTCGAGGACGGGACGAGCACGAGCACCGTCGTGTTCCGGTTCGACCCGAAGTACAGCGCCTATGTCACGGGCGGCGTCGATGGCGGGCTCGGACTGATCCTCGAGGAGAAGACCGGCTGGTTCCTCCAGGGCGGCACCTGGGTCCAGGAAGGCAGCGGCGACCAGCTGGTCGACGCCGCGATCGGCCTCGCCCGCGTCTTCAGCGACCCGCTCATGATCAAGACCTACCTCGGCACGTGCGGCACGTGGTCGACGAAGGGCAGTGACGGTGGCCAGACCCGCTACGACTGCACGGACACGTTCACGTTCGCCGGGTCGTCGATGAGCGACGTCTGGTTCACGGTCGACGAGGACTTCCTCGGCGTCGAGTCCGTCGCGACGGCATCGATGGCGGGCATGTCTGCGACGACGACGCAGACCTTCTCCCGCTGGGGCGAGCCCGTCGAGATCCCCGACCCGCGCTGACCCTGCGTCTCGCAGTACGCCGAGGGCGCTGGCGGGCACCAGGAAGTCACTGCTCGCTCTGCACCGGCAGGTATCCGGCTGCTCTCGAAGGTAGGGTGCGGATCTCGGGGCCGGACGAGCGGCGGACAGGTCACCAGTCGTGGACGGTGCCGTCCGCGAGGCGGTTGTACGGGAGGTACGCGACCTCGTACGGGTACTTGCCCGCCTCGTCGACGTCGAGCCCGACGCCGATCGCACGGCGTCAGCCCGCCGTCGTGCTCAACAGGGTCGTCACGGACGTGCCGAGCGTCGTGACGGACAACGCGCGCGGCGCAGGAGGCGGTGCACGAGCTCGGCCTGCGCGTGCGCAGGCTCGGCCCGTTCGCCCCGACGATCGACGGTGGGTGCGCGGCAGCCCGCGCGTTCGCGGAGGCGCGCACGACGGCGGTCGTCGCGTACAACGACCTGATCGCTATCGGCTTCATGCAGACGGTGCAGTCGTGGGGTGTGGCCGTCCCGGGGGACGTGTCGGTCGTCGGGTTCGACGACATCTTCGGCGCGGACTTCTGCTCGCCAGCGCTGACGACTGTCGCCGCGCCGCTCGCCGCGCTCGGGAAGCACGCCGTCACGATGCTCGTCGAACAGCTCAGCACCGTAGGGCTGCGGGGCGCCCGGACGGTCGTGCCGCGGCGTCCCGCGCTGCTGCCGGCAGCGCTGCGCGTCCGCGAGTCGACGGGCCCGCACCCGCGCCGCCAACGCGCCTGGATGCCGAGGCCTGTTGCTTGAGGGCCGCGCCGCTACTTCGTCGTGGTTGGCGGCCGCTTCGACGGGATCTCGGTTCGCTGCACGAGAGACTTGCTTGGCGACTCCGTCTTAACGACGAAGCGGCCGCTGGTGGCGCTGCGGCGCATGGCGCCAACGACGCGATAGGTTCCGTTCCCGAGGCTCTGATAGGAGACCCCGCTGTTCGTGTTACGCACGGTGGCACCACTCCCTCCTGAGGTGGCCAGTCTACTCACTGGGCGTGCCGAACGCATTGGATGACAGGCGGGAACTCCAGGCGTCCGCGACTCCGGACAGCGCCTCCGACCACAGAGTGGCGTTGGGGAGATAGGCCTTCGCTTGTTCGGGAAGACCCACGCTCAACACGGCGCTCGCGAACGTTGGCCATCTGGGATGCGGGACCGGGATGGGTGAAGCCATCACGGACTTCCAGCGCTGGGTGCCTCGCTCGTTCAGGTCCTGAAAGAGCAGAGTCTCGGCACCCAGGGCGCGTCCTGCGATCCACGGACTGTCATGCCCGGAGTCCACGAGTCTCACGTCGCTAAGGGTGCGCTGGTACCGATCCTGGGATGCCCAGCGGGCCAACTTGCCCCTGCCGTCGGCAAGCCAAAGAGTCAAGTTCAGTTCGTCGCTATCTAGCGTCTCGCCGATGAGCCTGGCGTCGCTGTGCAGCTGATCTGCGTAGAACCGCTGTAACTCGTCGAATCGATTTGCGTGAGTGTTCCAGAGCTCTCGTGCGCGTTCCTGGGGTGGCGAGTAGTTGGCGTCTCGCACATGGCGCAACTCCCGGATAATCTGGGCGGCGTCTGAGAAGTCCTGTAGCAGGACTGGGCGCATCCCGACGGCCTCCCACTGCGCGACAAGTGCACCCTTCAGTTCGTGGAAATCTTCCTTTGATACGCCGAATCCCTCGCGTGCCAGCAGCACGACTGCAGCGTGGTTCTCGGGTCGGTCCCTCAGCGCGAGGTGGAGCCACTGTCGTAGGTCAGGATCGCGGTAGGAAGTGCCGGCGATCACTAGGGCCCCGCGGCGAATTGCCGAGCGGAGGTAGTCCAACTGCCATGCGTCTGACGCACCCACGAGCGTGTTGAAGTCTGTCAACGTCAGGACGACTTCGTTTGCCTCGAGAGGTGTGACAACGCCGTGGAGATGATGGACATCGAAGCCGTCGCCGCTCCTGGTGCCGTCGACGCGTGGCGTCACCGCGTTCCCCGAATCGGCGCTGAGCGCGTTCTCAAGCAGTGTGTCGAAGTTGAGGGTGACGAGTTGCGTCTCGCCCGGCTTGCCGCCCAGGAAGTGTCCAACTGCGGCGAGATGCAGTGGCGATGGGTCGAGTTCGCCCGTCTCTGCGTAAAGCGCGTTCCGCAAGTGCCGCCTCCAGTGGTCGCCTGAGGCTGCGCAGGCCGCCTCGGCCACTAGCAGGGGATCCTGGCGCGAGACAAGGAGCCGTGCCGCATCTACTCCTTTGACTGAGCCGCTCCGCACGAGAAGGCGCATCGCCAGTTCGTCCCAGTCGGGGAGACCAGAGGTCGTCGAGGCGCCCGCGCCGAGCAAGATGGTCGTGTTCTTCTCTGCGCCTGAATCCTGGAAGAGGTCCATCATCTCTGAAGTCAGATCCGGCGCGCTCACATCAGGATGCTCCCACCGAGGGCCATGATTTGCCAGGGCGCCACACAGACCGTTCATCTTGGGCGTATCGAGCACCTGCGAGGGCATGCGCTGTCACTAGCGGTTTGGACGCGGTCCCTCTCAACTGCGCGGCAGCACCGTCAGCACGCGCTGGATGTGCTCCGCGAACTCCGCCATGAACTCCGTGAGGAAGGAGGCGATCGACTCGTCGGTGACGCCGCCCTCGCCGTCGAACAGGTCAGGCGTGACCGTGATGTAGGCCTCGGGGGAGGTCATCTGCCGGGCGTTGCAGAAGCTCAGCACGCCGCGCAGCGACTGCTGCGCGACCGCCGTCCCGATCTTGCCGGGCGACGCGCCGATGACGGCCGCGGGCATGTGGTCGAACGAGTTCTGACCCCACGGCCGGGACGCCCAGTCGAGGGCGTTCTTGAGCGCTCCAGGGATCGATCGGTTGTACTCGGGGGTGACGAACAGGACGGCGTCGGACGCCGCGATCGCGTCCTTGAGCGCGCGACCCTCGGCCGGGTAGTCGGCGTCGAAGTCCGGGCTGTAGAGCGGCAGGTCCCCGATGGGGATCTCCGTGAGCTCGAGGTTGTCGGGCGCGACCTTCGCGAGCACGCGGCTCAGCTCGCGGTTGATCGACGTGGACGAGAGGCTGCCGACGAAGTAGCCAACCTTGTACGTGACCATGGTGTCTCCCGGGCGAGGTGTGGTCCTCTCACGATCGCACCGCACCTGCCCGCCCGCCACCGCGCCCTCCCGGGGGGCTTACCCCGGGACGAGGGCTTGCGCGTGCACGACGGCGGAGCGCACCTCAGTCCGAGCGCGTCACTCCTGGTCGGAGCCGCCGGAGCCGCCGGAGACGTCCTCGCCCGCCGCCCGGTCCTCCTCACGGAGCCGCGGCTCCGTGCGCAGCTCCGGCCGGAAGCCCGACTTGTCGGCGTAGAACGCGCGCACCACGTCCATGTCCGCCCGCACGTCGCCCGTCGGCACGAACGTCATGCCCAGCCCGGACGTCATCGTGTCGCGGTCCACGTAACCGAGCGTGATCGGCAGCCCCGCCTCGACCGCGATGCGGTGGAATCCCGACTTCCAGTACCGGCCCGACGACCGCGTGCCCTCCGGCGTCACCACGAGGTAGAACCCCTGGCCGGAACGCACCCGCTCGACGATGTCCGCGACGATCCCCGCCGGGTTCGACCGGTCGACCGGGATGCCGCCGAGCCACCGCATGACGAAGCCGAACGGCGGCTTGAACAGCGTGTGCTTGCCGAGGTACTTGAACTTCAGGCCCAGGTCCCACGCGATGCCGAGCATGAGGATGAAGTCCCAGTTGGAGGTGTGCGGCGCCCCGATCAGTACCCCGACGCCGTCCGTGGGGACGACGGTCGACCGGTGGGTCCACGGACTGATCTTCCAGCCCAGGCGAGCGATGCCACGACGAATCCTCATGCGCACACAGTAAGTGGTCCCCGGCCGGATCCTGAGACGGCGCCCTCCGCGGCCACGCCCCCGGCGACGATCGAGCCATGACGGACCTGCCCGCGCTCACGGCGCACGTGCGCCGCGCGCGCCCCGAGGACGCGCCGTCGCTCGCCGTCGTCCACGTGCAGGCGTGGCGCGAGACGTACCCCGGCCTCCTCTCCGACGAACTGCTCGCGAACCTCTCCGTCCCCGAGCACGAGGCCATGTGGCGGGACATCCTCGCCAGCCCCGACGCCCCCGGAGCGTGGCTCGCGCACGTGCGCGACGACGTCGTCGGCTTCACGCTCGTGCGTGCCCCGCACGACGACGACGCCCCCCGCCCGCACGAGCTCGGCATGATGTACGTGCTCGACGCCGTCAAGGGCGCGGGCGTCGCCGACGCCCTCGTGACAGCCGCCCTCGGCGACGTGCCCGCCTACCTGTGGGTCGCGCGCGACAACCCGCGCGCACAACGCTTCTACGCCCGTCACGGCTTCGTCGCCGACGGAGCCACCAAGACCATCCCGCACTGGGACGACATCGTCGACGTCCGCATGGTCCGCTGACGTTCGTCGTGCGAGGCGCCCGACGTCGGCTTACGGTCGAAGAACCGCGATACCGACGACCTCCGGGAGGAGACATGGGACTCGACGACAAGCTCAAGAACGCTGCGCAGGACCTGCAGGGCAAGGGCAAGGAGGCGGCCGGCAAGGCCACCGACGACGAGCGTCTCGAAGCGGAGGGCAAGGGCGACCAGGTCTCCGCCAACCTCAAGCAGGCCGGCGAGAAGGTCAAGGACGCTTTCAAGGACTGACGCTCCGATGAGCTCGACGCTCGGACGCGTCCACCCCCCACAGGTCCGCTCCCGCGGCCTGTGGGGGAGGCGCGTCGGCGCGTCCGCGCTCCTGCTCTTCGTCGCCGCCGGCGCGACCGGCCTGCTCGGGGTCCGCTCCACGACCAGGACCACGACGGAGGGCGACGTGACCCTGAGCGTCACCTACGCCGCCACGGCACGCAGCGGCCTCGACGTCCCCTGGAGAGTGGTCGTCGAACGAGCCGGAGGGTTCGACGACGAGATCACCCTCGCCGTGACCGGCAACTACTTCGACATCTTCGAGACGCAGGGCTTCGTCCCGTCCCCCTCCGACGAGGTCCGGGACGGGACACAGCTCTTCCTCACCTTCGCAGCCCCCGAGGGCGACACCTTCGTCGTCGACTTCGACGCCTACATCCAGCCTGCATCCCAGATCGGCCGCAGCGGCACCGTCGCCGTCGTCGAGGCCGACAGCACCCAGGTGGCTACGACGTCGTTCGCCACCCGCATCGTCCCGTGACGACACCAGCCGGCCACGCCCGGCGCACCTTCGCCCGGAGGAGTGGCTGTGGAGACCGTCGTCCGCGCCGTCGGCACGTTCGCGCTGCTGACCATCCTCCTGTCGTGGATCAACGCCCGATATCCCCGGGCGAGGCGCATCACGCACGGCGTCCCCGTCGTCGTCGTGCACGACGGCGAACCTCAGCGCGACGTGATGCGCGCGGAGCGCCTCTCGCTCGACGACCTCTACGGCGCCGCGCGGCAGCAGGGGATCGAGCGGATCGGGACGGTACGGCTCGCCGTGCTCGAGACGAACGGGCAGATCTCCTTCTTCCCGATCGACGGCGGCGGCGCCGCAGGAGCAAAGAGCAAGCCTGAGGCGGGCTGACGTCGGTCAGTCAGCCCAGGTCGGCGTCGTGCACGCAGATCGCGATCTGCACGCGGTTGTCCACCTCGAGCTTCGTGAACAGCTTGCCGACGTGCGACTTGACCGTCGGGACCGACATGAACAGGGTCCCCGCGATCTCGCCGTTGCTCAGGCCGCGACCGATCGCCCGCGCCACCTCGAGCTCCCGCTCCGTCAGCCGGGCGAGGCGCTCGCGGGCGCACGTCCGTCGCGCCGTGGGCTCGTCGAGGCCTCGACCACCCTCCGGCGCGGAGCCGGGCGTCGCCACGGCAGCGATGAGCTGCGCAGTGATCGACGGCGACAGCGTCGGCTCCCCGGCCGCCGCGGCCAGCACGTCGCGCACGAGCCGCTCGGGCGGGGTGTCCTTGAGCAGGAAGCCCGTCGCGCCCGCGCGCAGGGCGGCGAGCACCATGTCGTCCGCGTCGAACGTCGTCAGCACGATGATCCGCAGGTCCGGACGCGTGGCGAGCAGTGCTTCCGTCGTGGCGAGCCCGTCACGACGCGGCATGCGGATGTCCATGAGCACGACGTCGGGCGCCGTCGCACCCACGACCTCCTCCGCCTCGAGGCCGTCCCTGGCCTCGCCGACGATCTCGATCGAGCGGTCACCGCCGAGGATCATGCGCAGCCCCGCGCGGACCAGAGGGTCGTCGTCGACCAGGACGACGCGGGCTGCCGGGGCGGACGAGGAGGTCGCGTCGGGCGTCATGGACGCAAGCCTTTCACGGGGACGGGCGGAGCAGGGCAGAGCGGCACGGTGCACGTCGGGGAGGCGCCCACTACCGTGGCTGTATGTCGAGCCCAGGCAGTGGTGCGGGGCACGGACCGAAAGCCGACCGCGGCGCGGAGGACGGTGACCGTCACGACCAGGGGAGCCACGCCGCCACGACGTAGCGTCCGGAGCGGTCGGGGCCGTGCCGCAGCTCGCCCCCGGCGAGGCTCGCCCGCTCAGCGAGGCCCGTCAACCCCAGACCCGACGACGGCGGACCGTCCGTCGGGGCCCGCTTGCCCGACGGGCGTGCGGCAGGCAGCGCGTTGAGCACCTCGATCGTCAGACGGTCGTCGCCGTCAGGCGACGCCGTCCGGCCGACGCACACGTCGACCGGCATCCCGGGCGCGTGCTTCCGCGTGTTCGTCAGCGCCTCCTGGACGATGCGGTACGCGGCGCGGCTCACCGCACCGGACAGCCCGGGCAACGCCTCCTCGACCTCGGGGGCGATGTCGAGCGCGACCGTGGTGCCCGCCGAGCGTGCCGACGTGACCAGCTCGTGGATGTCACCGAGCAACGGCTGCGGCCGTTCCGGCGTGGTGGAGGACGGGCTCTCGTTGAGGTCGCGCAGCACCCCCAGCACCTCGCGCAGCTCCTTGAGGGCGAGGTTCGCGTTGTCACGGATGATCGCAGCGGTCTGCGCCGTCTCCTCCCGCCCGAGATCCGTGCGGTACGCGAGAGCACCCGAGTGCATCGCGACGAGCGAGATTCGGTGCGCCAGGACGTCGTGCATCTCGCGCGCGATGCGCGTGCGCTCCTCGGCGCGCGCCTGGTCGACACGTGCGGCCTGCTCGCGCTCCGCCGTCTCCGCGCGCGTGCGCAGCGTCGCGACGAGCTCGCGTCGCGCGCCCACGTACGAGCCGACCGCGACGACGATCCCGTAGACGAGAAGGGTCACGATCATGAGCCCCCACCAGGGCACGGCAGGCGTCATGCCGGACGTCATGCGGTCGTAGACGACCGACAACGACACCCAGCCGACGCCGAGCGCCGCCATCTCACGCCAGCGGCGACGTGTCGCGACCGACATGAGCACGACGAGCGACGGCGGCACGCCCGTCATCGAGAAGCTGCCCGCGAGGCACGCGACCGCACCCGCCAGCAGCGGCCACCGGCGACGCACCGCGAACGCGCCGAACGCGACGACGCCGAGCAGGACGTCGAGCCCGAGCGAGCGGCCCGCGAACGCCGCGTTCGACGAGCCCACCACCAGCAGCAAGAGGGAGGCGGTCACCGTCACGAGCCAACGCCAGGTCTCCTGCCAGGTCGTGAGCGGTGCCGGGAGGAACACGGCCCGGCGCGACGTCGGCTCGGACGTCGCTGCGACGGCGGGAGGCACTGGTGACATGGTCCCCCCACCCTAGGAGCGACGTCGGGCAGGGGGAAGCGACCCCGGTCGCGGGTACCCCCTACCGTGGGTGGACCCACACGAAGGACGCAGGGAGGGTGCGCCCGCGCCCGCGGGCCGATGCGGCCCCTGCCGCTGCGCTGGTGCGATAGACGCATGATCACCGTGGAGAGACTCACCAAGCGCTACGGCGGCTTCACCGCCGTCGACGACGTGTCGTTCACCGTCCGTCCCGGACGCGTCACCGGCTTCCTCGGCCCGAACGGGGCCGGTAAGTCCACCGCCATGCGGATGATGTGCGGCCTGACGGTGCCCACCGCCGGCACCGCCACCATCCTCGGCAAGCCGTACGCCGCGCTGCCCAACCCGGCGCGGCACGTCGGCGTCCTCCTCGACGCCTCCGCCCAGCACGCTGGCCGCACCGGCCGCGAGGTCCTCACGCTCGCCGCCATCATGACGGGCGCCGACCGCACGCGGGTCGACCAGATGCTCGACCTCGTCGGGCTCACCCCCAAGGAAGCCGGCCGCCGCGTCCGCAACTACTCCCTCGGCATGCGCCAGCGGCTCGGCATCGCCGGTGCGCTGCTCGGCGACCCGCAGGTGCTCATCCTCGACGAGCCCGTCAACGGCCTCGACCCCGCTGGCATCCGCTGGATGCGGTCGCTGCTCGCAGGTTTCGCGGCTCAGGGCGGCACGGTGCTGCTCTCCTCGCACCTGCTCCTCGAGATGCAGGAGGTCTCCGACGACCTCATCGTCATCGGCGGCGGCAAGATCGTCGCGCAGGGCTCCAAGGAGGAGCTGCTCAGCGTCCCCGGCTCGGTCGTCGCGTCCCTCGACGACGTCGCGCTCGCGACCGCGCTCGAGCGCGGCGGGTTCGAGGTGTCGCGCCACGCAGGCGGCGGCCTCGCGACGTCGGCCCAGCCCGAGCAGGTGGGCGTCGTCGCGCGCGACGCCGCGATCGCGCTCACCAACCTCTCGCTCGCGCAGAACCACGGGCTCGAGGAGCTGTTCTTCAACCTGACTGCTGAGACCGCACGAGAGGAGGTGGCGGCATGAGCGCCGCGACCCTGACGACGCCGTCGGCCAAGGCCGACTGGTCCGTCCCGCCTGCCGGTGCGCCCGGCGTGCCGTTCCTCCGGCTGCTGCACGCCGAGCTGCGCAAGCTCGTCGACACCCGCGCCGGCCGTGGCCTGCTCATCGCGATCGGCGCGATCACGCTGATCGGGCTCGGGATCGTCGTGGCCGTCGGAGGCGCCCCGACGCTGACGTTCTGGCAGCTCGCGAGTGGTGCGTCGTCGATCCAGATGCTCATCCTGCCGGCCCTCGGCGTGCTTGCCGTGACGGGCGAGTGGAGCCAGCGCACCGGCATGACGACGTACACGCAGGAGCCCCGGCGTGGCCGGGTGAACGTCGCCAAGCTGCTCTCGGCGGTCATCCTGACGCTCGTGTGCACGGTCGCGCTGCTGGTCATGTCGGCGGTCGCGCACCTGGTCGCGGTCGGCCTCGACCAGACGAGCGTCGACTGGTCCGTCGGGTCCTTTGACCTGTTCGCGCTCGTGTTCCTGCAGCTGCTCGTCGTGGTGCAGGGCGTCGCCTTCGGCATGCTGTTCCTCAGCACGCCGCTCGCGCTCGTCGTCTACTACATCCTGCCGATGGTCTGGTCGCTGCTCGCGAATCTTGTGTCCTGGTTGCGGGACAGTGCCCCGTGGATCGACCTCAACACGGCGCTCATGCCGTTGTACGGGGACGAGGGTCTGACAGGCCAGCACTGGGCCCAGATCGCCGTCACCGTGACGATCTGGATCGTCGTGCCGTACGTCGTCGGGCACCTGCGGATCGTCCGCCGCGAGGTCAAGTAGCCGAGCCGCGAGGGCGGGGCCCGCACGCCGGGCCCCGCCTTCGTGCTGCACCGCAGCCGGGAGTCGCAGGGGGACGTCCGGCGTCGGTCGCTAGGGTGGTGGGATGCGCACGCTCGTCATCTCCGCCGTCTGCTTCCGGGACGAGCAAGGCCGCATCCTCACGGTCCGCAAGCGCGGTACGTCGAAGTTCATGCTGGTGGGTGGCAAGCTCGAGCCGGGCGAGGACCCCGCCACGGCGGCTGTGCGTGAGGTGGCGGAGGAGGTCGGTCTGGAGATCCGCCTCGACGAGCTCGAGCTGCTGGGGACCTTCGACTCCGACGCCGCGAACGAGACCGACACCCGGATCGCATCCACCGTCTACCTCGCGCCACTTCCTGAGGGCGCGACGCCGGAGGCCGCCGCCGAGATCGCCGAGCTGGCGTGGCTCGACCCCGCGACGGCGTCCGCCCGCGACGACCTCGCCCCGCTGCTCCAGCACCACGTCATCCCCGTGCTCGACGGGCTCGTCGCCGGGCGCTGAGCCGGGAGCACGTCCCGCTCGACGCACCCGTTCCGCTCGACGCACCTGTCGCGCTCGACACGCCCGTTGCGCTCGACGCACCCGTCCCGCGCACCGACGCCGTGCCGCGCGCCGACGCCGTGCGCCGACGCCGTCCCGCGCGCCCGCGACCAGGCGGCGCGGAACGCTCAGCGGGCTCGGAGCGCCGGCCGAGGCGTGTGAGGGATCGGCCCGGGCGCTGCCCGACGGACGCGGGCGACCAGCAGCTCAGGGCTCCGAAGGTCCTCCTTCGTGATGCGCACGAGGCGCCACCCCGCCTCCATGAGAGCGTCAGCCCGCCGCTTCTCACGCATGAACGTCTCCTGCTCCGCACCCGCGTACTTCGAACGACCGTCGTACTCGATGAGGAGGCGCCAGGCCTCCCACCCCATGTCGGCCCGGAACCGACCGAGATGCGTGCGCACCTCGAGCTGCGTCGTCGGGCGGGGGAGCCCGGCGGCCAGCACGATCAACCGCGTGCAGCTCTCGCCCGGGGACTCCGCGCCGGCATCGGCGCAGGCGAGGAGCTCTCGCGCCAGCCGGACCCCGCGACAGCCCACGCGCTCCTCGATCAGCGTAGAGACCTCTCGCAGGTTCAGGCCGGCGCGCAACGCGGCGTCGGCGACGACGAGGCCCCCGGCGGGGGACGACGTCATGATGCAGTCCGCGACTGTCCGCGGGAGCGTCGTGACGGCCAGACCGTCGACATGGGTGCGCTGCCCCTCCGGCACGTCCGCGACGTGCCGGGTGACCGGTGCGCCCCGCCGCACGCTCGACCTCGTCGGGGAGGTCACGTGGATCCTCGACGACGAGCCCCACGTGGGCAGGCCCCACAGGTGTGCCGCGGTCGTGTGGGAGAAGCATGCGTGCGGCGCGAGCCTCTGGCTCAGCGCTACCAAGTTGGCCCGGAGCTCGCGGTCGCGGCGTTCGTGCGCGTCCGTGCCGACCGGGTGCGCCTCGATGGAGGCGCCACGCCGGAGCCGCACCCACTCCCCGCTCCGGCGTCGAGCGGCGACGTCGGAGGGTAGGTGGTCCCGGCTGAACCGGACGGTCGGGACAGTATGTGTGCCCTGGCTCATGGGTACAGGGTGGTCACCTGGGTGCTGCGCCGCGAAGCCGGGCGACGCGCGCTGTGGACGCGCCCCCCAGTTGTCGAGCGCCGTGGGCAGGACGACCGTGATCGGTCGCCGATAGCCCGGTGACCGGGCCACCCATGCCCGGCCACCCGGCCACCCAAGCCACGAGCGTCGCGAGGTAGGGGGTTCGACGCGAGGTAGGGCCGTCGAACGCCCTACCTCGAGGGGCTGGGCCTACCTCGAGAGGGAGGGTCTACCTCGAGGGGGAGGGCCTACCTCGCGAGATAGGGCCTACCTCGGTGAAGGGCCGGGCGGACGTGCGTCCAGCGCGGGGGCGCCTCAGCGTCGGGCGAGGGCCGGGCGAGCGCCGGGCGCTGAGCCCGGCCGCGTCAGACGCCCGCGTAGAACGCCCCGATCGCGCCGGACAGCGCGACGACGTCGCGCACGTGGATCAGCTCGCGTGCGGAGTGCATCGACAGCAGGGGTGCGCCGACGTCGACCGTGCGGATGCCGAGGCGCACCGACGTGATCGGGCCGATCGTCGAGCCGCACGGGACGGTGTTGTTCGAGACGAACGCCTGCGGCTGCGTGCCAGCGGCCTCGCACGCACGCGCCCACAGGGCCGCACCGTGCGCGTCGGACGCGTAC
>RRZU012112035.1_pt1 | contig 21572 bp, 17 predicted proteins | sample 2165561 | NCBI WGS metagenome assembly RRZU01 (sample SAMN10456909, study PRJNA506462) | wastewater metagenome | isolation source: wastewater sludge | place: USA: Moscow, Idaho | reverse complement strand
CGCATCCCGGCCGAGGTCCAGAACCTGCGCGAAGGCTATGGCAATGCCAATCAAGGCCTGTTCAGCCGCGGCCACATGCCCCGGCGCGAGGATCCGAACTGGGGCGAGCCTGACACCGCGCGCACGGCCGATGCCGACACCTTTCACATCGCCGCTGTCGCCCCCCAGCGCCAGGGTTTTAACGGCGGCATCTGGCTGGATCTGGAAAACTATGTGCTGGACAATGCCGACCGCGCCAATCTGCGGGTGACGGTCATCACCGGGCCGGTGCTGTCGCAGGATGATCCGGTCTATTACAACCGCCGCATTCCCACCGCCTTCTGGAAGGTTCTGGCCTTTGTCCATGCCGCCACGGGCGAGTTGACGACCATCGGCTATCGCCGGTCGCAGATGGATTTTCTGCCCCGCGCGGCGGGTGGGCGCTTTGTCTTTGGCGATTTTCAGGACAGTCAGGTGCCGGTCAGCGCCATCGCAGACGAGAGCGGCCTTGACCTGTCGGCCTATGCCGAACTGGATGTCATGGCCGGCGCCGCCCCCGAGATCGAGCTGCGCGTGAAAAGCGTCGCCGATTTCTATCTCTCGCGCTGATCGCCGGCCCCCTGTGCCACGCCCCTGCCCCTAACGGCTGATCGTCATCTGCAAGGCCGCGATCGATGAACGGATGCCCGCCTCGGTCGACATGGTGAAATCCTCCATCTCAAGGCTGACCCAATCGTCATAGCCCATCATCCTGACGACCGAGAAAAACTCTTTCCACCAGGCCAGATCCTTGCCGGCGCCGACCGCGACATAGTTCCAGGTCCGGTTGGCCACATCCGTCACCTCGCGCAGTTCCCAAAGACCGTCCACATCGGCGCGGCCGCGTTCGATGCGCGTGTCCTTGCCATGGCAATGATGGATCGCATCGCCCAGCGCGCGGGCCGAATGGATCGGATCGGCGCCCATCCAGATCAGGTGGCTGGGATCAAGGTTCATGCCCACCATCGGGCCAACCTCGCGCCGCAGCCGGAACAGGGTTTCGGGGTTCCAGACCAGCATGGCCGAAAAATTCTCGAGCGCGTATTTTTCAACCCCCACCTCGCGCGCCAGCCGCACCAGATCGTGCCATAGCGGAAAGGCCCGGTCCTCCCATTGGTAACGGTCGCGTTCGGGCATCTCGTCGGGCCAGCTTTTGGTATAGACCAGCCAGTTCGGGACCATGTCACCGGGCGCGGCCTCGGGCAGGCCGGACATGGTGACGATCTTTGTCACCCCGATCTCGCCCGCCAGCCGGATGGTGTCGCGCATCTCGGCCAGATGGCGTTGGCCCATCGGCCCCGGATCAAGCGGATTGGCCGAACAGTTCAGCGCCGCGATGCCCAGCCCCCGCGCCTCGATTTCCCTGAGCTTGCGTTTGAGCAGCCCCCTGTCGGACAAAAGCTCATCGGCGCAGAAATGCGGCGCCCGCGACCAGCCGCCGCCGGTCATCTCGACCCCCTCGACGCCAAGTTCGACACATCTGTCGAGCATCTCGGCAAAGGCCAGATCGCCCATGACATCGGTGCAAATGGAAAGCTTCATGATGCTGTCTTTCTGATGCGGTGAAGATCGGGCGCGCCGGCGGACCGGCACCGGTTTTTCGGTCAAACGCACGCCTTCGGTGCCGGCGCGGATATCGGGAGAGCGGTGGCTTCGCAGAAACCCGGCATCGCCCCGGCTCACCTCGCACCCGATAAAACAGCTGATCGGGCCACGAAGCCGACCAGACCGGCGAAGCCGCCGCCAACCATGCCCCGGCGCAGGGGCCGCGCAATTCTGTGTCCGCCGTCATACATCGGAAAGACACCTTTCATGGCGCCGCAGGCGGCGGCTCGAACATCTGGTTCAGGGATATAGTTCGGGGATGTGGTTCAGGGGGCGGATGCACGCCCGCCCCCGGTCTCAGCCCGGCGACAGGGGCGGCGCGTGCCCGTCATGGCTGGCCGCGTAATCGTCGATCATCGCCTCAAGATCGGCCATCGCCTCACCCCCGGCCATCAGATCGGTGATTTCCTCGCGCGAGCGTTCGCCCTTGCGGAAATCGGCGGCCAGCGCACCCTTGATCAGCACGCCAAAATGATCACCAACCGTCATCGCATGCATGACCTGATGGGTGATAAAGATCACCGCCAGACCGCGCCGCTTGGCCTCAAGCACGATGCGCAGCACATGGCTGGCCTGTTTGACGCCCAGTGCGGCGGTGGGTTCATCCAGGATCAATACGCGGGCACCGAAATGGACCGCGCGCGCGATGGCCAGCGATTGTCGTTCGCCGCCCGAAAGCCCGCCGATCAGCCGGTCGCCATCGTCGATGCGGGTGATGCCGAAATCCTGCACCGCCTTGACCGCGATCTCATTGGCCTTTTTGCGGTCATAGCGTTTGAAGATGCCCCAGCCCCGTGTCGGCTCGACGCCCACGAAAAAGCTGCGCCCGATGGACATCAGCGGGAAGGTGCCGCCGAACTGGTGGACGGTGGCGATGCCCATGTCCTGCGCCTGTTTGGGATTGGCGAATTCGATGGGCCGGCCATCGAATTTCACCGTGCCCGAGCTGGGCTTATAGACACCGGCCAGCGTCTTGATCAGCGTCGACTTGCCGGCGCCGTTATCGCCCAGCAGACACAGCACCTCGCCCGGATGGACGCGCAGGTTGATGCCATGCAGCACGTCGATGGGGCCAAAGGATTTGCAGACGTTTTCCAGTTCCAGAATGGGGGTCGACATGGTGGTTTCCTCCCTCATTTCTTCTTGGGGGTGTAGCTGAGCGCCATCTGCCGGAAGGTGTTGTTCATCAACACGGCCAGCAACAGCATGATCCCGATGATCAGCGACGACCAGTTGCGGTCGAAATCGGTGAAATAGATGCCCTGATTGACGATGGCAAAGGTGATGGTGCCGAAAAAGATGCCGATGACCGAACCGAACCCCCCGGTCAGCAGCACCCCCCCAACCACCACCGAAATGATGCAGTTGAAGATAAAGATCATCCCCCCCGACACCTGGGCCGAGTTGAACAGGATCGCCTGGCACATGCCCACAAAGGATGCGCTGGTCGCCGACAGCACGAACAGGATGATGGTCAGCCGGTCGGTCGGAATGCCGGCATTGCGCGCGCTGACCTTGTCGCCGCCCATGGCGAAGAGCCAGTTCCCAAAGGGCGAATAATGCACGAAAAAGATATAGATCGCGGTGATCGCCAACCACCACAGGATGATGACCTGAAACGAATTGGCGATGAAATGGCCAAACAGGAACTTGCCCCAGGGCGCCGCGTTCAGCGCGACCGAGGTGGTCCCGGTCATGAGGACCGAAAAGCCCAGCGTCAGCCCCTGCACCGCAAACAGCATGCCAAGCGTGACGATCAGCGACGGCACCGCCGTGCGCACGACAAGGATGCCGTTGACCAGCCCGACCACGACCCCCACGGCAAGCGATCCCAGAACCCCGACCCAAAGCGGCAGGTCGTAATGCCCCGACAGGATCGCCACCGTCATCGACCCCGCCGGGATCATCGCCCCGATCGAGATGTCGAGTTCCCCCGCGATCATCAAAAGCCCGATGGGCAGCGCGACGATCCCCAGATTGGCGGCCACGTTCAGCCAGCTGGCCGTGCCCGCCGGTTTCAGAAAATCGATCCCGCCAAAAATGACGAAAAAGACCAGGACAGCCAGCAGGCCCAGAAGCGCCCCCGCCTCGGGGCGGCGCAAAAGGTTGCCGAAAGAAAGATTGTTCATCACAAGATCCCTGTTTCTTGTTTTGCTGGTTCCGCCCGTCACCGATGGGTGGTCCGGGGACCGATCCGCACCATCCGCGCGGATCGGAGGCCGTATCGGGAGGCGCTAGCGTGCGCCCTTTTCGACACCCTGCATCGTCACCTCGACATTGCTGGCATCGACGATGGCCGGGCCCGTCAGGACCGGTTCGGTCGCCAGCCGGGTGCCAAAGTCGATCTCTGCGGCCAGCATGGTCGCGGCCAGAAAGGATTGCAGATAGGGCTGTTGGTCGATGGCCATCTTCTGGCTGCCATCCTTGATCCGCGACAGCACCGACGGGCTAAGGTCGAATGTCCCCAGCATCACCGGCCGCCCGGCCTGCTGGACCGCGATGGCCGCCGCATCTGATGCCCATGCCGCCCCGGTGATCACCGCGTCGATGGACGGATCCTTGAGCAGTTCGGCCTTGATCGCCTCGGATGTGGCGGTGGCGTCGGAATCGATATTGGCGGGCGTCGGCAGGCGCAGGACCTCGGCGCCATTGGCCTTGGCCCCCTCGGTCACGCCGTCGCAGCGGCTTTCCAGATTGACCGCGCCGGGCACATGGATGTGGCACAGGATCTTTTTGGCGCCGTTCTTTGCCATGTATTCGCCGCCCGCGACCCCGGCCACCCGGTCATCGGCGCCGAAATAGTTGATGCCCTGAACCGCATCCTGATGTTCGGACCCGGAATTATAGATCATGATCTTGATGCCCTGTGACGCGGCCTGTTGCAGGGCGGGGATCTGGGCCTCGGGCACCCAGATCGGGGTGGCGATGCCATCGACGCCCAGCCCGACGGCGGTATTGATCAGCCCGACCAGATCGGGACCGAAATTGTCGTAATTCTGGGTCGGCAGGTAATTCACCTTGCCGCCATTCGCCTCGATCACCAGCGTCGCCTGATCGACGCCCTTCTTGATCCGGTTGAAGAATTCATCATTGGCCGATCCGGCGATGACCGCGATATCGGCGGCCAGAACGCCGCCGGCGGACAGGGCCAGCACGGCCGCCAGCGGCAGCGATTTCAGACAGGTTTTCACGAATGACATGGTCTTTCCTCCCTTTTTTGGTCGTCCGGCACGACCGCCCCCTGGGTGACCGGAACCTGGCCAGCATGCCCGGCATCGGGGGGCCGGGCACAGACGCGCGGTGATCGGATTCCATCAGCCCCCGTTCAGATCGCCTGCAATCTGAAATCCGAAGGCGCGACCGGCGCCACCTGCTGCAAAAGCCGGACCGAGCGTTCCAGCCCCTCAAGCGAATTCAACACGATGTCCTCGTGCTCGATCGACAGCCAGCCGTCATAGCCGCCCATCTTGAGCCGGTAACAGAACTGTCGCCACCAGGTTTCGTCATGCCCGATCCCCAGCGTGATATAGGACCAGGCCCGGGCCGGAATATCGGTCAGCCCGCCATTTTCCAAAAGGCCGGTCGTGGCCTGAACCGGCGTGTTCAAAAGCGTGTCCTTGGCATGGACGTGATGGACCGCACCCGCCAGCGCATCGGCCGCCATCAGCGGATCGGCCCCCATCCAGAACAGGTGGCTGGGGTCCAGATTGGCCCCGATCATCGGCCCGATGGCGGCGCGCAGCCGCATCAGCGTCGGCACATTATAGACGCATTGATTGCCATGCAGCTCCAACGCGATGCGTTCGACACCCGAGGCCCGCGCAAGATCCGCGATCCCGGCCCAGAACGGGATCAGCACCTCGTTCCATTGATAATCCAGAATGGCGCGGGTTTCGGGCGGCCAGCTGGAAACGACCCAATTGGGCATCAGGTCGCCCGGCCGCCCCGCCGGCAGGCCGGACATGGTGCAGACGGTTTTCAGCCCCAGCTCGCCCGCGATGCGGATGGTGTCGCGCAGCCCCTCGGCCTGCTGCGGCTCGGTCGGGTGGGTGGGGTTGCCATTGGCGTTCAGCGCGATGATCTCAAGCCCGCGCGCGGCAAAGGCCCCGGCAAAGGCGCGCCGTGCCGAGGCGCTGGATTTCATCGCGGCCATGTCGAAATGCGGCCCCGTGGACCAGCCGCAGGTATTCACCTCGACCCCCTCGACACCCAGCCGGGCGGCCTGATCCAGCATTTCGTCGAATGTCAGCCCGCCAAGGCTGTCCGACACGAACCCGATTTTCATCGCATGATTCCCCTTTGATGGCCCGATCCGATCCGCCATCCGATCTAGCCCGGGTGGGCGCCGCGGGCAGCGCCGGCGATGATTGCTTTCGATCAGGGGCCTGCCTATCGTGACCGGCATTTTCGTGACCAGCGTTTTGGGGGGCGGAATTGGGCGCCGGACATGAGGACCGGAGTCGTGCGGCGGAATCGGGGGGCGAAAGATGTCGGGCAAAGTCACGCTGAAGGATGTGGCCGAACGCGCGGGCGTCGGCCCGGCCACGGTGGACCGGGTCATCAACGAGCGCGGCAATGTCTCGCAAGAGATCAGCCGCAAGGTGCTGCGCGCCGCGCGCGAGCTGGGGCTGCGGCGCATTCTGCCCCAGCGCCATCACCGCATGATCCGCATCGAGGTCGTGCTGGCGCGCCCGGAACTGCCGCTGATCGCGCGGATGCGGCACGAATTTCAGCAGCTGACCACGCTTCTGGATCCGTCGATCACCATTCATCGCACGATCCTGCGCGACGAGCGTCCCGAGACCATCGCCCAGGCGCTGGGCCGGACCGGCTGCGACGCGGTGATCGTCTATATGCCCGACGATCCCCTGACCCGGCAGGCGGTGGCGGCGCTTGAGGCGCGCGGCATTCCGGTGGTCACGCTGATTTCCGACGTGCCGCAATCGGCGCGGATCGCCTATGCCGGACCCGATCATTTCCAGTCCGGGCGCTCGGCGGGGTATTTCATCGCCCGGATGTCCCGCCGCCCCGGCCCGGTCGCGGTGCTGTGCAACACCCGTGGCCTGCAATCCCATGACGACCGCATCCGCGGGCTTGAGGCCTGTCTGACCGCTCAGGACGGGTTTTCCATCGGTGCCGTGGTCGAGGGGCGTGACGACCGCGACCGTTCGGAAAGCCGGCTGCGCCAGCTTTTCGCCAGCAATCGCGATATCGTCGCCGTCTATAATGTCGGCGCCGGCAATCTGGGCGTGGCGGCGGCGATCCGCGCCGATATCCTGCCAGAGCGGCCGGTATTCATCGGCCATGAGCTGACCCGTTTCAGCGCCGCCCTGCTGCGCGAAGGGATCATGTCCTTGACCATCGACCAATGCCCCGAATTGCAGGCGCGGCTGGCGGTAAATCATATCCTGCAACATCTGGACTTTGCCGATCTGGGCCCGGACGGGCCGCATTACGATACCAAACCCTTGCAGGCGGTGCTCTACGGCCCCGAAAACATCCCCGAAATCCCCGAGATCTGATAACGCCCCGCGCGCGCCCGGGGTGATGGTTTTCCATCAGCAAACGGCCTGTGACCGCCCCCCGCCCATGGCAGACATGCCCCACGCCCCTTGCCGGGCGGCCAATGGGATCGGAGAAAGCGCATGCAGGAATTCAGTCAGGTCAGGTGGGGCATTCTGGGCGCGGCCCGGATCGCCGATGGCGCGGTCATCCCGGGCATGATGAAAAGCCGCCATGCCACCGCACAGGCCATCGGCGCGCGCGACCTGACGCGCGCGCAGGACATGGCCGACCGCCACGGCATCGCCCGCGCCTATGACAGCTATGACGCGGTTCTGGCCGATCCGCAGGTCGAGGCGGTCTATATCGCGCTGCCCAATCACCTGCATGTCGAATGGGCGCGCCGCGCGGCCGATGCCGGCAAGCATGTGCTGATCGAAAAGCCCGGCGCGATGCGGGCCGCCGATTACACGGCGCTTGACGGCATCGACCCCGCGCTGCGGATATCCGAGGCTTTCATGGTCCGTCAGCAGCCGCGCTGGATCCGCCTGCGCGAAATCCTGCGCCAGGGGCATTACGGCGCGCCGATGACGTTTTCGTCGCTTTTGTCCTTTATGATGACCAATGACGGCGATTTCCGGCAAAGGCCGGAATGGGGCGGCGGCGCCTATTACGATCTGGGCTGCTATACCGCGATGGCCGCGCGCTATGTCTTTGACGGCGAACCGCAACGGGTGCTGGCGGTGATGGACCGCAACGGCGCCGGCATCGACATGTTCACATCCGTCATCATGGATTTCGGCGCCGGCCGGCAAGCCAGCTTCATGGTATCGCTGGCCCAGGCGTCGTCGCAGTCGATCCAGATCGTCTGCGAACGCGGCTTCATCACCCTGCCCCAGGCCTATGTGCCCTCGCGCAGCCAGCCGAACCTGATCCTGATCGACACATCCGCCGATCACGCCAATTCCCGGATCACCACCTTGGAATTCCCGCCGCTGGATCAATACGAGGAAGAGGTGACGAATTTCTCGCGCGCGATCCGCGGCGACGCGGAGGCGCCCTATTTCGACCTTGCCGATGCCCGCGCCAATGCGGCCGTCGGCGATGCGGTCTTTGCCTCGGCCGCGAGCGGCGGCTGGGCCAGCGTGAAAGGAGCCTGAAATGACTGTTAAACTTGCCCTGATCGGCGCCGGGCGGATCGCCAATGTCCATGCCGGCGCGATCGCCGCCCATCCCGGCGCCACGCTGGTCGCGGTGACCGACGCCCAGCCCAAGGCCGCCGAGGCACTGGCCGCGCGCAGCGGCGCGGCCGTGATGGCCCCGGCGGATATCGCGGCCGCCCCCGGCATCGACGGCGTGCTGATCTGTACGCCCACCGACACCCATGCCGATCTGATCGAGACCTTCGCCCGCGCCGGCAAGCATGTCTTTTGCGAAAAGCCCGTCGATCTGGACATTGACCGCGCCCGACAGGTGGTGGCCATCGCAAACGATGCCGGGATCAAGCTGATGCTGGGCTTCAACCGCCGGTTCGATCCGAATTTCGCCGCCGCTCGCCGCGCCATCGACCAGGGCCGGATCGGCGCGGTCGAAATGGTCACCATCACCTCGCGCGATCCGGGCGCGCCCGATATCGGCTATGCCGCGCGTTCGGGCGGGATCTTTCGTGACATGACGATCCACGATCTGGATATGGCGCGCTTTCTTCTGGGCGAAGAGCCGGTCGCGGTCTCGGCCCATGCCTCGGTGCTGGTGGAACCGGCGTTGCGCGAGATCGGCGACCATGACAGCGTCACCGTCATTCTGGAAACCGCCAGCGGCAAACAGGCCGTGATCACCAATTCGCGCCGCGCCAGCTATGGCTATGACCAGCGGATCGAGGTGCATGGCGCGCTTGGCGTGGCCAGCGTCGGCAACCATCTGGAAAACCAGCTCAGCATCGGGCTTGCGGATGGATATCATACGGCGCCGCTGATGAATTTCTTCATGACGCGCTATACGGCCTCATATGCGGCCGAGATCGCCGAATTCGTGGCCTGTATCGCCGAAGGGCGCGCGCCTTCGGTCACCGGCGCGGACGGGGTGGCGGCGCTGCGGCTGGCCAATGCCTGTGTGGAATCGGTCGCGCGCAAGGCCCGGGTGGCGGTCTGATCCGCGCCGCGTCCGAACCGCAAAAGGGCGCCGCGCGGCGCCCTTTTTTCCGATTCCGTTTTTGTGGTTCCGTCAATCCTGCCAGGCGACGGGAACTGGTGCATTCGCCACGCTGGCCCGCTGGATCGCATCCAGCACCTGGGCCGCGCGATAGCCGTCCTCGATCGAGCCGTTTTCCAGCGCCCGCCCGGCGGCGATGGCGGCCAGAAAATCATGGATCATATAGCCGAACACCTCGGCATAGCCGACCGACACCAGATCATGCGGCACCGGCGCCAGCGCGCCGACCGCCGGCGATGACGGGCGGTTCGGATAGCGCGTAAAATTCGAGGGCTGGCCGGGCGCGAACAGGGCCAATTCGTAAAATGACGGGGTCTCGGTGGAAAACCGCGCCGTGCCCTTGGTGCCGTGCAATTCGACCGCCAGCCGGTTCCCGGCCCCGACCGCGACCCGGCTGGCCGAGACGAAACCTTGCGCGCCATTCACGAACCGCACCAGCCCCGACATCACATCGTCATTGTCCACGACAGCCGTCTGATCGGACAGCGCGACATGGCCGTGGCCGGTCACCGCCCCCATGGGCAGATGCCGCGCCGGGATCGAGATGGTCGAGACCGCGCCCACCACCTCGGCCACATCGCCGAACATAAAGCGCAGCATGTCGACGGCATGGGTGCCCAGATCCAGCAAGGCCCCCGGCCCCGCCCTGTCGAATTCATAGCGCCATGAATGCGGCAGCATCGGATCGGCGGCGTAATCGCATTGAAACAGGACCGAAATCTGCACCGGCCGGCCCAGATCGCCCGCATCCATGCGCGACCTGATCTCGGCCAGCGCCGGGATGCGGCGATAGTTGAAGACCGTCCCCGACACGCAGGCGGCCTTGTCCGCCGCATCGCGCACCGGGCGCGCCTGATCCGCCGACAGCGCCAGCGGCTTTTCACAGAGCACATGCTTGCCGGCCGCAAGCGCCGCCAGCGTCACCTCGGTATGAAGGAAATTCGGCAGACAGACGGACAGGATATGGATTTCGGGATCGGCGATCACCTGACGCCAATCGTCGGTGACCCGCTGAAAGCCATATTTTTCGGCCAGATCGCGCGCCTGCGCAGGGTTCATGTCACAGACGCTGTGCAGAACCGCGCCGCCAAGGCGATGCGCGAACTGGCGATAGGCGGCGGCATGCGCGCCCCCGATCATCCCCGCCCCGATCACTGCGATTCCCTGCTGCGCCATTGCCAAACCCTTTCCTGTGCTGGACCCCTGGCCGGCACAATAGGATGCGGCGATGCGCAATGCCGCGCGGGCGGTGATGGTTTTGCATCACCGCCCGCACAGAGTTCGCTAAAGCGAGATACGGGCCCCGATCTCGACCACCCGGTCGCGCGGCAGGTGATAGAACTCGCTGGGATCAGCGGCAAAGCGGTTCAGCGCGATATAAAGCCGGTCCAGAAGCCGCGCGACACCGTTGCGCGTGCCCAGAACCAGCTTGCGCCGGCCCAGAAAGAACGAGGTCGTCATGACATCGAAGGTCAGGCCGGATTTGCGCGCCAGAACGATGGCGCGGCTGACATTCGGCGTCTCCATGAAACCAAAGCGCACGGTCAGCCGGGCGAAGCGGTCATTGATGGGCTTGTATTCGATGCGATCCTCGGGGCGCACACGGGGCACGCGCATCGTCTCAAGCGTGAGCACCACGTTCTTGGCATGCAGCACGCGGTTATGCTTGAGGTTGTGCAGCAAGGCCTGCGGCACCGCCGCGGGGTCCGAACTCAGAAAGAAGGCCGTGCCCGGCACCGCATAGGTCGAGCTGGTGACCTTGGATTCGGCGAAACCGTCCAGCGCGATCATCTGGCGATGCGCGGCCTCGACCGCGTGCTGGGTGCCGCGCCACCATGTGAACATGATGATCGCAAGGCTCAGCGAGACCAGCACCGGAACGAAACCGCCGTCGAAGAACTTGGTCATGTTCGACAGAAAGAACGTGCTTTCCATGGTCAGGAAAGGCAGCGCGACCAGAAGCGTCAGCCCCAGCGGCCAGCGCCAGCCCTTGTGGGCATAGATGATGGCCAGACAGGCATCGACTAGCATCGCCCCCGTCACCGCGATCCCATAGGCCGAGGCCAGCGATTCCGAGGTGCGAAAGCTCATCACAAAGGCCAGCACACCCGCCAGCAGCATCCAGTTCACCGCCGGGATATAGATCTGGCCGCTATGGGATGACGAGGTGTGGATGATCGACAGGCGCGGCAACAGGCCAAGCTGGATCGCGGCGCGGGTCATCGAATAGGCGCCGGTGATGACGGCCTGACTGGCGATGACGGTGGCCAGCGTCGCCAGCGCGACCAGCCCCGGCAGCGCCCAGGCCGGCACCAGATGAAAGAACGGGTTCACCAGCGCGGCCGGGTCATGCAGCACCAGCACCCCCTGTCCCAGATAGTTCAGGATCAGCGCCGGAAAAACCAGCGCGAACCATGCCACACGGATCGGCGCACGGCCGAAATGGCCCAGATCGGCATAAAGCGCCTCGGCCCCGGTCACGGCCAGAAAGATGGCGCCCATGACGAAAAAGGCCGCAACCCCGTGGCTGGCCAGAAAGCTGATGCCGTAAACCGGGTTGAAGGCGGCCAGAACGCCGGGATCGCGCAAAAGCTGGACCGCGCCGGTCGCCCCCATGGTCAGGAACCAAAGCGCCATGATCGGCCCAAAGGCGACCGCGATGGCCTGGGTGCCGTGGCGTTGAACCAGAAACAGCGCCAAAAGGATGCCGATGGTGATCGGCAGCACATAGGGTTTGAAGCGCGGGGTGACCAGTTCGATCCCCTCGACCGCCGACAGGACCGACACGGCCGGGGTGATCAGCGCATCCCCCATGAACAGCGCGGCGCCGGCAATGCCGAGCCCCAGCACCCAAAAGGACCGCCGCCCCATCGCCTGACGCGCCAGCGTGTAAAGCGCCAGAATCCCGCCCTCGCCATGGTTGTCGGCGCGCAGCAGGAAGATGACATATTTGATGGTGACGATCATGATGACCGTCCAGATCAGGATCGACACGACCCCCAGCACCTCGGCCCGTTCCAGCCCGTCGCCCGAAACCGGGCGCAGCGCCTCGCGCATGGCATAAAGCGGGCTGGTGCCGATATCGCCGTAAACAACGCCGATCGCGCCCAGAGTCAGCGCCGCAAGGCCCTGCTTGACCTCATGGGTGCTGTCCTCGGAAAGCGATATGTCGTTATCCGCCCCCGACAAAAGAGGTGAGTCCGAATTCGACATTTCAGATGAACTCCACCGGGCGGCGGGTGGCAGCCGTGCCGGACATGGTCAATTGCGCAAGAAGCCGTTTTGGCACTCATACGCTCCGATTTTACGCCCCGGCTGGCAGACCGGCGGCTTCCCAGGTTTTGATGCCGCAAAGCAGAATCAGCATCAAAGTGCAGGGCAAATATTGCGCGATGGTTGCTGGACGCAAGTGTTCAGATGACTTCCGCGTGAGCGACGCCCCGCCACAAGGGCATTTGGCCCAGCATATGCAGGGTTCGGCCCGTCATCTGGTGGCTGCATACCGGCGGAATTGCGCCGCCATGCACGCGCAACGGGCAGGCACGCCATCCGCGACGGGTATGCCATGGCGGGACGAGGCCAAGCGTTTTGCGTGCATGGCGGCCAAAGCGGACAGGCCCGCCACAGGGGTCGCATTCAGAAAACACCTGAATAATCAGTCACAACAAATTGAAATATAAATACTTAATCCATGAAATACCGTCAAGGCATCGGCCCGCCCGGTTTCCCGGACAGGCCATCACGTGATGCGCCAGCGCTAAAGATTACCGCGCGACATCTCGCCGGCAATGTGATCGGCCTGCCGGATCGCCAGCGCCACGATGGTCAGCGTCGGATTTTCCGCCGCGCCGGTAGTGAACTGACTGCCATCAGACACGAAAAGATTTGTGATATCATGGCTTTGCCCCCACTTGTTCACCACCCCGTCACGCGGGTTTTCCGACATCCGGTTGGTGCCCATATTGTGGGTCGAGGGATAGGGCGGCGTCGGCAGGACGCGCGTCGCCCCCACCGCCTCATAGATGGCGATGCCTTGCTGATAGGCGTGTTTGCGCATGGCAATGTCATTGGGATGATCGTCGAAATTCACATTCGCCACCGGCAGGCCCCACCGATCCTTGACCTCATGGTTCAAGGTGACGCGGTTGGTTTCCTGGGGCATGTCCTCGCCCACAAGCCACATCCCGGCCATGTTTTCATAGGCGTCGAGCGCGGTGGTGAACTCGCGCCCCCAGCCGCCCGGATCCATGAAGGCCGCCATGAAGGGGATGCCCAAGGACAGGGTCTCCATCTCATATCCGCCGACAAAGCCGCGCGACGGGTCGTGACGGGCCTCGTCCTGGATGATGCCCGCCATCACCGTGCCGCGCCACATTCGCACCGGCTTGTCAAAGATCCCATAAACCGATCCGGTCATGTGCCGCATATAGTTGCGCCCGACCTGTCCCGAACTGTTGGCCAGCCCGTCGGGGAACATCGCCGAGGCCGAGTTCAGCAAGAGGCGCGGCGATTCATAGGAATTGCCCGCGACACAGACGATCCGCGCCTTTTGCATCTGCAAGTTGCCGTCCTTGTCGAAATATTCGACGCCGGTCACCTTGCCGCTATCATCATGCAGGATGCGCGCCGCATGGGCGTTCGAACGCACCTCAAGATTGCCCGTCGCCTCGCCGCGCGGGATGTCGGTATAGGCCGCGGACCATTTCGCGCCCCATTTGCAGCCCTGAAAGCAAAAACCGGTCTGCTGACAGGCCATCCGGTCGTCGTAATCGGCCGAATTGATCGCCATCCGGCCGGTGCTGACCTCTTTGTAGCCAAGCGCCTTGGCGCCCTTTTCAAAGACGAGGTAATTGCTGTTCCCCGGCAGCCCCTCGCGCCCGCCCGTGCGGGTCACGCCAAGCTTGGTTTCGGCCTTGTCATACCATGGCGCCATTTCGGCCGCGTCGATCGGCCAGTCCAGAAGATTGGCCCCCTGCACCGGCCCATAGGTCGTGCGCGCCTTCCATTCATGTTCCTGAAACCGCAGCGAGGCGCCGGCCCAATGCGTGGTGGTGCCGCCCACCGCCTTGACGATCCAGGCAGGCAGCGTCGGAAAGTCCCGCGCCACACGCCAGTCGCCGCTGGTCGTGCGCGGGTCGGTCCAGGCCAGCTGGCCGAAACTGTCCCATTCGTCGTTGATGTAATCCTCGGGCAGATAGCGCCCCCCCGCCTCAAGCGCGACGACGCTGACGCCGCGCTGCGCAAGCTCATTGGCCAGCACGCCGCCCCCGGCGCCGGTCCCGACGATGACGACCACGCTCGCGTCATTCAGATCAAAAGGTGCAGCCATAGTTTATCCTCCTCTCCTATGGCCTCAGAGCCAGTTGATGTCGTTGAAACCGCGGTCGATATAGCCACCCTTGGAATAGCTTTCGCCTTCATAGCCAAAGATCGGCCAGACCGCCTTTTGGTTGTAAAGCCCGGTCACAAGACCGCCGCGGATCTTTTGAAAGAAGGGGCTGTCCTCGATCCCGCGCAGGATATCGACGCGGTCGCGTTCCCAGCCGGTGCCAAGATATGAGGCGAACCCCCTGCCCTGGGCTGCCGCGTCAAGGGCGGCAATGCCGGCCATGATCTCGGGCGCGGCCTCGGCCGTGTCATAGCCCTTGACGGCGATGACATAGTTTTCGTCCGGGATGCGGTCATGGGGATAGATGTCGCGTGCCATCTGCACCAGCGTGGCAAAGGCTGGCGCGTCGATATGGCTGGTCTCGGCCGCCCATGCGGCATCGGTCGCGGCAATAAAGCCGGCCCCGACCACGAAGGTCGCCCCTGCCGCACTGGCGCGCGACAGAAGCTGACGGCGGGTCAGGCCCCGCATGCTTGCTCTCTGGTTCATAGGTCTCCTCCCTTCAGAAACAGATGGCGATTCAGGTCACCTTGACTTGGGTTTTATTGATAGCGTCCGCCCCGTTGCAGGACCTCGATCTGGTATCCGTCCGGGTCGGCCACAAAGAAAAACCGCGCCAGAACCGTCCCGCCGGGGGCGAAATCCACCAGCTTGCGGGGATTGAACCCCTCGGCCTGGAAGCGCGCATGCTCGCCATCGAGATCGGCGACCGAAACGGCAAGATGGCCATATCCGTCGCCCAGCTGATAGGGCTCGGTACGGCCCTTGTTCACGGTCAGCTCAAGCTCGAAGCCGCTTTCGGGATTGCTGAGATAGATCAGCGTGAAATCGTCGAAATCCAGCCGGCTTGCGATCTCAAGGCCAAAGGCACGGCGATAGAAATCAACAGAGCGGTTCTCGTCGAGAACGCGAATCATGCTGTGGATGGCTTTGGCCAAGGGCATCTCCTGAAACGTCAGTTTTATTGTCGCTTCAGGATGGCGGCATCCGGGCCGCCCCGGGTAGTAGGGTCTTACTACATGCGTTTCTTGTCGGCGGCAGGCTATTCGGCCGCGACGGGAAGCACGTCGTCGTGATGGGTCTGCGGCTCGTTCTGTGCCTCGAAGATCAGGCAGGCGGTGCGCAGAAGCGAGGTGAAATTGACCGGCTCACCCTGCGTTTGCAGGACTTCGGAATGCAGTTTGGAAATAAAGGCCGGTGTCGAGACGCCATCCGCGTCAGCAATCCGGTCGAGGATGTTCCAGAAGGCATTTTCCAGCCGGATGCTGGTGCTTTGCCCGTTCAGCCGCAGGCGGCGGGTGGTCGAGCTGTAGCGGGCTGGATCCTGACCGGCGAAGATCTGGCACATGAATAGGCTTCCTTGGATCGGACTTCCTTGGAGTGGTTCGGGAAAGTATTTCACACTCGGCCCAGCGCGCAAAGCCCGGAAGTCCTGTCCGTTCAGTCAGTTCGCACAACAGATCGCGAACAAGGCCGGCGCGGCGCGGCGCATCGGGGGCATGAACAGGTTTTCAGCTTTGCCCGCCTTTTGGACCCGCCACGCGAACATGCCGCAATGTCCGGGCCGGATCATCCCATCGCACCGGCAAGCGGTCGGACGCGCGCGCCGTTGCCGGAAAGGGCCGGAGACAAATGAAAAAGGCCCTGCGCGGGACCTCAATTCGGGATTGCCATATGCAGGTGGCGGACAGTGAGGGATTCGAACCCTCGAGACGGTTCCCCGCCTACACACTTTCCAGGCGTGCGCCTTCGACCACTCGGCCAACTGTCCGTGGCGGATCGTCTATCGCGACAAACCGCGCTGCGCAAGGCGCAGATGCGTCAAAGCTTGGAGATGCGCTTTTGCAGTTCGGCCAGCTGGCGGCGGATCTCGGTCATGTCCTCGGGCTCGGACTTGGCGCCCGTGTCGGGCCGGGCCGCGCCGCTTTCATCCTCGTCCATTTCCGGGCCGCTACTGCCGGGCCAGCCCGAATACATCGCGCGCAGAAACGCCTGTTGCTGACGCTGCAAAGCCTCGAAACCGGGCATCGAGGACATCGGGTTGGGGAATGTCGACAGGTTCTCCATCATCTTGGATTGCCCCTCGCGCAGCATCTCGAAGCTGGCGGCCAGGAATTGCGGCACGACCGATTGCGCCTGCGTGGTATAGCTGCGCACCAGATCGACCAGAACCTCGATCGGCAGGATGCTTTCGCCCCGGCCCTCGTGTTCGGCGATGATCTGCAAGAGATATTGCCGCGTCAGGTCGTCGCCCGTCTTCAGATCGACGATACGCACCTGACGGCCGGCGCGGATGAAACCGGCAATATCGTCAAGCGTCACGTAATCGCTGGTTTCGGTGTTATAAAGACGGCGGCTGGCATAACGCTTGATCAGAAGCGGCGACGTATTTTCGGCCTCGGCCATGGCTCCTCCGGCGATGCATTTGCAGCATGATGGGAAAAGCCCCGTGGAAATGCAAAGAAAATCGCCGCTCAAGCGCCGCAAATACCACAAGCCGGCCATGCTGCGCCGCAGCAAAGGACAAAAGAAAAAGGGGACGGTCACCCGCCCCCTTTTCCGTATTCCATCCGATCCGGGATCAGACTTTGGCCGGGGCCGCGGTCGCGGCGGCGGCAGCTTTCTTCACCGCGGCCTGGGTGTCGCGGGTGGCTTTTTCCGCGACTTTCTGCGCGTCCGAAGCCAGATCCTTGCCAGCGGTCAGCATCAGGTCGACGGTGTCCATCTGAACTTTCTTGGCGACTTCGGCAAAAGCGGCCATGTGCTCGGCGGCAGCTTCGGCAGCAGCGGTGGTGAAATCGCTGACGGCTTTGGCGTATTCGGTCGGCTCTTCTTTCGAGGCGGTCAGCTCACCCATGCGGGCGATGGTGTCTTTGGCCCACTGAGCGGTGATTTCGGTCGAACGCTCGGCAGCGGCCAGGGTCACCTTGGCCATTTTCTCGCCCAGGGCGGTCTGCGATTTGAAGGCGTCCTGGAACGACGAGGTGTCGACCGGGAATTTCGCCAGAACGTCCTGGATTGCTTTGGTGAAGTCGGGGGTCTTAGCCATTTGCTCTCTCCAATGATTGGGCGCGAAGCATATCGAGCTTGAGCACCGGTTAACTTGAACTGTCCCCGATATACTTTCTGCACCGCAGCATTGCAAGCGATTTTTGCTGCGGTGCAGAATTTTTACGCGTTCCGCTCGTGTACATATTCGCCCGGCGCGGCGCCCAGACCATTGCCGGGGTCGCGCGCATGGACCATGCGGCCCGAGCGTTCGCCCAGCCAGTCGCCCCAGCGGCCCCACCAGCTGCCGGCGTGATGGCTGGCCCTTTCACGCCATGCCTCCCAGCCATCGGCAAAGCCGACATCGGACGTGTAATGGCCGTATTTCTTTTTGCTGGGCGGGTTGATGATGCCGGCGATATGGCCCGATTCCGACAGGATGAAGGTCTTGTCGCGCGACGCCATCCGGGCGACGCCACGCCAGCTGTCGCGCGCCGGCGCGATGTGATCGGTCTCGCAGGCGATGGCGCAAATCGGCACGTCGACATCCCCGACGCGCAGGCGCTTGCCCAGCAGCTCGAACCCCTCGTCCTTCACAAAGGCGTTCTGCTGGCACAGGCCGCGCAGATATTCGACCGCCATCCGCCCAGGCAGATTCGTGCCGTCGCCGTTCCAGAACAGCAGATCGAAGGCCGGCGGCGCCTCACCCAGCATATAGCTGCGGATCGCCGGCGCCCAGATCAGGTCATTGGCGCGCAGAAAGCTGAAGGTGCGCGTCATCAGCCGCGCGCTCAAAAGCCCGGTCCGGTCGACCTCCTGCTCGATCCCCGAGACGAAATCGTCCTGTAGATAGGCGGTGAACTCCCCCTGATCCGAGAAATCGGTCAGCGTGGTGAAGAAGGTGGCCGAATTGACCCGGTCGTCGCCGCGCTGCTTGAGCAGCGACAGCGTCAGCGCCAGCGTGGTGCCCGCGATGCAATAGCCGACCACGTTCAGCTTTTCCTGATCGGTCAGGTCCAGCACCCGGTCCATCACCTCGACATAGGATTGGACATATTCGGCCATGCCGGTATCGGCATAGCTTTGATCGGGGTTTTTCCAGGCCACGACGAACAGCGTATAGCCCTGATCGACGATCCATTTGATCAGGCTGTTCTGCGGCTTGAGGTCAAGGATGTAGAACTTGTTGATCCATGGCGGAAAGATCACCAGCGGGATCTGATGGACCGAATCGGTCGTGGGCTTGTACTGGATCAGCTCGTAAAGCCGGGTGCGGGCGACGACCGTGCCCTCGGTGGTGCCGATATTCTCGCCCACGCGGAACGCATCGCGATCGGCAAGCGAGACGATCAGCTCGCCACCGCTGTGTTCGACATCGCGCACCAGGTTTTCCAGCCCCTTGACCAGGCTTTCGCCCTCGGTCGCGATCGCCTTTTCCAGGGCGTCGGGATTGGTGGCCAGAAAATTCGTCGGCGCCATCATGTCGATCATCTGGCGGGTGAACCAGGTGATGCGGCGGCGGTCGCTCATGTCCGGCACGTCCAGCGCCCCGGCCGCATCCTCGAGCGCCTGGGAATTGATCTGATACTGGCGACGGATGAAGTTGAAAAAGGGATGCGATTCCCAAAGCGGGTTGGCAAAGCGGCGGTCGCGCGGCGACTCGTCCGGCGGCGCCTTTAGCGTGCCGCGCGCGAACGCGGCCTGCGCCTCGGCAAAGTGACGCAGCGTCTCGCCCCAAAAGCTGACCTGCTGGCCGATCACCCGCTCGGGCTGTTCAGCCAAAAGCTTCATCCAGGCGGCGGTGGCGGTGGTGAAAAGCTCGGTTCCCGGCGCCTCGACCCCCGGGCTGTGCTGGGGCCGCTGCGACAGCGCGCTGATCAGGCGCTGGGTCAGCGATTCGATCCGCTCGATATTCTGAGCCAGCTGTTCGGGCAGATGGCTTCCCGTGCCAAAGGCCGCCTCGACAAAGGCGGCGGTGCGGGGGGTCAGTTTCGGGTCCTGCGCAAGGGGCGGGGATTGCGGCTCTGGGGCGGTCGCACGGGTATCCGCCTGTTTTTGCGCCGGTTTGGCATTGATGCCGGCCGATGCGGGCGCCCCGGCGGGACGCAAGGCGTCATCGGCGGCAACCATTCCGGCGCTCGCCTCGGCGGCCTTTTCCACGGCGGGCTTGGCGGTCTTGCGATGGGTTCCCGTCCGGGTGTCGCTGCGGCTGGCGGTGCGGGCGCGCGCGGCGGCGGCGCGCGATGTCGGCCCCGCCTTGGCGGACTTGGCCTGCGCCGCCGGGGCCTTGGCGGCGGTCTTGGTCGCGGCCTTGGCCGGGGTCGCGGCTTTGCCATCCGCCTTGGCGGCGGCTTTCACGCGGGTTTTCGGGGCGGGTTTTTCCCCTGCCGTATCAGCGCCATCCGATGCGGCGCGCCGGGGGGCCGCCTTGTCCGCCGCGGCGCCCGGCGCGGGTTTTGCGCCCGCCCGGCGCCGGCCAGCCCCGGCAGGAGTTTCAGCAACAGGTGGTTCCCGGCCTTTGTCGTCTTTGCCAGCCATAATTGACAATCCTCTCCATACCGTAAAATCATTATGCTCAGCACATCTCACAGGTAAAGCCGTGTCCTGCTCCGGCAAGCCCAATTCAAGATTGGATCGCGATGGCAACGTATAAAGGCCTGAAGGGCATCATCTCCTATGATGCAATGGAGACGGTGCGTAACACCAGCGAGTGGATGGGCGCCACCGCACGCGCCATCGCGTCCTCGCCGGCATTCGCGCTGGCGCCGAACCCGATGTTCAAGCTGATGTCGGCATGGGGCCGCGTGACGGAACGCAGCTATGCCCGCATGGTCATCAAGCCGGACTGGGAAATTCCGCCCATCGTCTCCGAGGACGGACAGGACCATATCGTCTATGTCGAACCCGAGATGAAGCGCCCCTTCGGCGATCTGGTGCATTTCCGCGTCGCCCGCCGCGATCCCATGCCGCGCAAGGTGCTTCTGGTTGCGCCGATGTCGGGCCATTATGCCACCCTGTTGCGAACGACTGTGACCTCATTGCTTCCCGATTGCGAAGTTTATGTGACGGATTGGCACAATGCCCGTGACATTCCCGTCAGCTGCGGCAAGTTCGACGTCGAGGATTACACCCAGTATCTGGTCGATTTCATCCGCCATCTGGGTCCCGACACCAATGTGATCGCGGTCTGCCAGCCGGCGCCGCTGACGCTGGCCGCGACCGCCCTTCTGGCCGAGGAAACCCCCGAGGCACAGCCGCGTTCGCTGATCCTGATCGGCGGTCCCATCGACCCCGATGCCGCCGCGACCGAGGTCACCGATTTCGGCAACCGCCTGACCATGGGTGAACTGGATTACCTGATGATCCAGCAGGTCGGCTTCAAATATCGCGGCGCCGGCCGCATGATCTATCCGGGGCTTGCACAGCTCTCGTCGTTCATCGCGATGAATGCGGAAACCCATGCCAAGGCGTTTCTCGACAAGATCTTCGCCGAGGCCCGCGGCGAGGGATCCGAGGGCGACAAACACAACCGCTTCTATGACGAATACCTTGCCGTCATGGACATGACCGCGGAATTCTATCTCTCGACGGTCGAGCGCATCTTCAAGGAACGCGACATCGCGCAGAACCGCTTTACCGTGAACGGCAAATCGGTCGATATCGGCAAGATCACCAATGTCGCGGTGATGACCGTCGAAGGCGCCAATGACGACATCTCGGCCCCGGGCCAATGCGTCGCGGCGCTGGATCTGTGCACGGGCGTGCCCCATGCCAAAAAGACCCAGCATCTCGAACCCGGCGCCGGCCATTACGGCATCTTCGCGGGCAAAAGCTGGCGGCTCAACATCCGCCCGCTGGT
>RRZU013109709.1_pt1 | contig 21573 bp, 20 predicted proteins | sample 2165561 | NCBI WGS metagenome assembly RRZU01 (sample SAMN10456909, study PRJNA506462) | wastewater metagenome | isolation source: wastewater sludge | place: USA: Moscow, Idaho | reverse complement strand
ATCTGTTAAAGTGTGTATTTATAGCAGAACTTATGTGAATAATTGATGTTTAGTCTTGAATATTTATATTGGAGTGAAATAGCAAAAATCCCGAGCAATCGGGATTTTTTTGGTTAAGATGCATTTGCATGATTAGCTTTCTTCTTCTTCGTCTTCCAAAGTTTCCATTGGATGATCGCCATACCAATCTTTGAATGTTTTTGTAGTTGTATAATCATCACGTAACACAGTATACACCATAAATAATAGTAAAGGTATACCAATGCAATATAGTGTCATTAGTACCGGCAAAGCAACATTAGTTTGACATAAACCGGCAAATACAAAAACATAAATGGTGGTAAACCACACGAGTTTAATTGCAAAATTTTTCATGGCTATATCTTTTTATTAAAGTTACGCCAGGAATTTTAAATTTTAAGTTAATGTATTGATAATCAATGCTTAAAATATAAAAAACATTGTTTATTTTAAGTGTCGGTTAAAGTTTCTTTTGAAGTTTTATTTTATGAAAAATACTGACGCGGATAATGTCCCTGTTGAAATAATCGACCCCATTAGCGCATCGTTGAAAATGGTTTGGGTAGTCTAATACTCTTGCAATATATTTATTCATGTCTATTGTTGTAACTCGGCATAAATTGCATTTTGATCAAATTCGGTATGCAAAGACCATTTTTCATTCAATTGGAGCTGATTGTAATAAAGTGTCCAAAGGATGTTTTGGTGATCTATATTTCTCTCTGATTGTGCAATTATTGCTGAGCTTGTGAGTAAAAATAGGAAAAAACAATAAAATTTCTTGGTTTTTATTTTGAGCTAACTATAAAAAAATACCCTATTGTTTTGATAGGGTATTTGTGTTTTTAAAATCTAATGACTACCAATCTCCGCCAGATCCACCGCCAGAGAAACCTCCACCACCAAATCCACCACCGAAACCTCCTCCGCCAAATCCACCACCAGAGGAACCGCCGCCGTAACCGCCGCCGTAACCGCCTCCGCCACTGTTTCTTCCCAGGCTGCTCAGAATAATTACATCCAATAAACTCGGGCCTATACCGCCACCTCTGTTACCAGAGTTTCCACCACCACCTTTGTTACGGGATAGCAACACTAGTATAATGATGACAATAATGATTAAGGGTAAAATAGGAAATCCTTTATCGTTGGTTTTTTTAACGCGTTCACCTTTGTATTTTCCTTTGAAAACATCAAATAAAGCATCCGTTCCTTTATCAAGTCCTTTGTAATAACTTCCTGCTTTAAATTCTGGAATAATAATGTTTCGGGTAATTTCTCCACCAATACCGGCGGTTAATCGATCTTCAAGACCATATCCAGGGGATATCCATATTTTTCTTTCGGCTTTTGCCAATAAAATAAGTACACCATTGTCATTTTTTGCAGTTCCGCCAATTCCCCAAGCATGCCCCCATTTTGGAGTAAGGATACCAATATCTTCTCCTTTAAGGCTTTCTATGGTAATAACCACAATTTGGGTTGTAGTAGAGTCGGAATATTTAATCAGTTTTTCTTCTAACTGCGTTTTTTCTGTTGCGCTTAAAACATTTGCGTAATCATAAACCGAAGTCTGTAATGTTGGTTTTTCAGGAATGGTAAATTGAGCAAAGCTAATTTGTGTGAATAACAAACAAACAAACAGCTTAAGGGAAATTAGGGTACTTTTTTTTTGTAATCGCATTATCCTCTAGATATTTCGTTTGATAATTCATTTGAATCCCCTTCTTGCCAAGGGAAATAGTGTTGTAATTGTTCACCAGCTCGGGTGATTCCATCAATGAGTCCTTGTTTGAAATTCCCATTTTTGAAATGAGAGACCATAACATCTCGGGTGCAGTTCCAGAAGTCATCTTGAACGACGTCATTAATGCCTTTGTCTCCACATATCACAAAACGTCTATCTTCTACCGCTAAGTAAATTAAAACACCATTTTGAAGCTCGGTTTCATCCATTTTTAGTTCATGAAAAACTTCCATGGCGCGATCATACGCATCCATAGGAGTTGTTTTTTCTAGATGAACTCTAATCTCGCCAGAAGTATTTTTTTCAGCCATACGAATAGCTTCAACAATTTCTTGTTCTTCTTCTTTGGTTAAAAAATCTTCTACTTTTGACATGGGAATTATTATTTTTTTAAGCAATTAATATAAATTAGGGAGAAGGGATGAATTGTTAATAAAAAAACCATTAAGAAATTAAGATTCATTAAGCCTTAATGGTCTAAATTTCTTAATGGTTTATTTTTTTTGTATAAAAAAACAAGCTTTTAAAATGCTTTATTATAAAGTATGTTGTGCGTTTGTTTTGTTAAAATTTTACTTCAACAGGTTTGTCTGCACCTTCAACTGCAGTAAAATAGGCTTTCTCTTTGAATCCAAACATTCCAGCAAACAAGCTGTTTGGGAAGGTTTTAATATGAGAATTGTATGGTTTTACAGCTTCGTTGAAACGCGTTCTCGCCGTTAAAATTTGATTTTCTGTACTTGCCAATTCGTCTTGTAATTTCAAGAAGTTTTGGTTGGCTTTCAATTCAGGATACGCTTCTACTGTTACTAATAATCTAGACAATGAACTGCTTACGCCACTTTGTGCTTTGTTGAATTCTGCTAATTGTTCCGGAGTAATATTTGCAGGATCAATTTTTACAGAAGTAGCTTTAGAACGCGCTTCGATAACAGCTGTCAACGTGCTTTTTTCAAAATCAGCGGCGCCTTTTACGGTATTTACTAAATTCCCAATAAGGTCGTTTCTTCTTTGATATGCGGTTTGAACATCACCCCAAGATTGTTCTACATTTTGGTTTAGCACTACTGCTGTATTGTTAATTCCTTTAACCCAGCCGTAAATTCCAAAAATTACAACCGCTCCAATAATCCAAGGCAAAAATCTTTTCATGTTTATTTAATTTAATGTTTATTATTTAGTTTTTAATTTTCAAGTGACATTGCGTTTTTAAAGCTCGTTTTTTATGTTTGTTAATTGCGTGCGTATTGTTTCTAATTTCCGAATAATTTCAAATTTATCTAATGTCTTCTTTTGACCTTCTTTCAAATGTGTTTTGGCTCCTTCAAGTGTAAAACCTCTTTCTTTGACCAAATGATAGATTAATTGTAAATTAGTAATATCCTCTGGAGTAAACATTCGATTGCCTTTAGCATTCTTTTTTGGTTTCAGTATATCAAATTCATTGTCCCAAAAACGAATCAGCGATGCATTCACATCAAACGCTTTGGCTACTTCGCCAATGCTGTAATATCTTTTATCTTTAGATAATTCAATATGCATGTCTATTTCTTGTTTTTGTCCAGTTGAATGAGCCGCTGAACACTATTTTTTTATCTTCTATCTCAACACTACTAATTGAGCACTAACCACTATTTTTAGAATCTTAATCTAATGATTGATTCTCCTGATTAGCTAATTTTGCGATAACAACATATTCCACCGCCGAAATATTCCCGTAATAAAAATTAAGCGGATTTACGACTTTACCATCTTTATGAACCTCATAATGTAAATGTGGCCCTTCAGATCTTCCTGTACTTCCTACATATCCTATAACATCGCCTCGTTTTACACGTTGTCCCGCTCTAGCTTTATATTTGCTCAAATGCGCGTATAAAGTCTCGTATCCAAATCCATGCCGAATAACAATATGATTTCCATATCCTGAAGCGGTATTGTCAGCTCTTGCTACAACTCCGTCACCAGTGGCATAAATGGGCGTTCCTGTTTTGGCCGTAAAGTCCATGCCTTCATGCATTTTTCTTGCTTTTGTAAAAGGATCCGTTCGGTATCCAAAACCAGATGCCATTTGTTTTAAATTCTCATTTCGGACTGGCTGAATGGCAGGAATAGCTGCCAATAAATCACTTTTGGCATCTGCTAATTTCAAAATATCATCCAATGATTTTGACTGAATCGCTAATTCCTTGCTAAGCACATCAATTCTTTTTGTGGTATTAATTACCAACTGGGAATTATCGTAACCTTCTAATATTTTATACCTGTTTTTTCCTAGAAATCCCTCTTTCCGTATTGAATCTGGAATCGCCGATTTGTTAAAATACACCCGATACAAATTATTGTCACGATCTTCAATAGCATCAACAACAGCATTTAATTGGTCCATTTTTTTGTTCAGCAAAGCATAATTCAATCTCAAATGCTCAATTTCACGTGTCTGCAAACGATCTTTTGGCGTTTCAAAATAAGGAGTGTTCAATAAAATAATAAAACTCAGAAAACCAAACAGCGCAGCTGCCAATAAAAACAGGATAATAACACCAAATTTTATTCTTTTTCGTGTTTTTATTTTTCTATAAGCTAGATTTTCGGAATCGTAATAATATTTTACTTTCGACATATTTTAAAATACCCTATTTTTGTACGCTGTAAAAGGTTAGACGAACAAATTTAATAAATGTTTCATTTGTTACGCCCTTTTTTCAATAATAAATAAAACAATGTGCCTATTCTAGTTATTCGTTGCAAGTTCTCGTTTATAAATCTTTTTTTCTAATTAGCCAGCAGGAGCTTCCTCCGGTCGCTCTGCCACCTCAAGAAAAAATAAATTTATAAATCTCGAAGCTTTACACTGCAAACACTAAGTGTTCAGTGAACTCCGCTGAAAATAAGAGCGTGTGAGATAATCTAGGGCATAAGAAATTAAAAGATTTAATGATTAGAAGATTGAAAAACTCAATTCGAAATAATCTTTAAATTTTTGAATCTTTAAAACATTTAAATAAAAAAAATGACATCACAAGACGTACGTAAACAATTTCTGGATTTTTTCGCATCAAATGGACACCTAATTGTTCCATCAGCACCCATAGTTCTCAAAGATGACCCAACACTGATGTTCAATAACTCAGGAATGGCTCAGTTCAAAGAATATTTTCTAGGAAACGCCACGCCAAAAAGCAATAGAATTGCCGATACGCAAAAATGTCTTCGTGTTTCAGGAAAACATAATGACCTAGAAGATGTTGGATTTGATACCTACCACCACACCATGTTCGAAATGTTAGGGAATTGGTCTTTTGGTGATTATTTCAAAAAAGAGGCCATCAACTGGGCATGGCAACTTTTGACCGAAGTGTATAAAATTCCAAAAGAAAACTTATACGTTTCTGTTTTTGAAGGAAATCCCGAAGAAAACGTACCGTTCGACCAAGAAGCTTGGGATATTTGGAAGGAATTGATTGATGAAGACCGAATCATTCTTGGAAATAAAAAAGACAATTTCTGGGAAATGGGTGATCAAGGCCCTTGTGGACCGTGTTCAGAAATTCACGTTGACATTCGTTCTGCAGAAGAAAAAGCTTTAGTTTCAGGAAAAAGTTTAGTCAACAATGATCATCCGCAAGTTGTAGAAATCTGGAACAATGTATTTATGGAGTTCAACCGTAAAGCCGATGGTTCTCTAGAGAAATTACCTGCAAAACATGTAGATACCGGAATGGGATTTGAGCGTTTGTGTATGGCCTTACAAGGGAAAACTTCAAATTATGATACTGATGTTTTTACGCCACTTATTGAAAAAGTAGAGCAAATCACAGGATTAAAATATATATCAAATTCCGTAGTGACAAGTCGCGACTGGTCCGTGCCGAATGCAGATGAGGAGAAAACAAACATCGCAATTCGTGTAATTGTAGATCACGTTCGTGCCGTAGCTTTTGCAATTGCTGACGGACAATTACCATCCAACACGGGAGCTGGTTATGTAATTCGTAGGATTTTGCGTCGTGCTATTCGTTATGGATTTACATTCTTGAATACTAAAGAACCGTTTATTTATCAATTGGTTGCCGTTTTGGCCAATCAAATGGGCGAATTTTTCCCCGAAATCAAAACCCAACAACAATTGGTTACTAATGTGATTCGTGAAGAAGAAGCTTCTTTCTTGAGAACATTAGACCAAGGGTTGCAATTATTAGATAATGTAGTTTCTAAAACGTCAGGAACTGAAGTTTCTGGAACTAAAGCATTTGAATTATATGATACTTTTGGTTTCCCAAAAGACTTAACAGCTTTGATATTGAAAGAAAAAGGAATGTCTTTCAATGAAGGAGAATTTGATGCTTCAATGCAAGCTCAAAAAGCGCGTTCTCGTGCTGCATCTGAAGTTTCAACTGAAGACTGGTCTGTTTTAATTCCTGGAAATGTAGAAACATTCGTTGGCTATGACCAAACTGAAACCGAAGTGAAAATTACTAGAATTCGTAAAGTTGACAGTAAAAAAGACGGAGTTTTGTACCAAATCGTATTAGACAATACGCCATTCTATCCAGAAGGTGGCGGACAAGTGGGCGACAGGGGAACACTAGTTTCCGCAAACGAGACGATAGAAATCATCGACACTAAAAAAGAAAATAACTTAATCCTACATTTTACAAAACAACTTCCAGAAAACATTGAAGCTAGTTTTGTAGCTAAAGTAAATCAGGATTTGAGAAGTTTATCTTCTAAAAATCACTCGGCTACGCACTTGATGCACCAAGCCTTGAGAAGTATTTTAGGAACACATGTGGAACAAAAAGGTTCCCTAGTAAATCCAAACTACTTGCGTTTTGACTTTTCACATTTTGCTAAAATGACAGAATCTGAATTGCAACAAGTGGAGGATTTTGTAAATGCAAGAATTCAAGAACAATTACCATTGATAGAAAGAAGAAGCATTCCTTTTGCGCAAGCAGTTCAAGAAGGAGCGATGGCGTTGTTTGGAGAAAAATACGGCGATGAGGTTCGCGCAATCAAATTTGGCGAAAGCATGGAATTATGTGGTGGAATTCACGTGAAAAACACGGCTGAAATCTGGTATTTCAAAATCGTTTCGGAAGGAGCGGTTGCTGCGGGAATTCGCCGTATCGAAGCCATTACAAGTGATGCGGTAAAAGCTCATTTTGCTTCCTATGAAAACACATTGAATGAAGTAAAAACAGCGTTGAAAAACCCTCAGGATATTTTGAAAGCCGTTCATTCGATGCAAGAAGAAAATGCCAAATTAGCCAAACAAATAGAGGCTTTGGTGAAAGACAAAGTTAAAAACTTGAAAGCAAGTTTGATTGCTGAAATTCAGGAAATAAACGGTGTTCAGTTTTTGGCAAAACAAGTTGATTTGAATCCGGAAGGAGCAAAAAATTTGGTGTATGAATTAGGTAATTTGGGAAACAACTTATTTCTAGTTTTGGCAACAGCCGAAGAGGAAAAACCTATGCTAACGTGTTACGTTTCGAAAGAATTAGTGGCGCAGAAAAACCTTAATGCTGGACAAGTAGTTCGTGAATTAGGAAAATACATCCAAGGAGGCGGAGGCGGACAACCGTTTTTTGCGACAGCAGGAGGTAAAAAAGTCGAAGGAATTCAAGAAGCTTTGGAAAAAGCAGTTGCGTTTTTAAAGTAAATCGAAAGATTTCGTTACAGAATGATTTAAGATTGTTTATATCCCTTAAAATTAATTATGAAAATACAAATGACTTTTAATTGTCTTTAAATGAAGAAAAACAAAATATTCTGGATACTATCGGTTTGTTTATTAACATTTTGTTCCTGTTCGTCGGACAAGGATGATTCATTAAAGTTTATAAAGAAGATAGTTGAATCTTCGGAAGGAGGTGTTTCCGAAACAACTTTGTTTACTTATAAAAGGAATCAAATTAGTAGTGCTGACGGTACTCAGAAACGCACTGATTTTACGTATACGGACGGTTTTATTACGAAAACGGTAACGTTGAATAAAGTAAGCCAGCTTCTTGAGACTGTTGTATATAGTTATCTGGAAGGTAATTTAGTTGAAGTTGTTTCTTTTGGAAATTATAGAATAATTTACATTCATAACGCTGATAAAACGGTTTCTTATGAAAAATTCACGACGGTTTCACCAAATCAGGAAGTGAAAGAATTTCATGGAATATTGTATTTGGAAAATGAAAATTTCATCAAAGACGAAAGAATTTTTGACAATACCGCAGCAGGTGTTGTAGCAAAACACAATGTAATTTTTGATTATGATGCGAAACGCAATCCGTTATATAATATATTGGGTTACAAAAAACTGTTAGATTACAATGAAGGAATTTCTTCAAACAATAGTTTGATGCGTACCGTAACAACAAATTTTTCAAAAGACGACCAAATTACATCATCGGCTAGTTTGTATAAAAGCACTTTTAAATACGATTCGGAGAATTATCCAACGGAACGCATTTCAGAAACCGCTGTTGCTGGTAATGGAAATGTAGGTTATTTGAAAACACAGTATTTCTACTAAGAAAACAGTCATTTTTATAACAACCCTTTCGTGTTTTGAACTCTGAAAGGGTTTTTTATTTCGGATTTTTAACCAATGAAAAAAGAGTGAAACCCGGAATATTTCGCTAAAATTATTGAAATTTGTAACAAATAAAACAGCAATGCAATTCAGAACCCAAATTCCCATTCCTAAAAATAATTATCCCATAGATTATAATGCTACCATTATGTCTTTAGGCTCTTGTTTTGCGGTAAATATAGCAGAGAAATTGGACTATTTTAAATTTCATAATAACTGTAATCCATTTGGGATTTTATTCCATCCGTTGGCGATTGAAAAGATACTTGATTTTGCTGTTTCGGGAAAGCACTTTACAGAAAACGACGTTTTTTTTTACAATGAACGCTGGCATTGTTTTGATGTGCATTCGGATTGTAGTAATTCAAACAAAGAGGATTTATTAGCTTCCTTAAATACAATAATCAAATCTACAAAACTGCAATTACAAGAAGCGTCCCATATTATTATCACTTATGGAACCTCGTGGGTTTATCGAAATACAGAAGGTAATTCTATTGTGGCTAATTGCCATAAAGTGCCACAAAAGCAGTTCAAGAAAGAATTACTTTCTGTTGAAGAAATAGAAAAAGGTATTGCAAACACAATCAAATTAATTTATTCAGTAAATCCTAATTGCACTATTATTTTCACTGTTTCGCCGGTGCGTCACATCAAAGACGGTTTTGTCGAAAATCAGGTGAGTAAAGCAAATTTAATTTCTGCTTTGTATACTGTTTTGCAAGTTTCCCCTTCGGGGGCGGAGGGGGCTTATTTTCCCAGTTACGAAATAATGATGGATGAACTAAGGGATTATCGGTTCTATGCCGAAGACATGTTGCATCCCAATCCAGTTGCAATTGATTATATTTGGGAACGTTTTAAAGAAACTACGATTTCAGAAACTGCTTTTTCTACTATGGCAGAAGTAGAAAGTATTCAAAAAAGCTTGTCTCACAGACCTTTCAATCCAAAATCTAAAAGCCATTTGAAATTTGAGTCTAAAGTCAGAGAAAAAATCATTAAATTGGAAAATCAATATTCATTCATGAAATTTTAATTATGCTTAGAAGAATACTTATTGGGATAGGAATTATAGTTGGGATTTTTTTATTGTTTAAATTCTGCGATTTTAAGAAAAACGACGATGAGGATGTTACCTATAATACGAATCTTATTCAACAACAAATCCTAAACGTTGGTAAACTAGTGGTTACGGAAGGTCATTTTTCAGAAGTGATTACTTATAAAAATCAACAAAAATACTTGCTTGACATGCTTTCTTTTGAGAAAAAAGCATTGGTTATTGTCAACGCCGATGTCACTGTTGCCTATGATTTGCACAAAATGAAATACGATATCGATGAAAAGAACAAAACCATCACAATTATTAGTATTCCTAAAGAAGAGGTAAAAATAAGTCCAGATATCCAGTTCTATAATGTAGAGCAAAGTAAAATGAACCCTTTTACAGGCGACGATTACAATAAAATTAACAAATCGGTAAAAGCGAACTTAGCTAAAAAAATAGAAAATTCGACTCTGAAAACGAATGCTCAAAACCGATTGATAAGTGAATTGTCAAAGTTATTGATTACAACTAGTACTTTAGGGTGGACCTTAAAATACGACGGTAAAGTAATTGAAAGTGAAAAAGATTTTGGAAAGCAAATAAAACTTTAAACACGAATTTCACAAATTAATTCGTAAAATTCGTGTTTGAATTCTCGTTATATTTCTTTGAAATAATTTTAAGCTTTCTCTTTGCCAAAAATCAAATCTAAACCTCCAGCAATTAAATGCGCAACTTCGGTTCTTTTTTCTTTTAATTTTTCAAGATAATTCATTACTTCTTGTAAAAGTTGAGGTTCATGTCGGTCTTTCAAAAGCTCTATAATTTCAACAGCCAACAACCAGTCATTAGGATGATTGGTCTGTAATTTTTCGAAAATTGGAGCCAAAGAAGTTTCCGTGTCCTTGGTTTTTCTTATGTTTCTAACCGTTTGGTATAAAACTTCTAAATCATCCCTTTCAGCGGTATGTTTAGCCTTGATGGTTTTACTTGTTGGAACATGAGAAATCAAGTCAAAACTATTCACATCAGCAGGACCTGAAAACGCCGAAATTACTTTTTTACCCACCGCCATATCGTAAATTCCCCATTCTGGTTGAAACAAAATCGTTTCTCTATGAGTGACGGTGCAATTCTTTAAACTAACTAAAATAATCTCTCCGTGGAGGTTTCTGGATCCGGTAATAATCTCTCCTTTTACGGTTATGTCACCTTCAAAATCGAGTGTTACACTTTGATTTTCGGTGATGGAATATGCGCTTAAATCTCTAGGGCTCATATCTTCAATTGCAAGATTGATGCCTTTGAGTTTTCCAATTGGACTTCCAAAACCTTCGGCATGCTTAGTAGTTCCATGGCCTACTAATTCTTTTTCTCGGTAGGACAATGCTGTTTTTCCAGTAGTTTGAATATAAACGGGATTCCCTTCTTCTTCAATAGCAGTGGTGAAAACGCCCGAAATCTGAATTCCCGTGCTCAACTCAATTGTTCCTAAAGCATTCGAATGAATCAGTTTGTTAATTCCCGATAATCCTCCGGTACGCAAGGCCATTTTATTGGCAAACTCTTCTAAAACCAAGCTTAAATAAGCAAAATCTGGAGTGACATACAGTTGCGGTTGTAGTTTTGTAATGTCAAAACTCTGGTTGGCGGCTGATAAGTCGTACGGGATTTTCTTCACGTTATCCGTCATGCACCACGCACTTTCTCCAATAGACGAAAGTAGTCCGGCGCCATAAATTTTGGGATTGTCAATAGTTCCTATCAAACCATATTCCACGGTCCACCAATGCAGATTCCTGATTTGTGCCATTTCTGATAATTCACCCATAGTATCCTGCAAATCTTCCACCGCTTTTTCGGCAGCATCAATAGCAGCTTGTGGTGTGCCTTCGGCTTCTTTCAAGATAGAAAGTAGTCTGATGGCTTCATACATTTGGTAATCTTTGTGTGAAGAAATCGCTTTGCAACCTATTTCACCAAAACGACGCAAATATTCTGCATATTCAGGATTGGCAATAATGGGTGCATGACCGGCACCTTCGTGAATAATATCGGGTGCTGGCGTATATTCTATATGTTCGAGCTGACGAATGTCAGACGCAATTACAAGTACATTATAGGCTTGAAATTCCATAAAAGCGTTAGGCGGAATAAATCCGTCTACTGCAACCGCTGCCCAACCTATTTCAGTCAGAATACGGTTTATGCCGTACATACCAGGGATTTTTTCAACCTCAATTCCTGTTTTTTTCAAGCCTTCTAGATAAGAACTATGCGCCACTTTTGATAAATAATTCACGTTTTTGCGCATCACATAACGCCAAACTGCTTGATTTATCGGCGTGTAGTCGCTATAATCCTGAGGTTTGATAAATTGTTTTAAGTGTTTTGGCAATCGGTCTAATAACGGATTGCTTTCTATAGTTGAGTTCATATCGAAAACGTTGTAGTTCTGCTGTAAAAGTACTAATTTCAGGAGCTATTTCCCGCTTTTCATTGCAAGTTTTTACAAACCCGTTTGTTTTTCTAAAGTTCATAAAAGAGCTTCCTTTGGTCGCTTTTTATAAACAAGAAAAACCAAAACGACTTTCGCAAAACGCTTTTCATTGCAATCGCGGCTAGGGGATTGCAGTATAATTCGAGATTTAGTTTCATTCAAGACGATTGCAGTACTGCTGATTCGTTGCGAGGAACGAAGCAATCGCACTAATAAGTGCAATTTGAATGTAATATTCGCGTTGCAAATGCTACGATGCTGTTGTAAATAAAAACCGCACTTGTTAAAAAGGAGCAGTAGTTCGTTTTTTAGGATGCACTATTTTATCAACTCAAACACTAAAATCTGCGTTTTTTGTTTGTCTGAAAAATTATTGTCGGAAACAAAAACTAACGATGAATTGCCATTGGCTAATTTTTGTCCAAAAGTAAGCCCTTCGATATTATCAATAAAAATCCCCAAATCATCCATATTTAAAATTAACCTTTTAGAAGCTAATTCCAATTTTTGGTTTTGTAAGGAAGGGTGATTTTTAACATTAGTTGCCTTTTTCAAGTCACATAGAAATACTTTTACCGTGCAGGCTTGCGTACCGGTAGAGTAGGAACGCTCCACAACCAGCAACTGATTTTTACCATAATACTGAATTGCCGAAACGCCATTTACAGCAAAGCTGCCTTTCGGATTGGGTTCACGTGCAATTGGTTCCAGTTGGTAGCCATATTGAGCAGTGTTCTTTTTTGTTTTTACATTAAATCGGTACAAACGAATCAAACCTCCTTTGCTGGTGTTGGCTTGATTACCATCTTCAAATAACGGTTCTTCAATGTTGGTAAAGATATTCTTGTAGTTTTTGTCAAAAGTAATTCCTTCTAATGTGCCATTGTTTCTTGGACCTTTTTCCTGTTTTTTCATCTTTAAATTTTCCGGCAATGTGACATTTTCAAGAAAATCACCTTTCAAATTCATGAAATTTAAGGAGGGGTTTTGTAGAATTTCTTTATCTATTGCGATTACTCGCGCGCCTTCACTGCTCCAAACCAAAGTATTTGTTTTTGGATTGAAACGGAGATCTTCTGGATCTGCCGAAGTAGTTGGTTTGGTATTCCAATTATCATAAAGTTTTCCAGTCTCGTTTTTTAAAGTGCTAACACTTTGAAAATTGACACCTTCTCCTTTATTTTCGAGCAAACGGATTTTCGCAGTGTAAAATCTCGACTCGTTAAACATGGATCGATCGTCACTTATCAAATAATACAAATCATTTTTTGCGTCATAATCGATGCCAGACAAACCACCCACTTTTGTGTTTTGAAAAGTCTCATCAAATGGAATTTCAATTGAACTGACTAGTTTTAAACTCGGAGTTAGTTTATTTTCAGTAGTTAGTTTTAAATTGGAACAAGAAAAAAAAATAGCGGGTAAAACAACGAAAAATAAAAGCTGACGCATAAAAAAAGGGTTACTATTTACAAAAGACAATAGGGTATAATAATTGGGAATTGCTTTCAAAAATTACGATTTGTTATTTTGATTTTTTTCGGCATTGCGGAAATAATCAATTTTATAATTGAACATTTGAGCCATGTTTTTAGCGCGTAGGTTTGCTTCATCGGCTAACGAACCTACAAATAAACTATTGATAGTTGCTGTGAAAATTTCTATCCAGCGGTCAAAATGCTCTTTGGCAACTGGTAATTGTTTGTGTGGTGGAAATGGGCTTCCGGAATAAGAATGCTCATCGAGCAAAATAGTTTGCCAAAAACGGTACATTTTTTCTAAATGTTCAGGCCATCGATTGCCAATTTTTTCGTTGAATAAAGGACCAATAAACTCGTCTTTTTGAACTTTAGAATAAAAAGTATCGACCAGTAATTTTATATCGTCGAATGTTGTAATGTCGTGTTGTGGTGTCATAATTGGGTATAAAAAAGCCTGACCAAAGGTAGGTATAATTAGAAAATGAAGTGTTTATTTAGCCGATTAATTGGGTGAATAAATCTTGGTTTTCATTGAGATATTGAAACTCAAATCCTTTATGGTTCATGTTGTTTTTTATGGCTAGAATATCGTTTTTGTTTTTCAGTTCTAAACCTACGACGACTGAACCTACTTCTCGGCTGTTTTTTTTAGCAAATTGAAAATAAGTGATGTCGTCATTGGGACCCAAAATGTCATTTATAAATTCTTTTAAAGCACCGGGACGTTGCGGAAATTGAATCATAAAATAGTGCATTAGTCCCTCATACAGCAGGGAACGTTCTTTTATTTCGGCGGTTCTTTCGATGTCATTATTGCTGCCGCTGACAATGCAAACCACAGTTTTTCCTTTTATTTCGTCTTTGTAAAAGTCTAAAGCTGAGATAGTTAATGCTCCAGCAGGCTCTACGACCATGGCTTCTTCATTATACAAACGCAAAATGGTGGTGCATACTTTGCCTTCTGGAACTAGGATAATGTCATCTAGGTTTTTACGACAAATTTCAAAAGTAATATTACCTACTTGTTTGACTGCTGCACCATCAACAAATTTATCTATAATTTCTAAGGGCATGTTTTTTCCGTTGGCAATGGCTGTTTTCATTGCGGGCGCGCCTTCAGGCTCAACGCCAATGATTTTGGTGTTGGGACTCAAATGTTTAAAAACCTCCGAAAGTCCAGCTGCCAATCCACCTCCGCCGATGGGAATAAATACATAGTCGATAGGGTTCTTGTATGATTCTAAAATTTCTAATCCAACAGTGCCTTGACCTGCAATCACTTTTATGTCATCAAATGGGTGTATAAATGCTTTGTTGCTTTGTGTTGCGTCTGCTATGGCTTTTGCGTAAGCATCATCAAAAGTATCTCCTGTCAAAACAATTTCTGCGTATGATTTTCCAAACAATTGTACTTGTTTTACTTTTTGTTTAGGTGTTGTTTTTGGCATGTAAATCTTACCCATTATTTTTAGTAAATTACAAGAATAGGCAACCCCTTGCGCATGATTTCCTGCGCTTGCGCATACAATCCCTTGTTTTTTTTCCGCTTCGGTAAGCGAACTCATTTTGTTATACGCTCCTCTTATTTTGTAAGAACGAACGATTTGTAGATCTTCGCGTTTTAGCAAAATAGTTGATTCGAATTCATCAGAAAGATTTAGATTTTCTGTCAATGGAGTGGCCGGAACTACTCCTTTTAACTGATTTTTAGCTGCTAATGCTTCTTTAAATATATTCATGGTTGTCTTTTATTACATTTCAAAAATTATGCTCTTGTGATTTAAAAACTCATTATTGATAGGTAGTTTTGTTGGGTCGTTTTTCTCCATATCCAAAACTTTTTTATGAACCCCCTCACTTGATTTTATTATAGCGATTCTGGAACTTTTAACGAATTCTATTAAGCCAAATTTGTCTAATTCCTCAAGAAGATTGTTTATTTCTTCGTCTTGACCAGTAGTTTCAAAAACAGTATAGTCTTCTTGTATCACTACTGCTTTTGCACCATATTCTCTCAATAATCGCTCCACTCTTACCTCTTTCATAATGATAGCAGTAGGTACTTTGTACAGCGCTATTTGTTGCCAGATAATTTCATCATTAGTGTTGCAATATACTTTGAAAACATCAACTATTTTTTCTAATTGTCGCACCAGATTTTTTACTATTTCTTCAGTCTCTTTTACCACGATGGTAAATCTATATATTTTTTCGATTTCGCTAGGGGATGTATTCAGGCTTTCTAAGCTAATTTTTCTCCTAGAGAACATAATGGCAATTTTATTAATCAAACCTACTTGATTTTCGGTGTAAATGGTTAATGTATATTCCTGTTTCATCGTATTTAATTTTTTAATTTTCCTTTTTGAGTTGGGAGTTTAAATTTCTTCTTTGCATAAAATAATTTCGGCAACTCCTTTTCCTTGCATTACCATCGGAAAAACATTGTCTTCATGAATCACTGCTACTTCTAATAGAAATGCGCTTGGATGATCCAGCATTTGCTTTAGGCTTTCTTTTAACTCTTCTCTTTTTGAAACTTGCCTTCCGTCAATTTTATAACCTTTGGCAACCTGAACAAAATCTGGGCTTTGAATATCTGTAAAAGAATATCTTTTTTCATGGAATAGTTCTTGCCATTGTCTTACCATCCCTAAAAAACTATTGTTTAGAATTATGATTTTCACAATGGGTTGAAACTGCATAATAGTTCCTAATTCTTGCAAGTTCATTTGCGCTCCGCCATCGCCCATAATGGCTACAACCTGTCGCTCTGGTGCACCAAATTTAGCCCCAATTGCAGCTGGCAACGCATATCCCATTGTTCCTAAGCCGCCACTAGTGATATTGCTTCTGGTTTTATTTTGTTTGGCATAACGGCAGGCTACCATTTGGTGTTGGCCTACATCGGTAACAATAACGGCATCGCCACCTGTTAATTCGTTGAGCACATTTATTACTTCGCCCATAGTTAAGCCACCTTGGGTAGGGTGTAACTCTTTTTCAATTACTACTGTGGTTTCTTTTTCTCTTTTTATTTCGAATTCGTTGAGCCATTCATGATGTGTTTTTTTATCTCATAAATGGGTTAGCAAAGGCAATGTTTCTTTGCAATCTCCCCAAACAGGAGCGGTAGTTTTAATGTTTTTGTCAATTTCAGCGGGGTCAATGTCCAAGTGAATAATTTGAGCTTGTTTGGCATATTTATCCAATCGCCCAGTAACTCGGTCGTCAAAACGCATTCCTACTGCAATCAAAACATCGCATTCGTTAGTTAAATAATTTGGTCCGTAATTGCCATGCATCCCTAGCATCCCTACGCCTAGTGGGTGGTCAGTAGGAATCGCACTCATTCCCATGATGGTCCAAGCGGCTGGCAATCCTGCTTTTTCAATAAAGGCTTGAAATTCTTTTTCGGCATTGCCTAATAATACGCCTTGACCAAATAATACGAATGGTTTTTTGGCTTGGTTGATTATCGCCGCCGCTTTCTCAATGTATCCTAAACGCACAATTGGTTTTGCACGGTAACTTCTGACATGAATACAAGGTCTGTAACCAAAATATTCAAACAATTGTAATTGTGCATTTTTGGTAATATCTATTAAAACGGGACCAGGACGGCCCGTTTTTGCAATAAAAAAAGCTTTTGCAATTGCTTCAGGAATCTCGTTGGCATCTGTAACTTGGTAGTTCCATTTTGTTATAGGGGTCGTTATGTTGATAATGTCCGTTTCCTGAAAGGCATCAGTACCTAATAAATGAGCAAATACTTGACCCGTAATGCATACTAATGGTGTGGAGTCTATCATGGCATCAGCCAATCCCGTTACTAAGTTAGTGGCGCCGGGACCACTAGTTGCAAATACAACACCCGTTTTTCCGCTGACTCTTGCATAGCCTTGTGCGGCATGAATAGCTCCTTGTTCGTGGCGCACTAATATATGATTCAATTTATCTTTAAAGTCATAAAGAGCATCGTATATAGGCATAATGGCTCCTCCGGGATAGCCAAAAATAGTGTCTACTTTTTCAGATAATAAAGCATCAATAACGGCGAGACTACCAGTTGTGGTAATTGTTTTGGTTTTTTCTTTTGGTGAAAGTTTTTCTGTTTTCATTTTTTTGGTTTTTGCTGCTGTATTTTTATGTAGTTTTCTATTTTTGGGTGTTTTTGATTAAAAAAAAAGCCTCTCTCAGTTTTAGACGAGAAAGGCTGATAGCAGATACTATAATCCTAACTCGTTATGTGAAACGAATAATGATAATAACGATAATGATAATTGTTGCTAAATTTTTCATTGTTTTTTTGAATAAAAAAACCTCCCGATGTGGGAGGTTTCATAAATTGTATCTTGATTACTTATTTATATAACACCTCGCCATAACTATCGAATGATAATTATAATAAAGACAATAATGATGTTATTTAAGTTATTCATTTTTCTATTTGAAGCACAAATGTATCGATTATTTAATTAACACAAATAAAAAAGATTATTTTTTTGAAGCCGAAGGAGGAAATTGTTCTAAAATTTTTGCCACAAATTCATTGATTCGTTTTTCTTTTTCATTGCGATTTTCAGATAAATACCCAATGCCTTCCCCTTGCCAAACCAATTCTTTTTTCTTGGCATCAATTAAATCGATGTATAATGTTCCTTCGGTTGATGAGGAAACATAAGTGCTACGACCTCCCCATAAGTAAGGATTCCATCCCCATCCCCAACCATAACCCCAACCGGCGTTGTATTGGTTTACGTCTATGCGTTCTCTTTCTTTGGTTAACATGTTTATTAGCAAATCAGGATTTTCACTTTTGGTCATTCCTTTTTTTGTTAATTCACGATCAATAGCGTTTAGTATTCTTTTCTTGTCTAATTCTGAAATCTCAACTTTATCAATTCCTTTTTTATGAAAAGCATACGTTTTGTATTGACTAAAATCTACATTGTTATCATAATCGGAATATACTTTTACTGAACTGCAAGATGCAGCTACAAAAAGCAGGAGTACTGGAAGGAGTTTGATTGTTTTCATGAGGTTAGTTGTTTGATTACTAAATGTCTATTAAATATACGTTCAAATTTTTAAAAATCCAACAAATTGTCGGCTACTATATTAGGGAGGGTCACTTTCAATAAAGGTTGCCCCTCCATTGCTCTTTTTATAGCAAATAGCGCTCCGTCATTTCTAGCCCAGCTTCTTCTGGAAATTCCATTATTGACATCCCAGAAAAGCATTGATACTAAACGTCTTGACGCTTCTTTAGAGCCATCAAGAACCATACCAAATCCGCCATTAATTACCTCGCCCCAGCCTACGCCGCCGCCATTGTGAATGGATACCCAAGTGGCGCCTCGAAAACTATCTCCAATAACGTTTTGTATGGCCATATCGGCTGTGAATCTTGAGCCATCATAGATGTTGGAGGTTTCTCTGTACGGAGAATCAGTTCCAGAAACATCATGGTGATCGCGACCTAAAACGACCGTTCCTATTTCGCCTTTGGCAATAGCCTGATTAAACGCTTCGGCAATTTTTACGCGACCTTCGGCATCCGCATAAAGAATTCGGGCTTGGGAACCTACAACTAGTTTATTTTCCTGAGCTCCTTTTATCCATTGAATATTATCCTGCATTTGTTGCTGGATTTCTTTGGGAGCTGTTTTGGTCATTTCTTCTAAAACTTGGCAGGCAATTAGATCTGTTTTGGCTAAATCTTCTGGTTTTCCCGAAGCACAAACCCATCGGAAAGGACCAAAACCATAATCAAAACACATTGGTCCCATAATATCCTGTACATAACTTGGATATCTGAAATCAATATTGTTTTCGGCCAATACATCTGCACCTGCACGGGAAGCTTCTAGTAAAAAAGCATTTCCATAATCAAAGAAATAAGTTCCTTTGGCGGTGTGTTTATTGATAGCAGTAGCGTGTCTGCGTAATGTTTCTTGAACTTTTATTTTGAATAAATCAGGATTGTTTGCCATCATTAGATTGGCTTCTTCAAAAGAAATAGCAACAGGATAGTACCCACCCGCCCAGGGATTATGAAGAGAAGTTTGATCGGATCCTAAATCGATATGAATATTTTCTTCGTAAAACTTTTCCCAAACATTAACTACATTTCCAAGATACCCAATTGAAACAATTTCTTTATTGGCTTGAGCCAAAGCGACTCTTTGCACCAATTCATCTAGGTTTTCAATCACTTCATTGATCCAGCCTTGACTGTGACGAATGTGCGTTATTTTAGGATTTACTTCGGCACAAACCGTGATGCAACCGGCAATATTTCCGGCTTTAGGTTGTGCGCCACTGATTCCGCCTAAGCCGGAGGTCACGAATAAACCACCTTTTGGGCTGCGTTTTATTTTACGAAATCCATTTAAAACAGTAATAGTTGTTCCGTGTACAATTCCTTGCGGACCAATGTACATGTAGCTCCCAGCCGTCATTTGTCCGTATTGCGAAACGCCCAATGCATTCATTTTTTCCCAATCGTCTGGTTTAGAATAATTAGGAATTACCATTCCGTTTGTTACAACAACTCTTGGGGCTTCTTTATGCGAAGGGAATAATCCCATTGGATGACCGGAATACATTGTCAAGGTTTGCTCATTTGTCATTTCAGACAAGTATTGCATGGTCAATAAATACTGTGCCCAGTTTTGAAAAACGGCTCCATTGCCACCATACGTTATCAGTTCATGTGGATGCTGTGCTACGGCATAATCCAAATTATTTTGAATCATCAGCATTATTGCTTTGGCTTGTTCACTCTTTCCTGGATATTCATCAATTGGTCGCGCATACATTTTATAATCCGGACGCAAACGGTACATGTAAATTCGACCGTAGCTTTCCAGTTCTTTGGAAAATTCTTTGATTAATTCAGCGTGATGTTGCGGTTCAAAATAGCGTAAGGCATTGCGTAATGCCAATTTTTTTTCTTCTGTCGAAAGGATTTCTTTGCGCTTTGGTGCGTGGTTGATGTCTATTTCGTATGGTTTTGGTTGTGGTAAAACCGAGGGGATTCCTTGTTGTATTTGCTCTTGAAAAGTCATTTTTTAGATGTATATTGTGTTATTGTAAATGTGTTTTTATTCAGTTAGTGTACCTGAACACTGCTTACTTTTTATTGGTTCCTGTTTTTTTGTCAAAGCTATACGGACAATGGCGACAGCCATTTTTACAGCAAAAACCACGTTTTAAATGATGCTTTTCAGTAAAACATTTATAACCTTCAGGTGTGTAATAGAAATCTTCCCCTTCTATTAATTTATTTTCATTACTTTGGTCAACCATATTTTGGGTTATTCTGTTGTGCTATTCATTTGGATCAGCCAGTTCGTTAAAGTCAAATCAAACGATTGGATTTTTCATTAAATAAAACCATTTTATCATTACAAATTTATAAATTTTATAGCGAATGTTTCTGATTGTTGCTAAATATTTAATTCCAAAAGGATATCGCGGATTTACTGCATTTCCTTTTGTATTTGTAAAATATCCAAAAGATAAAATAAATGTTGTTTTGCTTAATCATGAAAAGATTCATCTTAGACAACAAATTGAATTGTTAATACTACCTTTTTTTATTTGGTATTTAACAGAATATCTTGTTCGATTACTTCAATATAAAAATGCAAATTTGGCCTATAAAAACATAAGTTTTGAGAGAGAAGCCTATGCGAATGAATCAAATATAGAGTACTTAAGAGACCGCCCTTTGTTACAGTTTCGCAACTATTTGCTTTTGAAAAAAAAGTAATTTAACCTATTGGTTGTTATTAAGAATTTTTTTTTACATCATAGATTCACAGAAATAAAAGTTCCCATTAAAGAAATGATAGGGAGCAAGGTTATTTTTAACACAGTTTAGCGATGTGAATAATATATCAATTCTCAAACTCTTTTTAACACTTTACTTTTTGGGTGTGATTTAGTTTTTTTATCACTACTACTTTTTTTGTTTTACATGTCAATTGTTTTGAACTTCTATTTTTTTTGTTAAAAAAAGCTATTCAGTAATTTTTCAATAGAAGTGTTCTTTTTTTAATTTTATTATATAAGAAAATACTTTTGTTATTTTAAAAAAGATGTAGTTTATCGGTAATTGTATCGATTGTTATTGAGTTTTTTTTGTAGTTTTATACAAAAATGTAAGCT
>RRZU011772867.1_pt1 | contig 21576 bp, 26 predicted proteins | sample 2165561 | NCBI WGS metagenome assembly RRZU01 (sample SAMN10456909, study PRJNA506462) | wastewater metagenome | isolation source: wastewater sludge | place: USA: Moscow, Idaho | reverse complement strand
GGCATGGTGCTGTCCCGCTATATCCAGGAAAAAAACTAGATGCTTTATGTCATTTCCGGCGAGGACCAGCCGGATTCGCTCACCAGCCGGCTGGCAGCCCGCCCGGAACATCTGGCCCGGCTTTCCGCCCTTCAGGATGCCGGCCGCTTGCTGGTGGCCGGTCCCTGCCCGGCCATTGACAACCCGGACCCCGGACCGGCCGGTTTTTCCGGCAGCATCATCATTGCCGAGTTCGACAGTCTGGCCGACGCACAGGCATGGGCGGCTGCCGATCCCTATGTGGCAGTTGGTGTATACGCCCGGGTTGACGTTCGTCCGTTCCGTAAAGTATTTCCGGCATGAGCCTTGACCAACTTATCATTGAACGCCTAGCGCCGCTCGCAGCCAGCGAACTGATGCTCAACGACCACTCCGCCCTTCATGCCGGCCATGCCGGCAATACCGGCGGCGGTCATTACGAACTGACCATTGTCAGTCCGCATTTCGAGGGATTGCGCCTGATCGAGCGACACCGCCTGGTCAACGCCCTTGTTGCGGACCTCATACCCCAACAGATTCACGCGCTGTCGCTGAAGGCCATTGCGCCTTCCGAGCGTTAATGCCGTATTTACCGGAGAATTGATCCATGCGTATCCGTCATACCGTAACCGCCCTGACTTTTGCCCTCGCCACTGCCGGTATTGCCCAGGCTGCACCGGTGGCCGTGGTAAACGGCACCGCCATCCAGCAAAACGAACTTGACAGCGCCGTCAGCGCCATCGTGCGCTCGGGCGGTGGCCGCATCAAGGACACGCCGGAACTGCGCAACGAAGTCAAGCAACAGCTGATCAACCGTCAGGTCATCCTGCAGGAAAGCGCCCGTCGTGGTCTCGACAAGACTCCGCAGTTCAAGGAACGCATGGATGCCGTGCGTGACGATCTTTTGCAGCAGGCCCTGATCGATGATCTGGCCAAGCAGAACCCGGTCAGCGATGCCCAGGTGCGCGCCGAATACGACAAGCTCAAGTCGGCCTTGTCGGGACAGAAGGAAGTTCAGGCCCGCCAGATCATCGTCGGCTCCGAAGCCGAAGCCAATGCCGTGATTGCCCAGCTCAAGAAGGGCGGTAATTTCGAGGCGATCGCCAAACAGAAATCCAAAGACCCGGCTGCCAAGCAAAACGGTGGCGACATGGGCTGGGGCAACCTGGGCGTGATGGCCAAGCCGCTGGCCGATACGCTCAAGCCGCTGGGCAAGGGCCAGTACACCCAGCAGCCGTTCAAGTCCGATCTGGGCTGGCACATTTTCAAGGTGGAAAACGTGCGTGATGCCAAGGTGCCGCAGTTTGATGAAGTGAAGCCGCAGCTGTCGCGCCAGATGCAGGGTGCGGCTGTTGAAAAGGCGCTCAACGACCTGCGCGGCAAAGCCAAGATCCAGTAACCAGCCATCAGTTGCAGCGCCGCCCGATCCGAGCGGCGCTTTTCTTCCGCCAACCATTACCCATACAACATGCGCAAATTTCTTACGCTAAGCCTTCTGGCTGCCTCACTGGCCGCACCGGCATTCGCAGCCCAGGGCCTCCAGATCAATGGCACCTTCATTCCCCAGGCCCGCATTGACAGCGCTGTCAAGCAAATGACGGCCCAGGGCCAGCCGGACAGCCCGCAATTGCGCCAGGCTGCCCGCGACCGTGTGGTCCTGACCGAACTTCTGCGCCAGGAGGCCATGAAAAAGGGCCTCGACAAGTCGCCGGACTACCGCAACGAGCTGGAAAACCTCCAGTCGGCCCTGCTCGCCAACCTGTACGTACGTGACTTCATGAAGTCCCACCCGGTCAGCGAAGCCGATGTGCGTGCCGAATACGATCGCATGAAGGTGCAAATGGCACGCAAGGAATACCGTGCCCGTCACATTCTCGTGCCGTCGCAGGAAGAAGCCGCCAAGGTACTGGAGCAGCTCAAGAAAGGTGCCCGCTTTGAAGACCTGGCCCGCCAGTATTCGATCGATACCGGCAGCAAGGCCAATGGTGGTGATCTTGGTTTCGTCGATCCGGCGCAGCTGGTCCCCGAGTTTTCGGGTGCCATGACCAAGCTGGCCAAGGGCCAGATTACCCAGACTCCGGTCAAGAGCCAGTTTGGCTGGCACATCATTCAGCTGACGGACACCAAGGAAGCTGACTTTCCGGCACTGGATGCAGTACGTGCCCAGCTTGAGCAGCAAATCCAGGGCCAGCGTTTTGACGCCTACATCGCCAAGCTCAAGGCCCAGGCCAAAGTCCAGTAAACTGTTGATTTGCTTAAAAGACCACGGTAATTGCCGTGGTCTTTTTACCGTTCAGAGAAACAGTTTGCGCCCAAGGCAAAAACCCCGTATAGTCCGCTCCCTTCACTCAGCAAGCGCCTGATTCCCTGTGCCCATGGCACTTCAGGCTGCATCGAAATCCGGCCCCGCCTCCCTTCCTGTTGAAACGGCACCACGGTCAGTCTTCGATGTTTCGTGGTTACCGTGTGCCCAGCCATCGCTGGATGCTTCCGTGCATCCCGCCTGGCAGAGATTGCGCATGTCCGCCTCCGGCTGAGTCCCGCAGTCAATTCAACAAGGACATTCATGCAAACCAACGCTTTTGCCGCCCTCGGCCTCGACGCCCGTCTCGTTCACGCCCTCGAGCAGCACAACATCACCACGCCGACGCCCGTTCAGGCCGAAGCCCTGCCGCTCCTGCTTTCCGGCCGTGACCTGATGGCCTCGGCCCAGACCGGGACCGGCAAAACCGCAGCATTCCTGCTGCCGGCCCTGTCGCGCCTCTTGGTCGAACCGGTGGCCCGCAGCCGTGGTCCGCGCATTCTGGTGCTGGCCCCGACCCGCGAACTGGTACAGCAGGTTGCCAAGGCCGCCCAGGAATTCTCGACCAAGATTCCGCGCGTCAACGTGGCCAGCGTCATTGGTGGCACCTCGTTCCGCACCCAGAACCAGATGCTGACCCGCCCGATCGAAGTCATGGTCGCCACTCCGGGCCGTCTGATGGACCAGATGCGCTCGGGCCGCATCGACTTCTCGCGCCTCGAAATGCTGGTGCTCGACGAAGCCGACCGCATGCTGGACATGGGCTTCTCCGAAGACGTGATGGAAATCGCCAGCCAGCTGCCCAAGGCCCGTCAGACCGCCTTCTTTACCGCTACCATGACCCGTCGCGTGCTGGACTTCGCAGACGAGCTCCTGACCGAACCGGCCAAGATCGAGATCGCTGCCCAGACCGCCAAGCACGAGAACATCGAGCAGCAGGCCATCTTCGTTGACGACATCGACCACAAGCGCCGTCTGGTGCGTCACATCCTGTCGCAACCGGACGTCAAGCAGGCCATCGTGTTTGTTGCCACCAAGCGTGACTGCGACACCCTAGCTGACGAGCTGATCGTGGACGGCATTCGTGCCGACGCCCTGCATGGTGACATGCAGCAGCGCGACCGTACCCGTACGCTGACCCGCCTGCGCAGTGGCCAGACCGAAGTGCTGGTGGCTACCGACGTGGCCGCCCGCGGCATCGACGTGGCCGGCATCAGCCACGTCATCAACTTCGACCTGCCGCGCTTTGCCGAAGATTACGTGCACCGTGTCGGCCGTACCGGCCGGGCCGGTGCCACCGGTACCGCCGTTTCGCTGGTAGGCCGTCAGGATGCCTTCCCGCTCAAGAAAATCGAGCGCTTTACCGGCCAGAAGCTGATCGTGACCGAAATCGAAGGCATGATTGCCCGCTTCAAGCCGCAAGAGCGTCGCGAAGGCGGTGGTGGCCGTGGCGGTTTTGGCGGCAAGCCGCGTCATGGCAACGGCCAGGGTCGCAGCTATGGTGATCGTTCCAGCGCTCCGCGTGGCGGCTTTGGTGGTCATCAGCAGCGCCGTGAAGGTGGTGATGACCGCCGCCAGTTTGCTCCGCGCCAGGATGGTGATGCGCATCGCAGCGGCACTGCCCGTGACGGCCGCCGTTTTGATGACCGCAGCAGTGCTCCGCGCGGCGACTTTGCCCCGCGTGGTGATCGTGGCCACAGCTGGGGCCAGCAGCGTGACGACCGTCGTCCGCATGGTGGTGGCCAGAGCCGTGAAGGTGGCTTCCGTAATGGTGACCGCCCGCGTCAGGGTGGCAACCGTAACCACGGCGGCCGCTACGGCGACTGATCCGTACCGCGTCTGATCATGCAAAAACCGCCCGGTGGATACCGGGCGGTTTTGTTTGTGTCTGACCGGCCATGCCTGGCACAACGCATGGGGCATTGCGTACGGGCGCCATGTACCTGATAGCGACAGGGCCGCCGATCCGTGAGGTGCGATTTACTCCTTGTGACCCGGCCAGTCACGCATGTCCCGTGCCTGCCAGTGCGGGAAATGTCGCCGGACCAGTTCGTTGAATTCAATCTCGAATGCCTGCCAGCGGCGGGCTGCATCCTTTTCAGATTGAATCCCTGCTGACGGTTCCGCGCTGCGGATCATGCCGGCTCCCAGTGTGGCATTGCTGATGCGGTCCACCAGGATCAGGCTGCCGGTCGCCCGGCATTGCCGGTAGGCATCGACAGTCACCGGGGCGTCGATCTCCAGTGTGACTTCGGCAATTTCGTTCAGGGCCAGTGAACTGGCCGCTTCCCTTTCCATCGTGTTGACATTGACTCGATGGTGGACTGCCGTCACCCGTCCCGGCAGCCATTTGCCGGCCAGCTTGACCCAGTATGCCCGTCCTGTCTGTAACGGTGCATCGTGCATCCAGACCAGTTCGACCGTCAGGCGGTCTGCCACCAAGGGCAGAGGCTCACCGTGCCTGACGATCATGTCGCCACGGGAAATGTCGATTTCGTCTTCAAGCGTCAGGGTGACAGCCTGCCCGGTCGCAGCCACCGGCAGTTCCCCGTCAGTCGTCACGATGGCCCGGACCCGGCTTTGCCGGCCGGAGGGCAGTACGGTGACCTGATCGCCCGGACGGATGATTCCGGCGGCGATGGTGCCGCAAAATCCGCGAAAATCCAGATTGGGGCGGTTGACGTATTGCACCGGCAGGCGGAATGCCTGCAAGGCCTGATCCGCATCAAGACGGATGCTGTCCAGCAGCTGCATCAGTGACGGACCGTCATACCACGGCATGCGCTCGCTGGGGCTGACCACGTTGTCTCCGCGCAGAGCCGAGAGAGGCACGAAACGGATATCGTGGATGTCCAGTGCCTTGGCGAAAGCCAGGTAGTCTTGCCGGATGCGCTCGAAAACGGCCTGGTCAAATTCCAGCAGATCCATCTTGTTGACGGCCACGATGACATGGCGGATGCCCAGCAGGCTGGCGATGAAGCTGTGCCGGCGGGTCTGGGTCTGCACGCCGTAACGAGCGTCGATCAGGATGATGGCCAGATTGGCAGTCGAGGCACCGGTGGCCATGTTGCGCGTGTACTGTTCGTGCCCCGGGCAGTCGGCAATGATGAACTTGCGTGTGTCGGTGCTGAAATAGCGGTACGCCACGTCAATGGTGATGCCCTGTTCCCGCTCGGCCTGAAGGCCGTCGACCAGCAAGGCCAGATCAACTGCTTCGTCAGTGGTGTTGTGCTTCTGGCTGTCGCGCTGGATGGCTGCCAGCTGGTCTTCAAAGATCAGCCTGGAGTCATGCAGCAGGCGTCCGATCAGCGTGGATTTGCCATCGTCGACACTGCCGCAGGTGATGAAGCGCAGCAAATCCTTGGTTTCGTGCCGGGCCAGATAGGCGTGGATGTCTTCGGCAATCAGGTCGGACTGGTGTGTCATCAGAAGTACCCCTCGATTTTTTTCTTTTCCATCGAGCCTGACTGGTCGTGGTCGATGGCCCGTCCCTGGCGTTCGCTGGTGCGGGTCAGCAGCATCTCGCGGATGATGTCGGGCAAGGTGGTGGCGCTGGACTCGACGGCACCGGTCAGCGGATAGCAGCCCAGCGTGCGGAAGCGGACCGGACGCAAAACCGGAGTTTCGCCGGCACGCAGGGGGAAGCGCTCGTCGTCCACCATGATCAGCATGCCGTCGCGCTCCACTACCGGGCGCTGAGCGGAAAAGTACAGCGGGACAATGTCGATGTTTTCCAGCCAGATGTACTGCCAGATGTCGAGCTCGGTCCAGTTGGACAGGGGGAATACCCGAATGGACTCGCCCTTGTTGTGACGGCCGTTATAGAGGTTCCACAATTCAGGCCGCTGGTTTTTCGGATCCCAGCGTTGCTGCGGATCACGGAATGAATACACCCGTTCCTTGGCGCGTGATTTTTCTTCGTCACGACGGGCGCCACCGAATGCTGCATCAAACCCGTATTGCCGCAGCGCCTGTTTCAGTGCGTCGGTTTTCATGATGTCGGTGTAGCGGGCACTGCCATGGGTGAAGGGCGTGATTTCGCCATGCGCGCCTTCGGGGTTGGTATGCACCAGCAGGCGCAAGCCCTTCTCTGCGGCCATGCGGTCGCGGAAGGTGATCATGTCGCGGAATTTCCACGTGGTATCGACGTGCAACAACGGAAAAGGCAGCTTGCCCGGATAAAACGCCTTGAGGGCCAGGTGCAGCATGACTGCCGAATCCTTGCCGATCGAGTACAGCATGACCGGATTGTCAAACTCGGCCGCCACTTCGCGGATGATGTGGATGGATTCGGCTTCCAGCCGCTTGAGGTGTGTGAGCGTTGCGGGCTCGGTGGCATGGGTCATGCGCGCTCCCTGTCGTACGTGTGGATGTCCATGCAATTCAATCTACACGCTGCAACGCAGGAGTCATAAACCGGTTGGTGCTTTCAATATGACCGGTTTTCCAGGCCGGTTTCAGGCATGGACTGCCTCGGCCAGCAAATTGAGTATGGCCGCTGTCGCTCCCCATATCTGGTGCCCCTGCCAGTCCAGCGACAGATAGGTGCCCTGCCGCCCTGCCCTGTTCCACCGGTGGCGTTCATACCGGGTCGGGTCCAGCGCCAGGGTCAGCGGCAACTCGAAGATTTCCGCCACTTCTCCAGGTTGCGGCGTACCGGAAAACGGCGGTTCGACTATCCCGACCACCGGCGTAATGGCGTAGCCGGTCAAGGTGTAATAGCAAGGCAGTTGGCCGGCCACCAGCACTCGCCCGGGTGGCAGGGCGATTTCTTCAGATGCCTCGCGCAAGGCGCACGCCACGGCCCCCGGATCGGCGGGATCCAGCTTGCCTCCGGGAAAGCTGACCTGACCGGCATGGTCGCGCAAACCTTCGGTGCGACGGGTCAGCAAGACCGCAGGCACTTCTGCGTGCCAGAGCAGTGCTGCCAGCACCGCAGCGGGGCGTTGCTGCCCGGTAGCCAGCCCAAACACATCGCCGCAGCTGGTCCGGGAGAACTCGGCCAGCCGGCTGGCCAGCCATTCTGCTGCAACTTCAGCTTTGCGAGGGAAAGGCGGCATCACTCCGGATTCCTCAGATTGAGTTGACGGTGGGCAAACGCAAGGCGCGGCGGTGGGCCACCAGGCGGATCAGCAATCCCAGGGCAAACAGGCCCTGTACCAGCCATGCATCGTGCCATCCCAGTTCGGCCAGCCCCCAGAGGCCGGCTCCGACCAGGAGCGACACGATGCCATAAAAATCCGTGCTCAGAATGAAGGGTACGTCATTGACCAGCACGTCGCGCACGATGCCGCCACCGATGGCCGTGACAAAACCCAGTGTCACGACGCCGAACAGGCTCATGCCCATGTCGATGCCGATTTGCGCTCCGGCCAGGCTGAAGGCGACCAGTCCGATGGAGTCGGAAATGATGAACAGCCGGTTGATCAGGCGGCTTTCCTTGCGGTGCAGGCCAAAAAGCCAAGCAACGGTCAGCGTTCCCAAGGCTACAAGCGGAGCGGTATTGTCAAAAAACACCCTGGGCGGATCTCCGATCAGGGCATCCCGGACCATGCCGCCGCCAACCGCTGTCAGCAAGGACAGAATGACCAGCCCAAGCAGGTCCAGCTGTTTGCGGGCACCGACCAGATAGCCGGAAAAGGCAAAGGCCATTGTGCCAACCAGGGAAAAACCATCCATGTCCACCACCTGCCCGAAACCTTGCTGCATCCGGTATGCCTCAAGATACTTTGGCAATCAGTATTGAATGCCGGAATTATCAAGCAGAACGCCATGCAAAAGCATGGCGTTGATGGCAAAAACCTGATGTAAACCGCAGTAATCAGCGACGCATCGAGTCGAAGAACTGCTGGTTGGACTTCGTGCTCTTGATCTTGTCGAGCAGGAAATCCATCGCTTCGAGGTCGTCCATCGGGTACAGCAGCTTGCGCAGCACCCACATGCGTTGCAGCTGTTCTTGCGGGATCAGCAGTTCTTCGCGACGCGTGCCGGAGCGGTTGATGTTGATGGCCGGGAAAATCCGTTTTTCGGCCATGCGGCGGTCCAGATGGATTTCCGAGTTGCCGGTACCCTTGAATTCTTCGTAGATCACATCGTCCATGCGGCTGCCAGTGTCGATGAGGGCCGAGGCAATGATGGTCAGGCTGCCACCTTCTTCGATATTGCGGGCAGCGCCGAAGAAACGCTTGGGGCGTTGCAGGGCATTGGCATCGACACCACCGGTCAGCACCTTGCCGGATGACGGCACTACGGTGTTGTAGGCACGGGCCAGACGGGTGATGGAGTCCAGCAGGATCACCACGTCCTTTTTGTGCTCGACAAGGCGCTTGGCCTTTTCGATCACCATTTCGGCGACCTGCACGTGACGGGTAGCAGGCTCGTCAAACGTTGATGCCACCACTTCACCCCGCACGGTGCGGGTCATTTCGGTCACTTCTTCCGGACGCTCGTCAATCAGCAGGACGATCAGCACGACATCCGGATGGTTGGCCGTGATGGCATGGGCAATGTTCTGCAACATGACCGTCTTGCCGGACTTGGGTGGTGCGACCAGCAAGCCGCGCTGTCCTTTGCCGATCGGTGCGATCATGTCGATGATGCGACCGGTGATGTTTTCCTCTGCGCGAATGTCCCGCTCCAGTGTCAGCCGTTCGGTCGGATGCAGCGGAGTCAGGTTTTCGAACAGGATCTTGTTCTTGGATTTTTCCGGCAACTCGCCATTGATGCGGTCAACCTTGACCAGGGCGAAATAGCGCTCCCCTTCTTTCGGGGTGCGGATTTCACCTTCAATGCTGTCGCCTGTATGGAGGTTGAAGCGCCGGATCTGGCTGGGGCTGACATAGATGTCGTCAGGACCGGCCAGATAGCTGGTGTCGGGGCTGCGCAGGAAGCCAAAACCGTCCGGCAGGACTTCCAGCGTGCCATCACCAAAAATGCTTTCGCCTTTTTTGGCCTGCCCCTTGAGCAGGGCGAAAATGAGATCCTGCTTGCGCAGACGGTTGGCACCTTCAATGTCGTTTTCAGCGGCCATTTCGACCAGTTTGGAAACGTGCAGGTGTTTGAGATCGGAAAGATGCATAGATGGATAGTGTGCGCGTCAGGCGCCAAGGAACTCGTCGAGGGAGATGTGACAAGAATCCGGGCGGCGAGAAAGCCGCCCGAGAAGAAAACTTGCCGGAAGCTTAGTCAGCTCAGATGTTGCTGTCAATGAAAGCAGCCAGCTGGCTCTTGGCCAGAGCGCCGACCTTGGTGGCGACGACGTTGCCGTCCTTGAAAATCATCAGGGTCGGAATGCCGCGAATGCCGAATTTCGGCGGGGTGGCTTCGTTCTGGTCGATGTTGAGCTTGGCCACTTTCAGCTTGCCATCGTATTCGCGGGCAACTTCGTCAAGGATCGGGGCAATCATCTTGCAGGGACCACACCACTCAGCCCAATAGTCGACCAGCACCGGGCCCTGGGCCTTGAGTACTTCTTCTTCAAACGACGCATCGGTGACATGGACGATCAATTCGCTGCTCATTCGTATTCTCCGTGTTGGGCATGAAACATGCGACTCGCGCAATGTTTGATAGTAACAAGCGTACCGGAGCGCAGCAACAAATCCGCGCCCCGGCTTTCCCGTTGTCATTAACGGCGCTGTTGCATCAACTCCAGCATCCTGTGCCGGGCAGCCTCACGCTGATGTACTGAGCGCAATTCCTGCGCCAGGGCCCGGTACAGCGATATGCTCATCAGCACCATGATCACGGCAAACGGCAGGGCGGCCACGATGGCGGCACTCTGGAGCCCTTTCAGGCCTCCGCTCATCAGCAGGACCACGGCAATGGCCGCCTGCATCACCCCCCAGAACAGGCGTACGCGGATTGCCGGACGCAGGCTGCCGTTGCTCGACATCATGCCCAGCACGAAAGTCGCCGAGTCTGCCGATGTGACAAAAAAGCTGACAATCAGAAGCAGGGCTAGGCCTGCCAGCAATGCCCCGCCCGGCAGCAGCTCCAGCAGCTTGAACAATGCATCGGCCACGTCAGCCTGTACGGCAGCCACGATGGGAAACTGGCCGAATATTTCGGCGTGTAGCGCCGTACCGCCAAAGACGGCAAACCAGGCAAAGCTCATCAGCGACGGCACCAGCATCACTCCGATGATGAATTCGCGGATCGTGCGCCCCCGGGAAATGCGGGCAATGAACATCCCGACAAACGGAGCCCAAGTCACCCACCATGCCCAGTAAAACAGCGTCCAGTCTGCCACCCATGTACCTTCACGGAACGGCGTCAATCGCAGGCTCATGTTGACCAGATTGTGCAGGTAACTGCCCAGTGTGGCCGTCAGGGTATCGACCAGGAACAGCGTCGGTCCCATCAGCAAAACCGCCAGCATCAGCAATCCGGCCAGCAGCACGTTGAAATTGGACAGCCACTTGATGCCACGCTCGATGCCGGTCATTGACGAGAGCAGGTACAGGACCGTCGCTACGGCAATGATGCTGACCTGCAAGGCAAAGGTGTTGTCGATGCCGAACACATGCTTGAAGCCTCCTCCGATTTGCAGCGCCCCAAAACCCAGTGACGTTGCCACCCCGAATACGGTAGCCAGAATCGCCAGGATGTCGATGATTTTTCCGATCGGGCCACGCGTTCGGGCTTCGCCCAGCAACGGTTCAAACACTGCACTGATCAGTCCGGGGCGCTGCCGGTTGAATTTGAAATACGCCAGCGCCAGCGCCACGACGCCATACACCGCCCACGGGTGAATGCCCCAGTGGAAAAAGGTGTAGCGCATGGCCGCATTGGCGGCATCTGGCGTCAGTGCCGTGACGCCAGGAGGCGGCGCGGCATAGTGCATGACTGGCTCGGCAACACCCCAGAACACCAGTCCGATACCCATGCCGGCAGAAAACAGCATCGAAAACCAGGTGGAGCGGGAAAATTCCGGCTCATCATCTTCCTGCCCCAGCTTGATGTGGCCGTAATCGCTGAATGCCAGAAACAGGCCGAACAACACCAGGCCAAACACGGTCAGCAGGAAAAACCAGCCAAATTTGGCAATCACGAATGACAGCAGTGCGCCCGACACTTCGGCAAAGCCGCTGGGCAGCAGGGCTCCCAGGGCAACGATGAATAGTGTTGCCAGGCAGGATAATCGTAAGACCATGTAAATCTCCTTCTCTCGAGTACAGCCGGTGGCCTGCCCTGTCATCAGACAGAGCCACGGGTGCAACAGGCAGAACGGAAGAACGGCTCATGCAAGCCGCGCGAACAGGTTGCCGGCGGCTTAAGCCGCCCGGACAACCCGGAGCATTCCCGCATGTGGAATGCCAGGCCCCTCTCGGAGCAGGCGGATCAGGACCGCCGATTGATAGCGCAACGCGCTGGATGACACCCCGGGCAAACAACCATCGCCCGAGTATTGATTGAAGAAAGCTATGTATTTATCGTAGCAACATCTGTAACGGATTGTAAACAAAACCCCCTTCCCGGTTACGGAAAGGGGGCTGCAAATTGCGGAACAAAATGAAGATCAACGACCGACCTTGATCTCCGTCCAGAGCTTGGCCACCATGCGCCGTTCCTTGGGGTTCAGTTCACGCAGGATCACCCATTTTTGCACCTGTTCCGGAGAAGGATTCAGGACTGAATTTCCCTTCAGGTCGGCCCGGATAAAGGGCTGTGCTGCGGCCACCGGATTGGTGGCGCCGTTCAGGTTGGTCAGTTCGGCCGCATTCTTGCCATCCAGCATGAAGTTGATGAACTGGTGCGCAAGATCCGGCCGTTTGGCAGATCGCAGGATTGCCATGGTATCGACCCCCAGCTCGTTGCCTTCCTTTTGCGCCGAATAGCCGACTGTGAACTTGCGTTTGGCAGCCTTGGCATCCTCCGCTGCCTGGAAAAATTCGGTCGAATAGCCCAGCGACGCCCAGATATTGCCGACGGCCAGTTCTTTCAGATAGCTCGCATTGGAAAAAGTGGCCCAGTAAGGCTTGGCTTTCCTGATGACTTCGGCTGCCTTCCGGTAGTCCTCGGGCCGGCTCGTGTTCGGGTCCAGTCCTAGGTACATCAGGGCCGCAGCGAACACTTCGCGTGAACTGTCGAGCACCGTAACCTTGCCCTTGATCCTGGCCAGCACGGCAGGATCAAAAATCACGGCCCAGCTGGACGGATCAATGCCGCGTTTTTTCAGCTCGGTTTCGTTGTAACCCACCGAGGTCAGACTCAGTACGGTCGGGACGGTATAACGGTTGCCCGGATCATAGGACTGGTTCAAATAGGCCGGGTTGACGTTCTTGAGGTTGGCCAGCTTGCTGTGATCAAGCGGCTTCAGCAGCTTTTGGCGGGCCATGGACTGCACTACAAAGCTTGACGGAAACACCATGTCGTAGCCACGTGCGCCACTGGCCAGCTTGGCCAGCATCTCCTCGTTGTCACCATAGAAGTCCTGCACAACCTTGCAGTCGCACTGCTTTTCAAACGCACGGATGGTTTCATTCGACAGTGAACCGCTCCAGTTATACAGATGCAGAACGTCGTTAGGACCCGCAAATACGGTTGCGGACATCAGCGTCAGGACCCAAGCCAGTTTGTTCAATTCATACTCCTCCGGAGCTCGGCACACACATGCCATCAATGACGCGCACAGAATGCGTGCGCAAAAACGCCCGCAGGCGGCAAGCCTGCGGGCGGACAAAAACCGGAAATTACGGGAAGTCGTCGCCGAGATCAGTCAGCGCGGTCAGAAACAGACGGCTGTCAGCGTCCTTGAGCAACCGTGAATCAGACAGCATTTGCCGGAAGCGACGGGCTCCCGGTACTCCGTTGACCAGTCCCAGCACATGCCGGGCAATGTCGCGTACCTTGCCACCGGCAGCCAGATGCGCATCCACATACGGGATCAGCCGCTCAATGACTTCGGCACGGGGGGGGACAGGGTGTTCGTCACCATAAAACCGCGCATCCACGCCAGCCAGCAGGTAAGGATTATGGTAAGCCTCGCGGCCGATCATGACGCCATCAACATGGCCAAGCTGTTCGGCTGCTTCATCCAGTGTGCGGATGCCGCCGTTGACCAGGATTTCCAGGTCAGGGAACTCTGCCTTGAGGCGCCAGGCATAGTCGTATTTGAGCGGGGGGATTTCCCGGTTTTCTTTGGGGGAAAGCCCTTTCAGGATGGCATTGCGCGCATGGACGATGAAGGTCGAACATCCGGCAGCAGCCACCTCTCCGACAAAGTCGGAAACAAAACCGAAGGCCTCGACATCATCAACGCCAATACGGTGCTTGACCGTGACAGGAAGTGTCGTCACATCGCGCATCGCCCGGACACAATCGGCTACAAGACCGGGCTCTTTCATCAGGCAGGCACCAAAAGCACCTTTTTGTACCCGCTCGCTCGGACAGCCCACGTTCAGATTGACCTCGTCATAACCCCAAGATTCCGCAAGCCTGGCGCACTGGGCCAGCTCTGCCGGCTCGGATCCACCCAGTTGCAAGGCAATCGGGTGCTCCGCCTCGTGGAACGTCAAATGACGAGGCACATCCCCATGGATCAACGCCCCGGTCGTTACCATTTCGGTGTACAGCCATGTATGCCGGGACAGCAACCTAGCGAAGTAACGGTAGTGCCTGTCTGTCCAGTCAAGCATGGGCGCAATGCACACACGCCGCGACCCCGGATTTCCTTGAAATCCTTGGCTGGCGGGGGTTTTGAGAGAATCTTGCATCAACCTGTTTTCGTGCTACATGGTGCATTTCCAGGGGTTTTTGAGCGTTCGGTGCTACATTCGGTGCTACACGTGTAGCACGTAGCACCGGTAAACCCCATGGCAACCATTACAAAACGTCAAAGCTCAAGCGGCGAAGTATCGTGGCGCGCACAAGTGCGAGTCAAGAAAGAAGGCCGGATCGTCTACAGCAAGGCCAAAACCTTTCCCACACAAAAGCTTGCAAAGGACTGGGCCTCTCGCCTCGAGATGCAGCTTCAGGAGCCCGGCGAGATCGACCGGCAGCGGGTCCGGGGTGTCACGCTGGGTGACCTGATAGACAAGTATCTCAAAGACCCGGAAGTCGATGCCCGCATCGGCCGCACCAAACGCTATACCCTGCAACTGGTGCAAAACCGGGCAGTAGCCGACAAGCTGGTATTCGGGCTGGTGGCGGCCGACATCATCGAGCACGGCAAAGAGAGAAAGGCAGACGGTGCCGGGCCGGCGACCGTCGCGCAGGACGTCAGCTACATCAAGAGCGTGCTGGAGTATGCCCGGCTGACGCTCAATCTGCCTGTAACCGGCCGCATCATCGACGATGCCAGGCAGCAGATGGAGAAGATGAATCTGGTCGGGAAATCGCAGCACCGGAACCGGCGCCCTGCCGCCGATGAGCTTGAGATGATGCTGGCCGGGCTGCGGGAGCGCGCACAGAGCGGTAACGGCTTTATCCCGGCAGCGGCCATCGTCGAGTTTTCGATCTACTCCGCCATGCGGATCAGCGAAGTCTGCCGGCTGCGCTGGGATGACGTCGACGAAGCGGCGCGGACCGTCATCATCCGGCAGCGGAAAGACCCGAAAAAGAAAGCGCACAACGACCAGGTCGTCCCGCTGCTAGGGCCGGCGTGGGATATCGCGATAGCCCAGCCGCGCATTGATGAACGGATTTTCCCGTATGACCCCAGAAGCGTCAGCGCGGCATGGCAGCGTGTCCGGGCCAAGCTCGGTATTGATGACCTGCGTTTTCATGATCTGAGGCACGAGGGAACCAGCCGTCTTTTCGAGCTTGGGTATGGCATCCATGAAGTTTCCATGGTCAACGGCAACCGTTCCTGGTCAAGCCTCAAGCGCTATACAAACCTCAAGCCCTCGGCGCTGCACGAAAAATACGATCAGCTGGTGGCGGCAGAACCCGCCCACGAGCCGCAGGCTTCCCCGGCAAAGATCAAGCGCCGGCAATGGATCGTGTCGACGCCGGACGGCTGGCTGCATCCTGTCGATGGCGAGATCGGATTCGTTGACGATGAAAGCGATGCTTTCGGGTGGCCGGATGAAAAATCCGCCCAGGCTGCGCTGGACAGCGTGGGCGGAGATGGTGAGGTGATCAGGGTGGTGCGATAGCGGCCGGCTCAGATCTGGCTGCGCGCCCATTGCTCTTTTGCCCGTCTGCGCTGTTCGTCAATGTGCTTTGCCAGATCGTCGACATGCACGAGGATCGGCGACTTGTTGCTGTCCGCCATGCGAACGGTCGGGATGGGGAGTGTGTTTAGGTTGGCGCGCTTGCGTGCCTCCCCTTTGCTCAGCCCGAAGTAATCCTCACAGATGTCTTCAAGCTTGATCAGCGGGGTTTCATGCTTTGCTAGCAGTATGAAAGTCGTGTTCATGCCGCCTCCTTCTGCTTTTCCAGTTCGATCCCGATCAGCGCGGTGTCGCGCAGGTCGATGATCAGATCAACGGTCATGCCGCGATAGATCGACCGCAGCTGCTCGACTGCTGACCGGGCGGCGGTCACTTCGTCTTCAGTTATGCTGACGCCGTCCCGAACCTTGGCCAACAGCGCCTCCAGCGGTGCAATCGGCAGCGGGCGGCGGAACCGGCGCTGGGCTACGCGCCAGAAGTCCAGCCAGCCGTCAAATGCCTCTCCCGTGTAGTACCACTGGCCATTTCCAGCCCGGAATACCGGAAGTCCGTCCTGGTCTGCCAGCGTCGGCTTGCGGGCGTATTGCCGGCGTGGTTTGCGCTTACCTGGCATAGTCGTCGGCCCTCTTCATGTCTTTGCGGTCCTCGATTTCCCGGCGGGCGGCTGCCATGCGCCGGGCCTCGGCGCTGGCCGGCGCCGGTGGAATGCCCTTGGACAGGGCGATTTCGTGCGCGGCGGTGGCCTGGGCGATGTGCCTCATGTTTTCGAGTGTTGCGCGGTTCATGCGGCAATCCTTTCCTGTTGCTTTAACTCCGTTCGCGTCCACGCGGCAAGATCCATGCAGTTTGCCGCTATCAGTGCTTTTGCTGGACCCGGGCTGACGCTGTTGCCCACCATGCTGGCCGGCAAGCGGGTGACCGAACTGCGTTTCTCGGACCGGATGGTCCGCTATGAGTCGGCCACCATGCGCGAGCTGATGGCCCTGCGCGAAACCATCCAGCGTGAACTGAGCCAGACCAGCCCGAAACAGCGCCGGTTTGTCGTCCGGCATGCCGGCAAGGGGGTGTTCTGATGTTTCCCGATCTTGTCCGGCGCGGGTTCCGGCTGCCTACCCGCCTGAAAAACAGCTACGAAGGGGCCGGTACCGGCGGCCGGTCAAGCGGCTGGAAGGCCAGCAACAGCGGCCCCGTCGGCCTGACGACCGGCAGTCTTGCCACCCTGCGCAGCCGCAGCCGCAAGGGGGTGCGTGACGACCCCTATGCCTTCAGTGCCATCGACCGGCTGGTCAGCAACACCATCGGCACCGGCATCAGCCCCAAGCCGCTGATCAGCGACCAGGCCCAGCGCGAGGAAATGCAGCAGCTGTGGGATGACTGGTGCAGCGAAGCCGATGCCGATGGCGCGCTGGATTTTTACGGCCTGCAGGCGCTGGCCTGCCGCGCCGTGTACGAATCCGGCGAATGCTTTGTCCGCATCCGGCCGCGCCGGCTGGCAGACGGACTGCCCGTCCCGATGCAGATCCAGGTGCTGGAACCGGAATTCGTGCCGGAAACCAGAAACGGCACGGCTACCAACGGCAACCGCATCCGCCAGGGCATCGAGTTCAACACCATCGGCCAGCGGGTCGCCTACTGGATGCACAAAAGCCACCCCGGCGAGCGCGCCGGTACCGGCGACATGGGCGGCCTGGTGCGGGTGCCGGCCGAGGCCGTGCTGCATGTCTACGAGCCGACCAGGCCGGGCCAGCTGCGCGGCGTGCCGCTTCTGGCCCCCGTACTGCTGCGCCTGAAAACGCTGGACGATTTTGACGATGCCGTGCTGTACCGGCAGGAAGTGGCCAACCTGTTTGCCGGGTTCATCAAGCGCCCGGATCAGAATGCCAGTGCCGGTGCGCCCTCGTGGGCAGACCAGTCCCCGGCCGGGTTCACGCCTGCCGTCGGGCTGGAGCCCGGCACCATGCAGGAACTGATGCCGGGTGAAGAGGTCGAGTTTCCAGCCCGCCGGACGCCGGCAACAACTACCCGGACTTCATGCGGCAGCAGCTGATGGCCATCGCCGCCGGCGTGGGCCTGCCCTACGAAACCCTGACCGGCGACCTGCGCGACGTCAATGACCGGGTGATCCGGGTCATCCTCAACGAATTCAGGCGCCGGATCGAGCAGCGGCAGGAAGCCGTATTCATCCACCAGCTGTGCCGCCCGGTACGTAACGCCTGGCTGGATGCAGCAGTACTGAGCGGAGCACTCACCCTGCCCGGCTATGCCGCCAACCCGCGCCCCTGGCGGCGCACACGCTGGGTGCCGCAGGGATGGGCCTACATCCATCCGGTGCAGGACGTGCAGGCCGACCGGCTGGCCATCCGGGCCGGGCTGACCACCCGCAGCGACGTCGCCATGCGGCGCGGCACCGATGCCGAAACCATTGACCGGGTCAACGCCGAAGACAACGCCCGTGCCACGGCGCTCGACCTCAGTTACGACTCGGACACCCGGGTCAGCGATGACGGGAAATCCACCCCCAAGGACAACCAATGAACTACGCCAACCACTCCACGGTTCCGCGCCTGCTGGCCATGGCCGGCACGGCAGACGTGCAGCCGGATAACCAGTCATGGTTCCGCATCAGCAACCTCGCCGGCGATGCACCGGCCGACGCGCCGCTCGAGATTTACATCTACGGCCAGATCGGATTCTGGGGCGTCACCGCCACCGACTTCATTGCGGCCCTGCGCAGCGCCGATGACGGTGCCCGCCCGGTCAATGTCTACATCAGCAGCATCGGTGGCTCACTGTTCGACGGGCTGGCCATCCACAACGTGCTGCGCCGGCTGGGCGAGCGGGTCACCGGCCGCATCGACGCGATTGCCGCCAGCATCGCCAGCGTGATTGCCGTCGGCTGCCACCGGCTGGAAATGCCGGCCAACACCCTGATGATGATCCACAACCCCCGCGTTGACTTTGCCTCCGGCGAGTCCGACGAGCTGCGCGACGTGGCGGACGTGATGGACAAGGCCCGCGACAGCCTGATTGCCTGCTACCGCGCCAAGGCCACGACCCTTCCGGAGGATGAGATCGCGGCCGTGATGGCCAGCACCACCTGGCTGACTGCCGCAGAGGCCGTGGCCATGGGGCTGGCCGACGCCGTGATTGACCAGGTGCCGATCCAGGCCAGCGCCGAGCTGGCCGCCTCGCTTGGGCGGATCAAGGGCACGCCGGCCACGCTGCTGGCAGCGCTCAGCCCGTCTGCCGAGCCGGCGCCATCCGGTGCGTTGCCTGTTGCCGCTCCGCCAGCCCAGCCACCAGCCCCGGCGCCGCTGACTGCCACCCATGCCGTGGCCATGTCCAGGCTGGCCGTGTCCCTGTGTGCCAAGGCCGGTCTGTCCGAACATGCCGACGCCGTCATGGCCCGCAGCCTGCTGGCCGACGAGGCCAGCGTGCAGGCCGCCGTCACCTATGTGGGCGAGATCAAGTCCATGTGCACCATCGCCCGCCGTGCCGACCTGACCGCCCGCTTCGTGGCCGACGGTGCCGACCTGCAGGTTGTGCGGGCCGCCCTGTTTGACGCACTGGTTGCCGCCGATGTGCCCCCTGTCGACAACACCCTGCCGCAGGAGACCACGCCGCCTCCTGCCGGCTCTGTCCTCAACCCCAGCGCCATCTGGGCCGCCCGCTCGGCTACCACCCCTGCCACTAACCGGAGAATTGCCCCATGACCATCCTCGTCCAGGAGTCGCGCGCCGCCGGCTTCATCCTTTCCAGCCTCGGCAATCTTTCCATGGATTCCGTCACCCTCGTTGCCGGGCCGGCCCTGCCGGCCGGTCAGGTGCTGGCCCGTGATGCCGGTACCGGGCATTACGCACCGTATGACAACGCCTCCGACACCCTCGGCACGGCCGCTGCCATCCTGTATGCCCCGGCCGACGCGCGCACCGAGCCGGCCCATGCCGCCGTCGTGTCACGACTGGCCGAAGTGATCGAAAGCGAGCTGACCGGGCTGGACGCACCGGCGGCGGTCGATCTCGACAGCCGTCACATCATCGTCCGCTGACCTCCCGCCCACCTCACCCCATTGCCAGCCCCGCACAGCGGGGCTTTGTCATTTCAGGAGCCACCATGCCCTCCATCGACATTTTCCACGACGACGCATTCAGCCTGTCCAGCCTGACGGCTGCCATCAACGACCAGCCGCATGTCCCCGGTCGCATCACCAGCCAGGGCCTGTTTGCCGAGGAAGGCATCACCACCACCACGGTGCAGATCGAAAAGGACGGTGACAGCCTGGCGCTGGTTTCTGCCGGTTCGCGTGGTGCGCCGGGCCAGATCGTGACCGGCAGCCGCCGCAGCATGATCCCGTTCAACACCATTCACCTGCCGCAGGGCGCCACCATCATGGCGGACGAAATTCAGGGCTTGCGCCAGTTCGGCAGCGAAAGCGAGCTGGAATCCGTGCAGACCGTGGTCAACAAGCGGCTGGTGAAGATGCGCCGCCAGCTAGATGCCACCATCGAATTCCACCGTATTGGCGCCATCAAGGGCCAGATCCTCGACGCCGACGGCCGGACGGTGCTGCTGGACCTGTTGCAGCAGTTCGGCCTGATCCGCAAAACGGTCACGTTCGATCTGGCCAAGGCGGAAACCCATTTGCGCAGCAAGTGCCTGGAAGTGCAGGAGCACATCGAAGAGGCGCTGGGCGGGCTGACCTTCACCGGCACCCGCGCCTACTGCGGCAAGAAATTCTGGGCCGCCCTGCTCGCCAACGACAGTTTCGAGTCCACCTATCTCAACAGCGAACTGGCCGCTGCCCTGCGCGGCGAGCCGCGTGAGGCGATCGAATTCGGCGGCATCGTGTTCGAGCGCTACCGTGGCAACGTCGGCGGCGTGCCCTACGTGCCCGAAGACCGTGCTTTCGCCGTTCCGGAAGGGGTGCCCGACCTGTTCATCACCCGCTTCGCGCCGGGTGACTACATGGAAACGGTCAACACCAACGGCCTGCCCTACTACGCGAGCCAAGAAATCATGAAGCACAGCAAAGGCGTTGAAATGGAAGCCCAGTCCAACCCGATCAACCTGTGCACCCGCCCGCATGCCGTGGTCGAACTGCGGATGTAACCATGAACTTTGCCGAACTGATGGACGAGGCTGACTCGGCCATTTTTACCGAGCTGGCTGATGACGCCACCCTCGACGGCCAGCCCGTGCGCGGCATGTTTGCTGCGCCGTGGCTGGCACCGCAGATCGGCCGGCTGAATACCGGGATCGTTGAACCGCGACTGTCGCTTCGTGATGCCGATGCATGCAATGCCGAACGAGGCAGTGCGGTTAAAGTTGGCGGGTCGACTTATGTCGTGGTGGCGATTGAGCCTGACGGTACCGGTATCACCAATCTGGTTTTGAGGCCATCAGATGGTTGAGCGTCTGAAAATTGAAATTGACGTTGGTCAGGTACTGTCTGCATTGCAACATCTTCCGCCCAGTGCAATGCGAAATGCCTGGCGCCGTACGTTGCGAAAAACCTCTGTGTGGGTCAAAAGCCAAACAGCCAAGCTGGTAAGCAAAGAAACCAAAATCCCGCAGAAGCTGATCCGCCAGCGCCTGTATTTTTTTCTGCGCAACATGGATACCGGCAAAGTCTGGCTGGGCCTGAATGATATTGAAGCACATCGTATCGGCACTCCGGTCCAGCGCAAACGGGATGTCTATGAGAAGGCTGTCGGAAAGCACTCGGGAAGAACCCGGTCGTTTTACTCAAGAACGGACAGCTGGATACAGGTAGGCCGATACCGGTTCGCAAGTGCATGGCACATGAGCGAACGCGACCCTGGCGGTGCGATTTACCAGCGGACAGGCAAGGACCGGAAGCCATACGAAATGGCCAAGGTCGATTTTGGTCAAGCCGGGGAAAAAGCCTTTCGTGCAGCCGCTTCCCGTGTAGAAAACCGGCTGATGATCATCCTCATGCAAGAGGTCAACTACGAATTGCAAAAGGCGTTGGGACGTGCTCGCTAATCTATCTGAACTTCATCGTGCAATTGTGGCTGGTTTGCGTCATGGGCTGCCTCAAGTGCCGTATGTCGATACATATCCAGTTGTCGAAAGCCGTATCCGTTTACCGGCCATTCTCGTCGAGTTGTCTGAAAT
>RRZU010668288.1_pt1 | contig 21576 bp, 17 predicted proteins | sample 2165561 | NCBI WGS metagenome assembly RRZU01 (sample SAMN10456909, study PRJNA506462) | wastewater metagenome | isolation source: wastewater sludge | place: USA: Moscow, Idaho | reverse complement strand
TTGCTCATGCCCCTGTTAACGGCTTCGTTCGGACCCGGCAGCTGGTTCCTGAGCCTCGTTCCTGTGGCGGCAGTCATGGCAGCATCACTTTTTTATCCCGACAGGAAATGGTTTGCACACCTTATCCACTGGGGCCTCTTCATACTGACCATCGTTCAGGGTTATTTCATCAGGTAAATCCACCCCGCTGATTTACATTTGCATATACTTCAAAACGCAGCAAAATGAAATTCGGTGTGGTAGTATTCCCCGGTTCCAATTGCGACAGGGATATGGTGGAAGCCCTTCAGAACGACCTGAACCAGGAGGTTGTAGTCTTATGGCACAAGGACCGCGATCTAAGTGCTTTCACCAAAGATGATTGCATCGTACTGCCCGGAGGTTTCAGTTATGGCGATTACCTGCGCTGCGGCGCCATTGCCCGTTTCAGCCCAATGATGCAGGAAGTGGTAAAATTTGCCGGGAAGGGAGGTAAAGTGCTTGGTGTTTGTAACGGGTTTCAGATCCTGTGCGAAAGCGGGCTTCTTCCCGGCGTACTGCTGAGAAACGCGGGCCAGACCTTTATTTGTAAAAATGTGCACCTGACCACACCCGGAGCAGGCCAGGCAAAAGCCCTGACAATTCCCATTGCACACGGCGAAGGACGTTATTTTGCCACTCCTGATGTGATGCAGGAGATCTTATCCCATGACCAGGTGCTGTATTATTATTCGGATGCACATGGGCAGGTTACCGCAGACAGCAACCCCAATGGCGCACTGCATAATATCGCCGGGATAACGAACCGGACAAAGAATGTATTTGGCATGATGCCCCACCCCGAACGTGCCTGCAATCCCGCACTCGGAAATACCGACGGGAAAACCGTCTTCCGCCAGCTTTTCGGAATCGGGGCATGATATTAACAGACTTTAACAGCCTTTTGGGCTGCTAACAGATAATTTTGCAGTCAGACGAACGTTAAGCACCAGACTATGAACTTAAAGCGACTTTTTTCCCTGCTTACCCTGATATTTATTGGCACTCAGGGTTTTTCCCAAATCGAGAACCCGGTCAAGTGGTCCTATACGGCTAAAAAAACGGCTGATAAGACCTATGAACTGCACATGACTGCCAGCCTTGACCCCAAATGGCATATCTACGCACAACAGGCTGGCGAAGGCCCCGAACCCACCAGTTTCCGTTTTGATAAAAATCCACTGGTCGTATTACAAGGTGGCGTTAAGGAATCAGGCAAGCTCGAAAAAACCTATGATCCGAATTTCAAATCAACATTGAGATACTATGGTAACCAGGTCGACTTCATTCAGAAAGTGAAACTGAAATCCACCGCAACAACAGTGGTTAAAGGTTTCGTTACCTATATGGTTTGCAATGATAACCGCTGCCTGCCGCCGAAGGAAATTCCGTTTTCCATAAAAATCGACGGTAAATAATCCATTACTTTTGTTCATCCCGGTACTCGTTTATCGGGATTTTTTATCACCTATGCGCCAACTCCGTCTATTTTTCTTACTGATCACATGCCTGTATCTCTTACCGGGTAAAATGCTGGCGCAGGACAGCCTGGTGGTAAAATGGCAATCGGCTGTCAATAAGATTTCCGACAAAGAATACGACATCACACTTCGTGGCATCATCAGCAAAGGCTGGCACATGTATGCAAAGGCAGACTCGGAGGATGGGCTTGAAGGCTTACGGTTATCGATCGGAGATTCCCTGGTACCTGCTGCCGATATTCAAATAAGCGGAAAAAATGCGGAGATCGCTGACCCGTTATTTGAGCAGCACCGCAAAATAGTTACTACCGACAGTATCAGCCTGAGATACCGTTACCGGTTGAGCGGTGAAGCGCCCGCCAGTCTGCGGCTTTCCGTAGCCTATGAAGCGGCAGGATTAGGGCAGTTTATACCGGAAGAAGCGAAACTGACGGTTGTGTTTGGCCATCCAAATTTGGGCGCGGTTGAAACAAGGATACTCATCCCGTCCATAGATATCAGGAACCCGGCCCGTGTATGTGGCGCCTCAACGGGAGTGGAAAGCACTACCGCATCAAAAGGCCTTGTTGGCATATTCCTGCTGGGATTCCTCGCGGGCCTGGTGGCCCTGTTGACACCCTGCGTTTTTCCCATGATCCCGCTGACGGTTTCTTTCTTTACGAAGAAAGCGCAAAGCCGTAAAGCCGGTATCAGGAACGCCATGTTTTATGCGTTTTTCATCCTGCTGATTTATGTGGTGTTGAGCCTGCCTTTTCATTTCCTCGATAAGCTGAACCCCGAGATACTCAACAATATTTCCACCAATGTGTATCTCAACCTCATCTTTTTTATCGTATTCATCGTATTTGCCCTTTCCTTTTTCGGATTATTCGATATCACGCTTCCTGCCTCATTATCGGGTACGGCAGACCGTAAGGCCGGTCTGGGCAATATCATGGGCATTTTTTTTATGGCCCTTACACTGGCCATCGTTTCATTCTCCTGCACCGGTCCGATACTGGGTTCGTTGCTGGCTGGTTCCTTAACGGCCAGTGGAGGCGCCATACAATTGACTGCGGGCATGGCGGGCTTCGGATTAGCGCTGGCATTACCCTTTGGCCTCTTTGCCCTGTTTCCGCACTGGCTTTCCTCCCTGCCAAAATCAGGGGGCTGGCTCAATACGGTAAAAGTCGTTTTGGGATTCGCGGAACTGGCGCTGGCATTGAAATTTTTGTCGAATGCAGACCTGGTCAAGCATTGGGGTTTACTTAAGCGCGAGGTGTTTATCGGGCTGTGGATCATCATAGGAGCGGGTCTAACGCTTTACCTGCTGGGGCTGATCCGTTTCAAGCATGATTCTCCTGTAAAAAAACTGTCGCCAGTCAGGATTGGCCTGGCTGTATTAACCGGGCTCTTTACTTTGTACCTGGTGCCGGGCGTGACCAATTCCAGGCTTGCCAACCTGACACTGATCAGCGGTTTCCCGCCACCGTTATATTACAGTGTATATCACCAGAACGCTGAGTTTGTCCTTGGTTTACATGGTACCCGCGATTACAACAAGGGCCTTGCTCTGGCAAAAGAAGAAAATAAACCTGTCTTGCTTGATTTCACCGGCTACGCCTGTGTCAATTGCCGCCGTATGGAAGAAAAGGTTTGGAGCAGGCCGGATGTGTATGCATTGATGAAAGAGAAATTCATTGTGGTTTCCTTATATGTGGATGATAAACAGAAACTCCCTGCCGATAAACGGTTCGTATATACCATGAAGGACGGCACCGAAAAGGAGATCAATACCGTAGGAGATCTTTGGGCGACCTTTGAAACGGAAAATTTTTCCAATAACGCACAGCCTTTATATGCGATCCTTAATACCAGGGAGGAATTACTGACCGAACCCGTTGGTTATACTCCTTCTGCGGATGAATACCTCGCCTGGCTCCAGTGCGGGCTAAAAGAGTTCAATAAGTAACATGCTATATACCGCTTCGATGGGTTGTTACACGATTTGAGCAACCGCTCATTGGTCAATGATCATTCAACACATTTTTTAATTACGGAAGTTTAATGGTATGCATAAAAAGCCCGCTGTAAATCAGCGGGCTTTATTTCTTTGGGGATTACTGAATGTGGGGGTGATATTATAATGCGATCTGCTTTTCTGTCATCATTTTACGCAGGTTGATCAGACCATAACGCATACGACCGAGCGCTGTATTGATACTGCATTTGGTCAATCCGGCGATTTCCTTGAAGCTGAGGTCGGCATAATGACGCAGGATGATCACTTCACGCTGGTCTTCCGGCAGGAGGTCGATCATTTTACGGATCTTATCGTGGCTCTGGTCGGCCATCATACGCTGGTCGGCGCCGGCTTCAGAAAAATTCAATACTTCAAATATATCCCTGTCATCGCTGGTTTTGATATTGGGGCTGCGTTTTACTTTACGGAAATGATCCACGCAAAGATTGTGAGCGATACGCATGGCCCAGGGCAGGAATTTTCCTTCATCAGTATAACTGCCGCCGCGAAGCGTTTCTATAATACGTATAAAGACACCCTGGAAAATATCTTCTGCGAGATATTTGTCTTTTACCAGCAGGTAAATGGATGTGTAGATTTTGTCTTTGTAACGTTCGATTAAAATAGAGAGGGCATTGGAATCGCCATTCATGTAGGCGCGTACGAGTTCTTGGTCGGGTTGGTTTTTGAGGTTTTTCATCTCTTCTTACAGTTTAATAAAGGTTATGGATTCAGGACTTTTTAACCAATAAACAATAAGGGATGAAAGAAGCGTAGAAGTCTAAGGAAAGGCAACTGCGGCTTTTCACTTTATTGGATATTGGACTGTGAAAATAGTAATAAAATTTTACCCACCAAATATTTTTTAACTTTTTTTATAAAATATTATTTACACCTATGGGTAACGGTTTCATTTACACGAAGATTTCATTAAGTGAATATACTCATATATACGGCGCCTTTTTTTATGATAATAATTTGATCCTGTTTGCGTTATAACGGTGCCGTATAAACGCGTAGTTTTACGAGGCCCCCTATCGTAGTTTTACGAATCGGCCCTTTTAAAGTGCTGTAAATCAACCAAAAGCGTTGATTTCCGGAAAGCCGCGTACATTTGGGGTATGGCTACTAAAACAAGGGTAACCCGGATATCCTCCACCCGTTCCAGCAAAACCGACGACCAGGCTATTCAGATCAGGGGCGCACGTGTACATAACCTGAAAAATATTTCTGTTGACATACCCAGACAAAAGCTGGTAGTCGTTACCGGTGTGTCCGGTTCTGGAAAATCCTCACTGACCATCGACACATTGTTTGCTGAAGGGCAACGACGTTATGCGGAAAGCCTCAGTGCATATGCAAGACAATTCATGCAACGCATGAATAAGCCTGATGTGGATTATATCAAAGGGCTTTGCCCGGCCATAGCCATTGAACAGAAAGTGATCACGCGTACGCCACGCAGTACGGTGGGCAGCATGACCGAGATATACGATTACCTCAGGTTATTGTTTGCACGTGCCGGGAAAACGATCTCCCCCGTCAGCGGCAGGGAGGTCAGAAAGGATGATGTAACGGATGTGGTGGAAGCGGTCAGGGTCCTGGAAGACGGCGATAAGATCCTTATACTGGTTCCGTTGAAGAACCATGCCAACAGGCAGTGGAAAGAGGAATTGAATATTCTGCTTCAAAAGGGCTTTTCCAGGATTTACAGAAGACCTGATATACTATCAATTGAAGACCTGCTTGAATCCGGGGAATCACCTTTCGGTAGCGCCAAAAAAAAGAGTTCCGGGGAACAGGCGTTCGTATTGGTTGACCGGATGATAAAAAAGGATTTTGATGAAGATGACTTACATCGTCTATCTGATTCCGTTAGTACGGCGTTTTATGAAGGTGAAGGAGATATGCAGGTGGAGGTGAACGGGCGCCGCCTTATTCATTTCAGCAATCGCTTTGAACTCGACGGCATGAGTTTCGAGGAACCGGTGCCGAACCTTTTTTCCTTTAATAACCCTTTTGGGGCCTGTCCTGTTTGCGAAGGTTTCTCCCAGATTCTGGGTATCGATCCGGACCTGATCATTCCCGACAAGCGGCTCAGCGTCTACGAAGGGGCCGTTGCACCCTGGAAAGGGGAGAAGCTCGGTAAATGGAAGGACGCTTTTATTCGGAAATCGGCCGCATATGATTTTCCCATACATAAACCTGTGATAGATCTGACAGACGCTCAACTTGACCTTTTATGGAACGGTAACAGGCAGGTCAGTGGTATACAGGATTTCTTCAAGGAGGTTGAACAAAATCTGTATAAGGTTCAGTATCGTGTATTGCTCAGTCGTTATCGTGGGCGTACCACCTGCACTTCCTGCCAGGGATATCGTTTGCGTAAGGAAGCACTGTATGTAAAAGTCGGCGGTAAGCATATTGGCGAGTTGTGCGAAATGCCGGTGAGAGATCTTCAGCAGTGGTTCAGGAAACTGGAACTTTCCGATTTTCACAAACAGGTTGCAAAAAGGATCCTGGCTGAGCTGGAACACCGGTTGAAAACACTGATGGATGTTGGGCTTGGGTATCTCACCCTGAACCGGCTCGCTAATTCGCTGAGTGGGGGTGAAAGCCAGCGGATACAATTGACACGCAGCCTCGGCAGTAACCTCACCAATTCATTGTATATATTGGATGAACCTTCAATCGGTCTTCACAGCCGTGATACGGAAAGGCTGATCGCGGTGTTGAAAGAACTGCGCGACCTGGGCAATACTGTGGTGGTGGTTGAACATGATGAAATGATGATGAAGGAGGCCGACCATATCATCGATATGGGACCGCTGGCCAGCCACCTGGGCGGTGAAGTCATTGCCGAAGGGAATTATGAAGAGATTTGCCGTCACCCGGAAAGCCTGACCGGAAAGTATTTGTCGGGGCGACTGTCTATTGAACCACCCAGGCAGGTGCGCAACTGGAACAGGTCTATCTTGCTGGAAGGCGCCCGGCAACATAACCTGAAAGACCTTTCCATTGAATTCCCACTAAATGTACTTTGCGCGGTCAGCGGTGTCAGCGGCAGCGGTAAAACCACCGTTGTAAAACAGATTCTATATCCTGCCCTGCAGAAGCTCAAAGGCGAATTCACCGATAAGCCCGGGTTGTTCCGTTCCCTGACGGGAAACATCGACGATATCAGGCATGTGGAGCTTGTAGACCAGAACCCGATTGGAAAATCAAGCCGAAGCAACCCTGTTACTTATATTAAGGCGTATGACGAGATCAGAGACCTATATGCCATGCAACCATTAAGTAAGATGCGTGGCTTTCAACCCAAACATTTTTCGTTTAATGTGGATGGGGGGCGATGCGATACCTGTAAAGGAGAAGGAGAACAGATCGTTGAGATGCAGTTCCTGGCCGATGTGCACCTGGAATGCGAGTCTTGCCATGGAAAGCGATTTAAAGATGAGGTGCTGGAAGTGACCTATAACCAGGTCAACATCCACCAATTGCTCGACATGAGTGTGGACGAAGCCATTGAATTTTTCAACCAGGACCCGAAAGATGGTAAAGAGGTGGCAAGAAAATTACAACCGCTCAGTGATGTGGGTTTGGGATACGTAAAACTGGGGCAATCATCCAACACGCTTTCCGGCGGTGAGGCCCAGCGGGTCAAGCTGGCATCTTTCCTGGGCAGGGGAAAAGCCTCAGCCAGGCCCGATGCGGGTAACGGGCAAATTCTGTTCATTTTTGATGAACCCACCACCGGTCTTCATTTCAATGATATTAAAAAACTGCTGGCATCATTTAATGCACTGATCAACCAGGGCCATTCCGTCATTGTCATCGAGCATAATACGGATGTATTGAAATCATGCGACTGGATCATCGACCTGGGCCCGGGAGCCGGTGACGAAGGAGGCCAGCTTGTTTTTGCCGGAAAACCAACCGACCTGAAGAAAGTGAAGGCCAGTGTTACGGGACGTTTTCTCTGATCAGCGCAGGCGGTCGCTTTCCCGGATGATCCTGTTATCGTTCCGGATACCCCGGATGGCTAAAAACAGGAGGAAGAATATGGCAGCCTGCAACAGTGCCGTCAAGGCAAATGTTCCTTCGGTAAATTTGGCCGACTCCCTGTAATACAAGATAATTAGCGCGGCTTCCAGGAAAATATCAGCTACGCATATGCGCATTTGGAGCCGCCTGTCTTTATAGAGGAATATGGCCACCAGCGCTACGATACCCACCGCTATGGACAGGAACAGGAGGAAAAGGTTTTCAGCGCCATTGAGCTGATAGGAACCCACGCCCTTTGCATTGGTGCCTACATAAAAGGGGAGTTTGATGCTCAGGAAGGCGCATACAGATGCAAGCAGCATCCAGATTGATTGTATTCGTTGGATCATGATTCTGGTGTTATGAGTTATCCGAGTTCGGGATACAGAGGAAATCCCTGCATGAAATCCTGTACATCTTTTTTTACCTGGCTGATGACCGGCTCACTATCGATATTGGCCAGCACCTGGTCTATAAAGCCTACCACGGTTTCCATATGGTTTTCTTTCAGGCCCCTTGTGGTGATGGCGGGTACGCCTACCCGTATGCCACTGGTTACGAACGGGCTTTTGTCATCAAAAGGCACGGCGTTTTTGTTCAGGGTGATATGAGCCCTGTCCAATGTTTCCTGTGCTTTTTTGCCCGTGATATTCTTATTGCGGAGGTCGATCAGCATGAGGTGGTTATCGGTTCCGCCGCTGATGATCTGGTAACCCCTTTTAACGAAGGCGTTGGCCATCGCCTGCGCATTGGTCTGCACCTGTTTCACATAAGTGCCGAATTCATCGCTCAATATTTCTCCGAAAGCCACCGCTTTGGCAGCGATCACGTGTTCCAGTGGTCCGCCCTGTGTGCCCGGGAATACGGCCATATCAAGCAGGTTGCTCATCAACCGGACATTGCCTTTTACATCTTTCAGTCCGAACGGGTTTTCAAAATCCTTTTTCATCAGGATGATGCCGCCTCGGGGACCGCGCAGGGTTTTATGAGTTGTGCTGGTAACAAAATGGCAATGATCAAAAGGCGAAGAAAGCAGTCCCTTGGCAATGAGGCCGGCAGGATGTGCCATATCGCATAACACAAATGCATTCACTTCGTCTGCTACTTGTCTGATGCGCGCATAATCAATATCACGGCTGTAAGCGGAAGCTCCGCAAATGATCAGTTTTGGTTTTTCGCGGCGGGCGGTTTCCTCCAGCATCTCATAATCGATCAGCCCGGTTTCCTTTTTCACGCCATAGAAGAAGGGCTGATATAATTTACCGGAAAAGTTCACCGGTGAACCGTGGGTCAGGTGTCCACCCATGCTGAGGTCTAATCCCAGGATCTTGTCGCCGGGTTGCAGGATGGCCATCATCAGCGCGGCATTGGCCTGTGCGCCGCTATGGGGTTGTACATTCGCATAATCACAATGAAATATTTCTTTGGCCCGGTCGATGGCGAGTTGTTCAACCTGGTCGACGATCTCGCATCCACCATAATACCGGCGTCCCGGGTACCCTTCGGCATATTTGTTGGTGAGCGGGCTGCCCATGGCACGCATCACGGATAAACTGGTGAAATTCTCACTGGCGATGAGTTCTATTCCCTGGCGTTGACGGTTCAGTTCCTGCCCGATGAGGTCAAAAATAGCCTTGTCGTATTGCATAATGCTGGTTTAGGCACAAATATAAGACCATGATAATTAACAGTGTCAACCGGTTGCTTGTAAAAGCAGGGTTAACAGTTGCCCGAATGTGTCTGATTTACACAAAAATCAGTACTTTCACCTTCCATAGCTTGAGAAAATACATTGTCCATCAAACACCCGGGTTCGGGTATGAGCATACATGAAGGCGATAATCCCGGTGGCCGGCGCAGGCACTAAGCTTCGGCCCCATACATATACACAACCTAAGGCATTGATCCCGCTTGCGGGCAAGACCATTTTAAGCATCATCATCGACCAGTTAAAGGAAGCCGGGATCAGGGATTTTATTTTTATCATTGGTTACCTGGGCGAAAAGATCCAGGATTATGTCAACCAGCAATACCCCGATCTTACCTGCCATTTTGTAACGCAAAGCGAACGTCATGGCACGGGCCACGCCATCGGGCTCACCAGGCAATTGGTGGGGCACGATGAAATACTGGTTGTACTGGGCGATACGATTGCCGAGTACGACGTAAAAGAGATCATCGACGCACCTCAATCCATGCTGGGAGTTAAGCGTGTGGACGATCCGCGTAATTTTGGTGTGGCGGAGATCGAAGAAGACGGATTCATCAGCCGTGTCGTAGAAAAACCCGCCATTCCAAAAAGCAATATGGCCCTGGTGGGTGTGTATAAGATCAAAGAAACCGATATCCTGTTCGACTGCCTGCATAAGATTTTGGGATTGAAGACTTCATACGAAGAATTTTCCCTGACCGAGGCCCTGGAGTGTATGATCCAGCAGGGTGCCCGTTTCCAGGCTTTTAAAGTGACCAATTGGTTTGACTGCGGTAAAAAGGAATCCCTGTTAGAATCCAATGCGATTCTTCTTAAGAAATTCGGCGGGCAGGTGGAGGAATCGGATAATTACCAGAATTCGATTTTCATACCGCCTGTTACCATTGGCCAGGGTTGTGTCATCAAAAATTCGGTCATAGGGCCAAATGTGGCCATTGGCGAACACTCTACGCTCGACAGGGCCATACTCCGCGATTCCATCATCGGCTCTTATTCCACCATACAGGGTATCGTACTCAGCCATTCTCTGATCGGCAGCGATGCCGAGGTCAAAGGCGCCAGCCGAAACCTGAATATTGGGGATAACACAGGTATCGACCTGGGGGCCAATATCCGGTAATCAGGGCGGCTATTTCATTATCTTGCGGGGTAACTGTAAAGCGTATGTTTCAAAACAGGGTTACCCGACTATTCAACATCGATATTCCATTAATTCAGGCCGGCATGATCTGGGCCAGCGGATGGCGTTTAGCCAGTGCCGTCAGTAATGCCGGAGGGCTTGGCCTGCTGGGCAGCGGAAGCATGTACCCGCATGTTCTCAAAGAACAGATTCACAAGTGTAAAGCGGCCACCGACAAACCATTTGGGGTGAACGTGCCCCTCTTGTACCCCGACGTCGACAAACATATTCAAACCATCATCGAGGAGAAAATACCCGTGGTGTTTACATCTGCGGGGAACCCCAAAACCTGGACGCCGTTGCTCAAGCAGCACGGCATCACCGTTGTTCATGTGGTGAGCAGCAGTAAATTCGCAATCAAAGCTGCCGAAGCGGGCTGCGACGCCGTAGTTGCCGAAGGCTTTGAGGCCGGAGGTCATAACGGCAGGGAGGAAACAACCAGTTTTGTGCTGATACCGTCGGTCGTGCAAGCGGTGGATATTCCCGTGATCGCTGCGGGTGGTATCGCAACCGGCCGGCAAATGCTGGCGGCCATGGTACTCGGGGCTTCGGGTGTTCAGGTAGGCAGCCGTTTCATTGCCAGCCCGGAAGCATCCAGCCATATTCATTTCAAGGAAGCCGTGTTGAAAACCGGAGAAGGGGATACCATACTGGCCCTCAAACAACTGACACCGGTTAGGTTGATCAGAAATGCATTTTGTAAACAGGTGCTCGACGCGGAAGCCCGTTGTGCCCCGGTTGAAGAATTATCGGAGTTATTGGGCAGGGGCCGTGCCAAAAAAGGGATGTTTGAAGGCGACCTGGATGAAGGGGAGCTCGAAATAGGGCAGGTGGCCGCATTGATCAGGGAGATCAAACCCGCCGCCGATATCGTGACTGAAATATGGCAGGAATGCAGCAGGCTGATGCATCAGCCTATTGATTAATATATTACAGTATATTTGTAACCGCATAGAATTAAAAACCAATCCTAATAAAAATGCATCGATCCCCTACCCGGTTTGTTATGAACCTGTGGTTCGTACTGTCTTTCCTATTCACATCGGCCTGGGCATATGGACAACCGCCGCTCAACCAGCAGATCCCAACGGAAATCTTACCCTCTCAGATAGATCCCAAAAGCATGTCGCCCTCCCAGTTATCGGCTTTACTGAACGATAAGAACCGGGAGAATACCGGCAAGGACAAAAACGCCGAACTGGAAAGTAAACGGACTTTCAGGCTAGAAAAGGATTCGATCATCAAAGATGATATCAAAAAAAACAGTTACAGTCCCAGCCGGACTTACGGTTCCAACGTGTTTCAAAACGGACCGGTGGCCGATGTAAGCGAGCTCTCCACCCCGCCGCTGGATTATCCGATCGGTGTGGGCGATTATATTGTAGTATCTCTCTGGGGGGGCGCTGAATTCCAGGAGAGTTACGTGGTGGCTCGCGACGGGGCCATTTTTCCCCAGGGCCTGGGCAAGATCAATGTACAGGGTCTAACGTTTGAGAATATGCGCTCGATCGTTTATTCCCGGTTCAAAAACGTGGTGCCTGCAGGAACCAATATTTCCGTCTCCCTGGGCCAGCCCAGAAGCATCAATGTAAATGTAGTGGGCGAGGTTACAAACCCCGGGCCCGTAACGGTTTCCGCATTTTCCAATGCATTTAATGTGATCGCCCATGCGGGGGGCGTCAATGAATTCGGAAACCTCCGTGATATCAAGATCAAGCGCAATGGAAAGGTCATTGATGAAATTGACGTGTATAAATACCTGACAACAGGCGATTTTGGCAAACACCAGTACCTCCAGAACAACGACTTTGTGATCGTTTCCTTCATGGAGAAAAAGGTGCTGGCCACCGGGCAGTTCAAACGTCCGATGTATTATCAGTTGAAGAAAGAGGAAGGCCTTAGGGCGTTGTTGAAGTATGCAGGCGGGCTGAATGCGGATGCCAATGCATCGGTGGTGAGGATCATCCGTACGGAAAGCGAAAAGCAGGTTCAGCGCGATGTAAACGCCAATGCCATATATAAAATAGCTACGGAAGACTTTAAGCTGGAAGACGGCGATATTGTGAAAGTCGATCTTGTTAAACCCGGCATTTCGAATAAAGTGGAATTAATGGGTGAGATCACGTACCCCGGTGTGTATGAGCTGAAACAGGGTGACAGGCTTTTTGACCTGATCAACCGTGCCGGCGGCGTAACCAGGAATACCTATCTGCCCCGCGCATATATTTTCCGCGGAGCCGGAGATTCCACCAACCTGCAGTCAGACAGGCTCGAGGTCAATCTTTCCGATATCAATAATAACCTGACGGGAAGTGTAGCCAATATCCAGTTGTCGCCCAATGATGTCATTCAGCTGTTTGCGCAAAGTGAATTTGGCGAGTCTCAATTCGTGGAGATATTTGGCGAGGTGAGGAAACAGGGCAAGGTGAGAAAATATGGCGGGATGACGTTGGAGGATCTGCTCTACCTGTCTGGCGGCATCAAGCCAACGGCTGAATATGGCCGCCTCGAGATTTCCAGTATCGTGGATATTGATTCCGCTAAAAAAGGCATCAAGCCTACCCAGACGGTTGTTCGTTCGTACGCGATCATGCCCGACCTGCAACTGGATTCATCGGCATCGAAGATCGTCCTGCGTCCTTACGACCAGGTTTTTGTACGTAAGAATCCTTCCTTTGAGCTACAGCAAAATATCGAGTTGAAGGGATTGGTGAAATACCCGGGATTGTATCCCCGTCTGGATAAATACGAGCGCCTGTCATCATACCTTCAAAGGGCTGGTGGTGTCAGGGATAATGCCAATCTATCCGGCGCAGTCCTGTACAGGAACAAGTCGGAGTTTTTCCGTGAAAAGATCGTGGAAACCAAGCCGGAAGATATCAAGCTGGACTCAACCGGTAAGATGATCCTGGATAGTGCCGCGGTGAAGAAGAAAAAGATCATCGATGAGCCCGTCAGTATCGACCTGTACATGGCCATGCAAAACCCGAATTCCAAATATGATATCGTACTTCAGGATGGAGATGTGGTGGTGGTTCCGGAGATCAATCCATTCGTAAGCATACAGGGAAGGGTTCAGTCGCCATTGAAGATCGCTTTCGATAAGGAACATACTAAGTTGTCTTATTATATCGACAAGGCCGGCGGATACGGTGTGAAGCCCTGGCGTAAACGCATTTATGTAACGTATGCCAACGGTAAAAGCCAGCGTACGAAATCATTCCTGTTCTTCCGATTCTATCCGAGGGTGAAAGAAGGCAGTATCATCACGGTTCCGGAAAGGCCTGAAGGCGCTGTTGTTTCCGATCTTGCCAAATCTACCATTGTGGCCGCCGTACCAGTTGTACTGACGGCCCTCATTATCCGATTTACCAATTAAAACGAAGATCCGTGACTTACCAGGAACTCATCAAAGGCATTTACCACCGGGTCAGGAAAACCAAACTCCTGATACTGCTCTGCGGTTTCATATTGGCCGTACTGCTTTTCCTGTATGCGAGGGGAGTGGCAACGGTTTATACTTCGCGGGCGTCGGTCTTTCCACTGACGGCCAGCAATGATAATAATGCGGCGTCCACCGCATTAAGCGGACTGCTCGGTTTGTCTGAAACGCCCAAAAGTTTCAGCCAGGATGCTTCGATCAATATTGTGGAACTGGCGCAAAGCCGTAACACGCGGGAGGCTGTTGCACTCGAACGGATACCGGATGCGGGAAATAAAACGGTGGCGGAGCTGTTGGTGGAAAATTATAACAGGTACAAGCCATTTTACCGTTCTTCGGTCAGTTTGCCCAAAGACCAGTCAAACCTGGCCGCAGTGGGTGGTAATTTGCTGAAAAATGGATTTGCCGCCCGCATCAATAAAAATGGGATACTCGAGATCAATTTCAGTTGTACCGATGAAAAGCTTGTTGGGCCAATCAGTTATCTGTTTGTAGACAAGATATCCGAATTCTACAAAGAACTCAAGATCAAAAAGGCACGCCAGGATTACGATTTTACCGTACGCAAGATCGATTCGCTCGAACAGGTACTGGGCACGTACGACAGCAGGGCCATCCATATGTCGAAGACCACGTTATTCACCACGCCGGAGAGGATCGAATACCAGATCCCGAAAGAAAACCTGGTGAATGAAAAGGACCGCGTGATGCGTCAGCGCGATGCGGCGGCCAATAACCGGGAAGAAGCCTTGTGGCGTATGCAAAAGGTTACCCCGATCATTGCCATACTTGATAAGCCAGACCCGCCATATGATGTCAAGAAACCTTCTTCGGTCTTATATGCGATGATCGGTTTTTTTGTGGGCATGGTACTTGCCGTGATCTTCTTTATTTCGGGTATCCTTTACCGGTATACGATGTCGGAGGCCAAAAAGGCCATCATGGGCAGTCCAGAACAGGATTGATGTCCTGCTTTATTCACCAGTTCAGGAGATCATGATTTCCTGAATGCCCATTTCAGCATTTCTTTCCAGGAAGGTTTTTTGCCGTACATCAATATGCCGGTACGGTATATCTTTCCGGTGATCCAGGTGAAGAAGATGAAGCAGCCGATAAGTAAGGCCATCGATAATGCCATTTGCCATAGAGGCACATCAAAGGTGATCCTGCCCATCATGACGATCGGCGAGGTGAGCGGGAACAGGCTGCCGAAGACGGCCAGGCTGCTGTTGGGGTCGTTCACGGCTTTGGTCATGATCACAAAGGCGAGGATGATCGGCATCATGATCGGAAAAACGAGTTGCTGGGCTTCCTGCTGATCTTCACTCACAACGGAGCCAACCGCCGCGAACAGAGATGCATAGGTCAGGTATCCCCCCAGGAAATAAAAAACAAAGGAGAAAATGATCTTGCCTACGGGTAAGGCAGAAAGGCCGCTCAACACCGTGGAGGCCATCGACGATTGCGTGCCGGCATCTGCACCGGCGGCCTGAACCTGGTTCATCAGGTCGGGGAATATCAGCGGTATAGATAACTGCATCAGGAAGATCAGGATGATCCAGATAAAGAACTGAGTCAGGCCAACGGCACCGATGCCAATGATCTTTCCGGCCATCAGCTGGAAAGGTTTGACGGAACTGACGATCACTTCGGCGATCCGGTTGGTCTTTTCTTCCGTCACACCCCGCATCACCTGGGTACCGTAAATGATCATCATCATATAAATCATGATGCCGCAAAAGAATGAAACGGCATAAGCCACGCCCGCCACACTTTTTTTAGCGCCTTCCTTACTGTCGATCGTGTTATCAATATTTACGTCGGCATTGACAGATTCATAGAGCTTGGGATCTATGCCACGTACGGTCAGCCTTTTATTCCTGATGGCCATATTGATCTCTTCTTCCAGCGCCAGTGTCATCTGCAGGTTGGCGGCTGATTTGCTGTGCAGGATGAATCGGCCGTTCTGCTGGATATCAAATGGCGGTATGTATAAAAAGGCATTGTATCCTTTGTCTTTGTATTTAGCGGTGAACGACTGCTCCGTCTCGTTTTGCAGAAAACTGAATTCCAGCGTTTTCTTTTTTTGAGGCATGGCGCCGTTGAACAAACCGGCTTCATCGAGTATTGCGATCTTTTGTTTATCGTCACTATCTGAAACGGATATGGCGATGATCGCTGCGTAAAACCCGATGATGATGATCGGAACCAGGATGGTGGTGACCAGGAAGGATTTTTTCTTTACGCGGGTCAGGTATTCGCGGGATCTGATTAACGCTATCTTATTCATACATTAGTCGTTTATGGGCTGGAACTGCCTGGCGGTTGTTGTTCCTTCCACCAGTTTGATGAAAATATCGTTCAGGCTTGGCAGCACTTCCTGAAATGAATTGATTTGAACGCCCTGCCTGATAAAATGGGATAAAACATCATTCGGCTGCGATCCTTCGGTCAGTTTCAGCAGCATTTCATTTGGACTGTGTTTCACCACCTGGAAGGCCGGTGTCATCAGGTGTTCGGGCAGGATGTTCGCACCGATGCGGTATATGTTTTCCTTGAATTGTTGCTTAGCCTGGAATACCGAACTGTCGAGGATCTTTTTGCCTTTATTGATCAGTGCAATGTGATCGCAGATCTCTTCCACCTGCTCCATTCGGTGTGTACTGAAGATGATCGTACTTCCTTTTTTGGCGAGTGCGAAAATCTCATCTTTGATCAGGTTGGCATTGACAGGGTCCAGGCCACTGAACGGTTCATCGAGGATGATGAGGCTGGGTTCATGTAAGACCGTAGTTACAAACTGCAGTTTCTGGCTCATGCCCTTGCTCAGGTCTTCCACCTTTTTATTCCACCAGGTTTCCATGCCAAATTTGATGAACCATTCTTTGATACGGGTCATGGCTTCCTGACGGTCCAATCCTTTCAGCCTGGCCAGGTACAGCGCCTGTTCTCCTATATTCATTTTCTTATACAAACCCCGTTCTTCGGGCATGTAACCGATACTCCGGACATCGTTCACCGGGTTGAATTTTTTTCCATTCAGGAGTATCTCTCCGCTATCCGGATAAAATATGCCGGTAATCATACGGAGCAGGGTGGTCTTTCCCGCACCGTTGGGGCCAAGAAGACCAAAAATGCTTCCCTCCGATAACTGCATGCTGATATCGTCCACGGCCTTTTGCGTGGCAAAATATTTTTTGAGGTGCTGGAGTTCCAGTAAATGCATATGAAAAAATATATTTCGTAAATATAAATCGTAAACAAGATAGATGAACCGGAATGTTATAAATGGACTTCAGTAATTATGAATGAATCAATACCTGCCTGATGGCGGCCGCAACTTTTTCTCCGTCCATGGCGGCACTGACGATCCCTCCCGCATAACCTGCCCCTTCCCCGCAGGGATATAAATTATCGACCTGTGGGTGATGCAATGCCTCCTGTAGCCTTGGTATCCTGACGGGGGAGGAGGTCCGGCTTTCCGTTGCCACCACCAGGGCATCGTTACTGAAATATCCCTTCATCTTTTTTCCAAATTCCCGGAATCCGGTAGCCAGGGCCTGGTAAACGAATCCGGGCAAGACTTCCCTGAGGTTGCTGCTGTTTAAACCGGGCAGGTAAGAATGATCGGGTAAGCTTGAAGAAAATCTACCTTCAGCAAAATCGACCAATCTTTGCGCTGGCGCCACGGCCAGTCCCCCGCCTGCTGCAAATGCCTTTCTTTCTACCAATTGTTGAAATTCCATGAATAAAAAAGGATCATCCGCGTTTATCTTTTCCATCTTCAGGGTGTTTTTTGCTGATTCCTGATCTATGGAAACCACCATGCCACTATTGGCAAAGGGATTATTTCTTTTGGATGGGCTCCATCCGTTCACAACAATTTCACCCGGGGCGGTGGATGCCGGTGCAATGATGCCGCCGGGGCACATACAAAAGGAGAAAACCCCTAAACCCCTGACCTGCCTGACCAGGCTATAAGAAGCCGGCGGCAGATGGGGCCCGCGGGAAGGACAATGATATTGAATGCTGTCTATCAATGATTGGGGATGTTCCACCCTGACGCCCAGGGCAAATGGTTTGGCCTCGATCTCAATATTATGTTGATGGAGTAACCTGAAAATGTCCCGGGCAGAATGACCGGTGGCCAGTATGAGGGCATCTGCCTTAAACTGGTTTCCATTGGCCGTTTTAACGGAACTGATGCGGCCTTTATTAAGTTGGATATCCGATAATGTATGTTCGAACCACACCTCTCCGCCGCAATCCAGGATCTGCTGCCTCATGGCCGTAATGATCTGCGGTAATTTATTGGTGCCAATATGAGGATGAGATTCGTACAGGATCTCTTCAGGCGCACCAAAATGTACGAACAGGTTCAGGATGCGTTGGATATTGCCCCTTTTATTGCTCCGGGTGTAGAGTTTTCCATCGCTGTACGTGCCTGCGCCCCCTTCGCCAAAACAATAATTACTGTCGGGGTTGATGATGCCTTCCTTATTCAGCAGGGCCAGGTCGCGTCGGCGTGCGCGTACATCTTTACCCCTTTCCAGGATGATGGGTTTGATACCGGCTTCCAGTAATGATAATGCGGCAAATAAACCGGCCGGGCCGGCACCCACGATGATGACGGAGTGTTTGGCTTGTTGTACTTGTTGAAAAGGGAAGACTGTCTTATCCCTTTCTGAAACAGGTTCTTTGATAAAAACGGTGAGGGTGAGCTGAATGAAAACAGACCGTCCCCGGGCATCGATGGATCTTTTGCTAATCCTGTATCCTGAGATATCCTGTATCCGGCATCTCAAAAAATGCGCAGCCTGTTGCCTGATGGATAAATCATCAGCGGCCATGGAAGGGGTCAGCTTCAGGGAGATCGTTTGTTGCATGTGTTAGGAAGTTATCCTAAAAACAATAAAGATGTAAGGATGACTTAGAACGGAAGGTCATCTACAGCATCGGGAGCCGTGGAAGAAAAAGTATCCAGCGGTTCCAGGTATTCATTGCCGGCCTGGTTTTTAGATGCATTCTGCAGGATCTGTTCAATTCTCCAGGCATCCAGGTTGGTAATGTAGTTGGTTTTACCGTCGCGCTCCCATTTACTTCCTTTGATATTGAAATACACTTTTATCTCATCGCCGGTATTCACCCGGTCAATAATATTGGTGCGGTCCTGTACACATTGGAATTTCACATAATTCACCACGGTCCGGCCATTGATGTCTTCCGTTTTCTCCACGACAAATTCCCTTGTCTTGAATGTTTCGGAACGCTGAACGGTATCGTATTTGGCAATCAGTTTGCCTGTCAGTTCATAACTCATAATAAGGCTCATTAAGCCATCAAATGTACTGGTATTTCATGATACGGCCCGTTATAAAATTTTATTCGGAATAACCCAATTTTTTTCTGGTTTTTTCATAGAGAAAATTATCCGGAAATAAAAAAAAACTTGACCGGATATTGCTAATTTTTCGGAAGTTAACCGTCTATGCAGGCCCAGTCTGGCTATGCGTGGCGGAAGGATATTTTTCTGTTGCAGGACGTAAAAAAACAAGGGAATAAAAAATTTTTTTTTCAACATTTTAGTTTGATATTCGCTGTCCTGCCAAAGGCAAGGTGGTTCAACAGGAATTGGCCTTGCAAAAGCGGCTTCTGAAATTACTACTGTATCTCAATATATAAACTGCTTAAGGTATAATGGAGAAGACTTTTGATAAAGTTTGGAGCAATTGTTTAGAGATCATAAAAGATATTGTAGAATGGCAACATTTTAAGACATGGTTCGAACCGATCAAACCGGTCGGTTTAAAAGATAAGGTTCTCACCATCCAGGTTCCCAGCCAGTTTTTTTATGAATATCTCGAAGAGCATTATGTTTCCCTGCTCGCAAAAACGCTGAAAAGAGAATTAGGAAAAGAGGCAAGACTTGAATACCGCATCATGGTCGACAGCGGCAACAGCAAGAACAAGCCTTTGACCATGGATATTCCCGGTAACGGCTATAAATCATTTTCCAATAATGAAATGGATTTTCCGTTGGTGATCAACAACCCGGTGAAGAACCCGTTTGTGATCCCCGGTCTGAAGAAAATGCAGATCGACCCCCAACTGAACAGCGCATATACATTCGATACATTTATTGAAGGCGATTGTAACAGGGTGGCCCGTCGTGCCGGAAAAACGGTGGCGGAAAAACCGGGTACGACCTCCTTTAACCCATTGGTCATCTATGGCGGCGTTGGATTGGGTAAAACCCACCTGGCACAAGCCATCGGAAACGAAGTAAAAAGGTTATATAATAATAAGGTGGTGCTGTATGTGAGTTCCGAGAAGTTCATCAACCAGTTCATCGACCACAGCCGCAATAATGCCATTAATGATTTCATTCATTTTTATCAACTGATCGATGTGCTGATCATCGATGATGTTCAGTTCTTCAACCGCGCTGAGAAATCACAGGATGCCTTCTTTTCGATCTTCAATCACCTGCACCAGAGTGGCAAGCAACTGATCCTGACGAGCGATAAATCGCCCAAAGACCTGGAAGGTGTGCAGGAAAGGCTGCTGAGCCGTTTCCGTTGGGGCCTGAGCGCCGACCTTCAGTTGCCGGATTATGAAACCAAGATCGAGATCCTCGACAATAAAATGAAACAGGATGGCTTTGACATGCCTCGTGAGGTGGTCAAATACATCGCTTATAATATTAACAGTAACGTTCGTGAACTGGAAGGAGCGATGATTTCACTCCTCGCCCAATCTTCACTGAACAAAAGAGAGATCGACCTCGAACTGGCCAAGAAAGTACTCAGGAATTTTGTAAAATCTTCCAGCAAGGAGATCACCATTGATGCGATCCAGAAAATGGTATGTGAGTATTTTGATGTTCCGTACGACAAGCTCCTGCAAAAGACCCGCAAGCGTGAGATCGTGCAAGCCCGCCAGATCACCATGTACCTGTCTAAGGCGTTTACCAAGAATTCGTTGAAAACGATCGGGGAACATTTCGGTGGACGCGATCATACCACGGTCATTCACAGTTGCCAAACGGTAAAGGATCTCATGGATACCGACAGTCTTTTCAAGGAAAGTGTATTGGAACTCCAGCAAAAAGTTCAATTGGCCGCTATGTAATTATACATACTACAGGGAATCCGGGCTTTAAGCCCGGATTTTTTGTTTTCAGACCCATTTTTGATTTGGGCAATTAGTATTTGGATTGTATTTTTGCAACCCCTGTAAAGGAAAGTTCTTATTCGGAGAGGTGCCTGAGTGGCCGAAAGGAACGGTTTGCTAAATCGTCGTACGGGTTAAACTGTACCGTGGGTTCGAATCCCACCCTCTCCGCGATAACGATAACCGTTTTTTTGTTCGGGATGTAGCGTAGCCCGGTTATCGCGCCTGGTTTGGGACCAGGAGGTCGCAAGTTCGAATCTTGCCATCCCGACAAACAACAACGAGCCCCTCTGACAAGAGGGGTTTGTTTTTTTGGGTAGGTCGTCCCGATTTGTATCGGGACCATCCCGACGATCAACATGGAGCCCCTCTGACAAGAGGGGTTTGTTTTTTGGGTAGGTCGTCCCGATTTGTATCGGGACCATCCCGACGATCAACAAGGAGCCCCTCTGACAAGAGGGGTTTGTTTTTTTGGGGAGATCGTCCCGATTTGAATCTTGCCATCCCGACAAACAACAACGAGCC
>RRZU011008595.1_pt1 | contig 21582 bp, 25 predicted proteins | sample 2165561 | NCBI WGS metagenome assembly RRZU01 (sample SAMN10456909, study PRJNA506462) | wastewater metagenome | isolation source: wastewater sludge | place: USA: Moscow, Idaho | reverse complement strand
CCTCGCAGGGCGACGTGCGCCGCAATGCGCTGTCGGATTTCGCCAATGTCATGCGCAATGGCAAGATCGCCATGAAGCTGCCCGAGGGGGTCGAGCTGATCGGCGCCCGCATGGCGACCGAAAACGACGACGTGATGCTGGTCACCGCCATGGGCCGGGCGATCCGCTTCCAGACCAACGATGTGCGGGTCTTGAAGCGCCGCGATTCGACCGGCGTGCGCGGCATCCGGCTGGGCAGCACCGACAGCGTCGTCAGCATGTCCATCATCCGCCATTTCGAGACCGACCCCGCCGAGCGCGCCGCCTATCTGAAGATGCGCCGCGCCGTCGAGGGCGCGCTGGACGATGGCGCCGAGGCCGACGAGGACGAGGATGCCGTGGCCGAGGCCGCGATCACGCAGGAACGCTATGCCGAGATGTCGGCGGCCGAGGACCTGATCCTGACCATCACCGCCAAGGGCTCGGGCAAGACCAGCTCCAGCTTCGACTACCCGCTGCGCGGGCGCGGCGGTCAGGGCGTCATGGCCATGGACAAGGCCATGCGCGGCGGGCCGCTGGTCGCCAGCTTCCCCGTCGAACGCGACGACCAGATCATGCTGGCCACCTCGACCGGGCAGTCGATCCGGGTGCCGGTGGATGGCATCAGCTTCCGGTCCCGCACCGCCGGGGGCGTGCGCGTCTTCAACACCGGCGCCGATGAAACCGTGGTTTCCGTTGCGCGCATCGCCGAGAATGGCGAAGATGAAGGCGAAGAGGCCTGATTTCCGGGCCTGACACCCGACCGGGGCGGAGCCATCCGCCCCCGGCGGGGATCAGCAACGCGGCATGAGGTCGGCCTTGCAATCGGGTGAATCGCTGCTGCGCGAGCGGCTACAGACAGGATTTCTGGGGATCATCGCCTTTGCGCTGGTCCTGTTCCTGCTGGTGCAGGCGCGGTTCATGCTGATCTGCCTTGCCATCGCCATCATCATCTTCGCGCTGACCAGCGACGCCATTTCCGCCTTTGCGCGGCTGAAGGTGCCGAACTGGCTGGCAACGACGCTGGCGCTGATCGCGATTGCCTTCGGTCTGCTTTGGGCGGCGACGGCGGTGGTGGCACAGGTCAACGAGGTGGTCACGACCGCCATCCTTTATTCGGACCGCGCGCAAGAGGTGCTGACCCGGCTGACCGCCGATTTCAGCCCCCGCACGCGCGAGGGGCTGAGCACCTTCTTTGGCGGCATCAATGTCGCCGGCTGGATGCGGTCGGCCGCCGGGCAGGCCTCGAACCTGATTTCGGGGGCGGTGCTGACGGTGACCTTCACCGCCTTCATGTTCGCCGAACGCGCGTGGTTTCCGGTCAAGCTGGACCGGATTCTGGGCGACCCGGCGCGCGGCGCGCGCATCCTGCGCATCGTCCGGTCGATCACCCGGCGCGTGAACCGCTATCTGCTGGTGAAATCGGCAATCAGCCTAGCGACGGCGCTGCTGATCTGGATGATCTTCCGCACCGCCGGGCTGGAGCTGGCCGGCGCGGTCGCCATGCTGACCTTTATCCTGAACTTCATCCCGACCATCGGCTCGATCATCGCGACGGTGATCGCGGTGGTCCTGACGCTGGCCCAGACCGGAGACCCGACGCTGACCCTGCTGATCGGCGGCCTTTGCACGCTGGTGCAATTCGTCATCGGCAATGTGCTGGACCCGGTGCTGCTGGGGCAGACGCTGCGGCTCTCATCGTTCGGGATCATCCTGTCGCTGGCCTTCTGGGGCGCGATCTGGGGGATTGCCGGCGCCTTTCTGGCGGTGCCGATCATGGTCGCGGGGATGATCGGCTGCGCCCATCTCGCGTGGCTGCGCCCCATCGCCGTCCTGCTGTCGCATGAGGGCCTGCCGGACGAGGACGACACCCACCCGCCGGAAAGCCTGCGCGACGCCGCCTGAATCGGCAGCGCCCGCGGGGCCTAGCGCATGTCGGGGCCGCCGTCGTCGCCGCCGCTGTCGCCGTCATCGGCCTCGGACGCTTCGGGCGCCTCGTCGGGCTGGATCGGGCGGCGGGCTGGCTCGGGTCTTGCAGCTTCGGTTTTCGCGGGTTCGGGCTTGGCGGCCAGAACCTTTTCGACGGCGTTCGCCGCATCGGTCCTGACCAGCACCTCGGGGTTGCGCAGCCAGACATCGCGCTGCGCATAGGGAATTTCGATCCCCTCATCGGCGAAGCGGCGGGCAATGGCGTGGTTGATATCCGAGGTCACGCCGACGCCGCCATTGATATCCGACAGCACCGCGCGGATTTCAAAGTTCAGGCTGTCCGGGCCGAAATTGCGAAACAGCACCGCGGGCGGCGGGTTGATCAGCACGGTCGGCTGATCCTCGGCGATTTCGCGCAGGATCGCCTCGACCTTGCGGGTGTCGGTGCCGTAGGCCACGCCGATGGGCACGATGATGCGCCCCGTCAGGTTGCCGCGCGTCCAGTTCGTCACCGGCTGCGTGATCAGGTCCGAGTTCGGGACGATGATCTCGTTGCGGTCGAAGGTCTGGATCTGTGTGGCGCGGACGGCCATCTTCTTGACCACGCCCTGCCGGCCGCCGACCTCGATCCAGTCGCCGACCGCCACCGGGCGCTCGACCAGCAGGATGATGCCCGAGACGAAGTTCGACACCACCTGCTGCATGCCGAAACCGATGCCGACCGACAGCGCACCGGCGACCACCGCCAGCGAGGTCAGGTTGATCCCCGCCGCCGTCACCGCCAGCATGACCGCAAGGCCGATCCCGACATAGCCGATGATCGAAACGACAGCCACCTGCCCGCCCGGGTCGATATGGGTCTTGGGCAGGATGGTGCTGCGGAATGCGCCCTGCACGAAGCGCGTCGCCGAATATCCCAGCGCAAAGACGAAAAGGAATGTCAGCAGCCCCATGGGCGACAGCGAGACACCGCCAAGGGAAACGCCGCTTTGCACCTTGCTCCAGGCTTCCGACAGGTCGTTGTCGCGCGCCCCCCAGATGAGCGCGAAAAGGGGCAGCGACACCAGCACCAGCACGAAACCGATCAACCCGGGCACCAGCGATTCCCGCGCCGAGCCGTCGCCGCCCACCGCCATCCCGTAAAGATCGGCGATGAAGTCCTGAAGGACGATCAGCAACCCGACCAGCCCCAGCGTCAGCACCGTCGCCCACAGGATCGCATTGGCGCCGGTGACATAACCCAGCGCCGCCGCCACCGTCACCAGCACCGCCACCAGCCGGCAAAGCCGGCCAAGGAAGGCGGCGACCGGCACGCGATAGGGCGTCGGCGTGTTTTCGTGCCCCTTCATCCGGCGCAGGATATTGCCAAGGTTGAACAGGTAGAACGCCGCGAACAGGATCACCGGCAGGTGCCAGACGCCGGCGGCGGCATCGCTCAGCCGCTCGGGGATGGTGCCGATGTCCTTGTCGCCCTCGCTGTTAAAGCCCGAAAGCGGCAGCACGGTGCGCGCGAAGACGTCATGGACCGCCAGCGCCAGCGCCAGCATCGAGATGCGGAACCGCGCCTGCGCACGCTGCTTTTCCGACAGGGGCAGCGCCGAGGCGGCGCCGCTGCTGGCATCGGGGAACAATTGCCAGGACAGCCACACCGCGCCGATATACGAGACCGCCGCGCCGGGAATCGAGATCAGCAGAGGCTCGCTCCACAGCCCGAAAAGATCGGTCGAGTAAAGCGCCGCGACCAGCAGCAGCACACCCAGCATCGGAATGAAGATCTGGCCCAGCGAGACGCCAAAGACCAGCGCCGCGCGGACCCGGTCGCTGGCGCGGTGCGACAGCCGCGACGGCAGCGAACCGATCCAGCGCCGCCCGCGCGTCAGCAGGAACAGTGCCGCCAGCAGGATGCCGGCGACGCGCGGCAGCACCAGCAGAAAGCCGCTGTAGCCGCCATTGTCCTGCCAGCGCTGTTTGAACTCTTCGACGATATTGACTGCGACCGAGGTCGCCTCGCTCAGTGCGATCTGCCAGTTCGCCGGGTTCAACGGCGAGGGCGTCCTGCGGATCAGCGCATAGGTCTGCTGGGTGCGGATCGCCTGGTCGATCTGGGCGATGATGCCGTCGGCGCGGCCAAAGGCCTCGGTCGCCTTCAGGCCCGGGGCCTGCAATTCGGCCATCTGCGCGTTCAGTTCCTTGCGCCGGGCGGCGACCTCGGGCGCCTCGGTCTGGCCCTCGGCCGGGACCGGCCCCAGCGCGGCAATCTGATCCTTGAGCGTGGCGATGCGCGTGGCGTTCACGCCGTCCTGCGACTTGAACTGTTCGCGCCACTTCACGACCTCGGCGCGGATCGCCTTCAGCCGCGCCGCGTTCGCCTGTCCCGAATCAAGGATCTGCTCGGCTTGATCGGCCTGCTTGCTCCAGGCGTCGTAATTCGGCGCCTGCACGTCCTGCGGCTGCGCCGCCACCGGCAGCGAAAACGCAAGAAACAGCGACAGGAACAGGGCAAGAAGGCGCGGCAACATGGCTTAGTCCTCGAAGACTTCGGGCAGCTCAGCGGGCTTGCGCGCCATCCAGCCCGGCACCGGCAAGCCCTTGGCGCGCAGGAAATCGGGGTTGAAAAGCTTGGTCTGGTAGCGCGTGCCGTAATCGCACAGCACCGTGACGATGGTATGACCCGGCCCCATCTCGCGCGCCATGCGGATTGCGCCGGCGATATTCACCCCCGACGAGCCGCCAAGGCAAAGCCCCTCATGTTCCAGCAGATCGAAGATCACCGGCAGCGCCTCGCTGTCGGGGATGCGCCACGCCATGTCGGGGGTAAAGCCCTCAAGGTTGGCGGTGATGCGCCCCTGCCCGATCCCCTCTGTGATCGAGGAACCGGGACTGTCGAATTCGCCGCTGGTGTAAAAGCTGTAAAGCGCCGCGCCTTCGGGGTCGGCCAGACCGATCTTGACGCCTTTGGGCTGCAAGGCCATCGCCACGCCCGCCAGCGTGCCGCCCGAGCCGACCGAGCAGACAAAGCCGTCGACCTTGCCGCCGGTCTGTTCCCAGATTTCCGGGCCGGTGGTTTCCAGATGCGCCTGCCGGTTCGCGGTATTGTCGAACTGGTTGGCCCAGATGGCGCCATTGGGTTCGGTCTTGGCCAGTTCGGCGGCCAGACGGCCCGAATAGCGCACATAGTTGTTGGGGTTCTTGTAGGGCTGCGCCGGCACCTCGACCAGTTCGGCGCCCGCCAGCCGCAGCATGTCCTTTTTTTCCTGGCTCTGGGTTTCCGGGATGACGATGACCGAGCGGAACCCCATCGAGGACCCCACCAGCGCCAGCCCGATCCCGGTATTGCCGGCCGTGCCCTCGACGATGGTGCCGCCGGGCTGCAATTCGCCGCGCGCCACCGCGTCGCGGATGATGTAAAGCGCGGCGCGATCCTTGACCGACTGCCCCGGGTTCATGAACTCGGCCTTGCCCAGAATCTCGCAGCCGGTTTCCTCGGACGCGCGGTTGAGCCGGATCAGCGGCGTGTTGCCGATGGCAGAGGCAAGGTCGGGGCAGATGCGCATGGCAGGGCCTTTCACGGAAAACATCGCTTTGGTTTACACGCCCCTGCCCGATGGCGGCAACCCCGCCCCGGTCACGCCGGCTCACGCGCGGGTCGCGTTTGGGTGAGGGCGTCGCGACCCGGTGCGGGGGTTAGCGAAAGCGCTGGTGGCTCAGCTCCAGCCACAGCGCCAGGGACAGCAGCGGGCCGTTCCTGATCTCGCCCGCCATGGCCATGCGGGTCAGTTCCGCGCGCGGCAGGATGAATGAGCGGATATCCTCATCCTCGCTGTCAAGACCGCCGAAGCCCGCCACCTCATCGGGCAGATCGGCGATGCCGACGTAAAGATACAGGAACTCGGCGATGATGCCGGGGCTGGGATAATTGTGGGGGCCGGGAATCAGGTGCCGGATATGCAGCCCCGCCTCCTCCAGCGCCTCGCGCAGGCCGGCCTGTTCCGGCGTCTCGCCGGGATCGACGCGGCCGGCGACGGTCTCATAGAACCATGGCTGGTGGTCGCCGCGCGCCACCGGCCCGGCGCGCAACTGGTCGATCAGCAGCACCCGGTCGCGGGCCGGATCATAGGGCAGCACCACCGAGGCATCGCCCGACACAAAGACCGCGCGCAGCATTTCGGGCGACCAGTCGCCGCGATGACGGCGCTGGCGCAGCACGAGCTCCTCGACCGAGAAGAATTTCGCATAAGGTTCCGTGCGCGAGATGACCTTGACGCGGTCATCGCCTTCGGGGCCGATCTGCGGCAGATGGGCGCTGTCCCGCGCCGCCCGCAACCGGGCCGAGACCCAGGCCGCGATCATCGGCAGCCGCCCGCGGATGGTTTCAGTGGCCGTGTCGGCCGGCAGGTTCACGACCCATTCGGCCATGGCCCCGGCCAGTTCCGGCGGCCATTCGCCGTCCGCGCCCGATGGCCGGTCCTGCACCCCCAGCACCTCGCGCCCCGCGACGTTGACCGGCCTGAGGCCGAAGATATCGGCATAGCGGCGCAGCGCGGGCGTCCAGCCGGTTTCCCGTGCCGCAACCGTGCCTGCCGCCGCCTGCAAGGCCGGCCAGCCGCCCACGGCGATCCCCGCCCGCGGCGCTTTCGTCAGCGTCACCCCCTCAAGCGGCGCCACCTCAACCGAGTCGGGCGCAAGCCGGTGCCAGAGGTCCGGATGGGCCAGCGCCCCGATCAGCAGGACCATGCGCGGCCCCTGCTCCTTGCGCCTTTTGCGCGGTTCGGCCCGAAGTTTTGCGGCATGTTTGCACCTGCGGATGAAGTGACGACAAAGTTTCGTGGATTTTTCGCGCGAAGCCCCTTGCGCTTCAACCCCACCCCGTCTAAATCCGCGCCACCACACCAGAAAGCGCGGAGAGGTGCCGGAGTGGTCGAACGGGGCGGTCTCGAAAACCGTTGAGCCTGCAAGGGTTCCGTGGGTTCGAATCCCACCCTCTCCGCCATTTATCATTGATTTCATTGAATAATTTGACGGCTTCAGCAGTCTTTGCATGTTGCGTTACATGTCAGGGAAACGGCTGGAAACGTGTAACGCGACAGAAACATGGGGCTAAAAGAGAGCAGGCCGGTTTATCCGGGAACAGCCGAGAATATCCGGGAACGCCTGAAAAAACGGGGCCTTAGCCGATAAGCCGCCCGCTGACGCTCAAGTGCGGTCATTTGCATGTTAGAACGGAATCGGTTTGGGAAGGCCGCCACGGACGTTCTGGTTGACGCTGTACTATCGTAGCCGAAAACGCCGTTGAACCGTGTTTTTACAGAGATTTTTGGCCACACGAAGACACCGCGCGTGGCAATCACTGTTTGCGTAAACATGCAAATTTTGCACGGACGCCAGAGATCATTTGCATGTTACATGAAATCAATTGGTTACATGACATTTGCGCCGATTCTGGCCGAAAACGGGCATTTTGGGCAGTTTGCGCAACGGTATGCGCGTACTGCATGGCTTGGACTGGATACCCCATGATCAATCCCACGCCGTCATCCCGGTCAAGGCGTCAATCCAGGCATCGAGCGCCACGCGCTGGGGTGCACCGGGCGGCGAGGTGCCGGCCCATGCGGCGTGCAGGGTCAGATAGGGCTGCGCCGGTGCACTGATCGCGGCGGCACCCGGAAGCCCGGGCGCATATTCCGGCGGCCAGACGACCGAGGTCACGATCTTGCCGGTGTCGGTGGCAGGTGCGGCCAGATCGACGCGACGGGCGGTCAGGCCCGAGGGCAGGTTATGCCACTCGATCAGGTAATCACCGGGACTGGGCAGCGCGATCTGGACGCCGACCTGACGCCCGCCGTCCGCCGTGTGAAAGCTGACCTCGATCTGATCGCCGCCGCCCCAATCCCAGACGTGAATGCTGGTATAGCGGCCATCGGCGGCGGTGATCCGGCAAAGCTCGATGTCGGTATTGACCAGCCCCGAGAGATCGCCCGAGCTGACCAGCACACCGCCATAGTCGAGCGAGGCCATCGCGGCGGTGACGGACGACGTGCCGTTGATCCAGGACGCTGCAAAGCTTGCACCCAGCGCCGTTTGCGGCGCGGCCGGGACCGGCTCGATATAGCCGGGCTCGGCATGCTGCGTCCCGCCGCGGCCAGCGAGCGCATAGCTGCGAACAATCTCGACGGCCACGCTGCGCAGATAGGCAGCAAGCTCGGCGGTGACACCGTCGGTGGGCCATGCCGGCATCGCGCTGGCATCCTCGCCCATAACCACCTCGCGGATCATGCACCAGGCGCAATAGGCCGAGAGCGGATTCGGCATGTAGGGATGGTTACCGCCACCGACCCCACCGCCATGGCTACCGCTATGGCTATTGACATCGCGCGCATGAAAATCCCGGTGCGAAGTGATGCCGGCGGGCAGCCGCCCTGCCAGGCTTTCAGATCGGCCATGGCATCGTCGAACGTCCTGGTCTCGCCGCCCAAAGACGTCAGAGCCTGAATTCCCGCCGCACCGAAGGCGACGATGCCGATCGTTGCCAACGACATCGGGTTGAGGATCGACAGAAAGCCGGTCGCTATCCCTTGAAGCGCTTGCTTGCCGCCACCCATCTGCTGCACGACCTGCACCAGCTGTGTGCCCTGCTGCATACCGATCATCATCGGGTTCATGCCCATCGCGGCCGTCACGCCGATATCGAAGCCCTGAGCAGCGACGTTCGCGGTATTAGCAGGCGAGACAAGACAGGCGCCGGAACTCGCCGAGGGAACGCAGAACAGCTCCTCGTCCGCGCCTTCGCCGTAAAAATCGATGATCTCCTGTCGCCACGCCGCTTCGCCCTCGGCCGTCCATTCATCACCCTTGACCAGGCAGATGCGCTCGTAGAGCCCATCCTTCAGCGCCTGGTCGAAATCGATGCGGACATGCTTGTGCGGGGCACGCCCGGACAGGATATCCTGAATGGTCTGGTTGAACGGGTTTTCGGCGCCATTATGCGTCGAGCAGACAACAACCTGGCCGCCCCACATCAGGAAGGCCAGCGCCGCCTTCAAAAGCTCGGCAAGGCTGTCGACAAAGGCCGCCTCGTCGATGATGCTGCTGGCTCGCAGGCTGGTGGTGTTGATGCTCCAGTTTCTATGAGCCGCGTAGGTGCGGCAGAGTTGGGCGATCGCGGAGATATCAAAATTGGCTTTCATGCCAATATATATGTATGGCAATTATGCCGGGTGTCAAGCGGGGGATTGCTTTGCGTTGCGTTTGTTGGCAAATCTGCCAACATGGACAAAAAGCAACTCCTGCAAGCGATAAAGGGCGAGTTAGAACGCAAAGGACTTACGGCCGCCGAGGCATCCGCGCGGGCGGTCGGCAATGCATCCTTGATCAGCAACATGGGGCGTGAGCGCTACGGCATGCCCTCAGTTGAGAATCTGCAGGCTCTTTGTGACGTACTGGGCTGGGAATTTTATGTTGGGCCGCCCCGTGAGACGGGCCAGATTGAACAGATCCTGCTCGATGGCACCGATTACGCCCACATCCCGCTGCACAATGCGTTGCTGGCGGCAGGGGCCGGAGCCGACAACAGCGCGGATCAGGTTATCGACCACATCGCTTTTCGTCGTGACTGGCTGCAAAGGGTTGGCGTGTCCGCCTCATCCGCCCGGCTGGCGCGGGTCAGCGGCGACAGCATGGCGCCAACGATGTGGGGCGACGACCTGATCATGATCAATACCGCAGCGAGTGAGCCCCTGGTCCGCCAGAGAGATGCCAAAGACCATCGCCGCTGTCCGATCTATGCGCTGATCGACAACGGCGAAGCACGCGTGAAACGCATCGAGCGGCCCTCGGTCGATACGATGTTGCTGATTTCAGACAACCCCGACTATCCGCCCGAACTGCGCCAGGGCAGCGACATTCAAGCCGTCAAGATCATCGGCAAGGTGGTCTGGTGGGGGCATAGAGCCAAGGAGTGATGAATGAGTGATGACAAAGACAAGGCGGAACGCCAGCTCGGGGTGCGCATTCCTCGGTCCAGCGAAGGCGAATACCTCTCCCTGAACTCACAGCAACCTTCGGGCGGAGGGACCTTCTCTCAGCAGCCAGACGACAGATCCAATACCTTTGTCCTGGCGCTTGGGAAGGTGGATATGAACGTGACGCCTCCGCCGAAACCTGCGTCCAAGCCTTAAGCGGGGCGCGTAATATCGACCCGGGCAATCTGCGAAGCCGGGATGAAGCTCATCTCGTAGCCCCATCCCGGCCGCTCGTGATCGCAGGGCCGGCATTCAGTCCAGCTATTATCATTCGCGCTCATCATGTCAGTTACATAGAGCGCGACCGAGCCGTCTTCACCAAAAAGACACGGACCCAGCGGAGCCTGATAGAACGGCCGCAGGTCATTGCACATCAGCGAGCCGCCATTGGTCAGCTTGACTACCAGCCGCATCGGTGATCGCAGACGCCGTGCCAGCATTGAGGCCCATGCACTGCGGGCACCGTCATGATCCGAAACGCCCCAGGCGCGCAGGCGTCCAAAGACCAGATCTGCGGCAGCGACCCGCCAGATGCAGGCGGCGGCAGCAACGACCACGACGGACAACAGAGAGCCAAGTATCAGCCAGCCGCCAGGAAATGGATACATGACCGCCTTCGCTATGGCCGCGAAGCACAACGACAGGAACACCACATCGACCGCTCCATGGGCGCCGTTGCGCCCGGTGAAAGCCAGACGATATCCGACATAACCGCATCCAAGCGCGGCAAGCGTGCTGAAGGGAAGGGCAAGTAAGGATATGACATCATTCATGGGGCACCTCTGATGCAATCATAGCAGAAAGCTTGCGCGAGCGAATCCCCCCGTCACAGGTTTTGACTTTGCGTTTTGCTCTCCGAATGTTCCTGCTATGTTCTTACTTCCTTGTCGTGAACAACAGGAACAATCGTGCTCACTGCCATCACCCCGACCGCGCCTGTCGCCCCATGGATGGGCGGAAAGCGCAACCTCGCCAGGCGCATCTGCGCCATCATCGACGCCACGCCCTGCGTCACCTATGCCGAGCCGTTCGTCGGCATGGGCGGGATTTTTCTGCGCCGTCAGACGCGCCCCAGGGCCGAGGTGATCAATGATCGCGGCCGCGACATCGCCACGCTGTTCCGCATCCTGCAGCGCCATTACGTGCAGTTTCTGGACGTGCTCAAGTTCGGCCTGACCACCCGCGCCGAGTTCGAGCGCCTGGCGCGCGTCGAACCCGACACGCTGACCGATCTCGAACGCGCAGCGCGTTTCCTTTACCTCCAGCGCACCGCCTTCGGTGGCAAGGTGTCGGGCCGCAGCTTCGGCGTGGCGCGCGAGCGACCCGCGCGCTTCAACCTGACCACGCTGGAGCCGATGCTTGAGGACCTGCACAGCCGTCTGGCCGGCGTGGTCATCGAGTGCCTGGACTGGTCGGATTTCATCCCGCGCTATGACAGCGCCGAAACACTATTCTATCTCGACCCGCCGTATTGGGGCTGCGAGGATGATTACGGCAAGGCGATGTTCGAGCGCGCCGATTTCCAGCGTCTGGCCTTGCTGCTAGGCGACATCAAGGGTCGGTTCATCCTGTCGCTGAATGACCTGCCAGAGGTACGCGAGACCTTTGCCGGATTCGAGATGACCGAGATCCGCACCACCTACACGATCAGCAGCAAGCGGAACGATCCGGCGGGTTCGCGGGCCGAGTTGCTGATCTCGAACCGGCGCCTGGAGCGATGATCCAGAATCTGGCGGGCGTTGTTTTATCGCCCCAAACACAAGGTGAACCACCTCCGAAGCTATGCGTTGGCTGCATGGCTTCCTTCTATAAGAGGAACAAATTAGCCTTTCAGGTACAAAATTCGCGCTGGTTTTTTTGACGCAAAACGCCGGTTTTTTTGACGCGCTACAAAACGCCCATCGCGACCGGCTGAACGCTCACGAAACTGTGAGCAGCGGGCTTGCTGCGTCAGCTTTACCGCCTCATTGTTGCGCGGCAAGCAAGGCCGAAAGGAACGACGCATGACGTTCGGAAGCATTGTCGAATGGTTCTCGCAAGGCGCAAACGCTCTGGCGTTCTCACAGCTTGTTGCCGCTGGCGTCACCGCGATAGCAACCATTGCCCTGTGGCGCGTCACCCGCGTGTTGGCTGTGGAAACCAAAGTTCTTGCGAAGATGACTTCACAGCCGTTCGTCGTATCGTCCTTCGAATCTAGTGGTGCTGATCCAACCGCACTAAACTTGACACTGCGCAACACCGGGAATGCAACCGCGTTCGATGTAAAGTTTCGCATCACCCCTGCACCGCCAAAGGCGAATGGTCAGCCATCAAAAAACCCCGAAGAAAAGACCTATGAAATCTCGCTGTTGCCGCAGGGTCAGGTGCTGCCGCTGCAAGGTGTAATGGGTCGCGACGTAAAGGAAGCCACTTACGAAGTCTGGATAAGCTGGTCACAGTTGCCGGGCGGCAAAGACCGCGAACAACTCAACTATAAGACCGAACCGAAGGATGGGTTTCGGGGCGGCTTCCATACGAAGAATGTGCATCATGTCGCCAATGAAATTGAACGACTTAGACAGCAGATAGAGAAGCCATGAAAAAACCCCGGCGCATTTCAACGCGCCGAATGCGCGGTCCCTTGCGTTGGTTGCTTCGCGTTCGCTGTAGTTGCGGATTTCCGTAATCGACCGCGACACTTCCTTTTCGATGTTCTGGAACAGAAGCTTTGCGCTTTCGTGACGAACCGGCTCGGTCTTGGTTTCGTCCTTGGCAGGACATTCCAGCGTTGCGATGCCGCCCCGCACAGCGGCCTTTCGCCGACATGCGGCAAGGTCGCATTGAACCCGCCGAAAGGAAGCGCCGTTGTCACGACACAATCCCGCGCAACGGCACGACGTTTTCGGCGTCTTTTGATTGCAAAATGCCGCAGTATTTCGACCAATCTTCCATAAGCTTGCGGCGCTTTGGCACGAGCGTTCCGCGCTGGTATGTAGCTTCGGCCTTGTCTTTCAGGCTGTGGATAAGCGCATGTTCGATCACTTCGCGCGGATGCGCGGTCGTTTCACCGGCCCATTCGCGGAACGTGCTGCGGAAGCCATGTTGCGTAAGGTCTTCGCGACTCATGCGCTTCAACACGTTGGTGCCTGATCGGTCCGTGCAGAATGCGATTGCGGTCTTGACGAGCGCCCCGTCGAACAGTTGGACGACGCGTTCCGGGCGTGCTGCCCGCAGGATCCAGCCGGGGACGTGATCCTTCAGAAAGACGATCTTCGCCGTTTTTCGATCAACGTCGACCGGCTCGTGGTCCGGATTGCGGCCAGCGGTGATTTTGGCGGCGCGGTCGCCCGCATTGCGGACGGCGTTTGGCTGTTAGGCGACACCCCGTCCGGCCATGCGGTGGTCCTATCATTCACTGCCGACAATCTGGTGGCACCGGGCGCGGTGATGGCGATCAGGGCGATTTTCACCATGATTTCTATTCTGCGCAGTTTCCTGCTGCGGCGCGTGTTTGAGGCGGTCCGGGTCGGTGGTCAGTTCCGAGACTGATCCTCGAGGATACCGAGCATTTCCTCGACCCAGTCCTCGTCCTCGCTGCGTATCAGCACGGCCACGAGAAGCTGGGTCAAGCGGGGCACCGGCGTGTCGGGAGGGTTGTCGGGCAGGAAGAAGGAGAACTCCCCTTCGGCAGAGACGACGAGGGCAGAACTGCCGGGCGGCAAGACCGTGCCGTGATCGGTGGAAATGTCGGTCATGGGATCACCAGTAGTATTTGTGGGGTTTGTGGTTGCCGAGATCCCAGATCAGGACATCGGGATCGGCGCCATGCAAAAGCTTGACGGCCGTCATCGCGGTCCGCCTGCGGCGCGGGCGGTTGTGGAACAGGACGTTCCAGTGCGACGGCGTTCCGTTCGGAAACGCGCCGATGCTGCGGCTCTTGGTTCTGGGTTTCTTGCGCTTGTGGTTCATCGATCTTCCTCCGGAAATTGCAGACATGCGAATGTCTGCGGTCCGGAGGGCCGCGAATGAGGAACCAGCGATATGGGTCAAAGTCGGGATGATTTTCGTGGGAACGTTCATATCACGGCTCTGCCCGAACGTAAACCGCCGCCCCGAAAGGCGGCTCCATCCGGTTCGGGGCTGCAGTATTCAGGCTTCCGGAAGTTTGTAGGCCCTTCCGCGCCCTTCGATCTTCTCCGAGATCACCTCGAGCCCGAGCTTCCTTTTCAGTACCCCGGCCATTGCACCCCTGACTGTGTGACCAGCCCATCCGAGTGCGCTGGCGATCTTCTCGATGGTTGCGCCGTACGGCGCGCGCAGCACGGCGATCAGCGCGGCCTGCTTCGTTCCCTCGCGCGAGGTGCGCGTCGTGCCCGCAGGAGCGAGGTTCGCGTCCTTGGTCTCGATGTCGATGGCGGCAAGACCTGTGTCAGTGGCGATCAGCGTGACGCCGTGGCCGTCGCCGGTCTCTCGCCACATGGGTTCGCCATTGCGCAGGTTGGCGTCGACCTCTTGCAGAGGCCGCTTGGCGATCATGCGCTTCGACCAGGCAAGACGATAGAGCTTCGACAACGCCCCTTGAACGTCATGCATGGCGGTGAATTTTACGCGCGCGTTGAAGTCTGTGGGGACCGGGTTGGACGGGGCGCCGGAAGGGGAAGCCCATCTGCGGCCACCAGATGACTACGGCGCTTTGACTGTGGGCCGGTTTCGACAAGTGCAATCGCCCCTTCGACAGAAGCATTTTCATCGCTTCCGTGAATGCGGTCCTGGTTACGTCATCGGCTTCAGGGGATCGCACCGATACGGGACCGACCGCAAAACCCAGAGGCCGCCGCTGGCACACAATCGTCTATCCGAAGACCGCCCCCCTGCCGGGCCGGAAAACGGAAGGGCGATCCTCGCTTGAGGATCGCCCAACTCATCGCGCTTCGCGGCCATCAGGGGCGCCATGTCCAGAACATGATCCCGGATGGATCACCTATCGCCGCTCCTGCGCTGCCTGAATGTCGGCCTGACCTAACGGACCTCGCGCCTGAACGGGCCCTGCGGCTCGATGATTTCAAGATGGGTGCCGTCGGGGTCGTCGAAATAGGCGACCTTGGTGCCGAAGCCCTGCGCCAGTTGGTCCTCGGGCTGGAAGGTGATCGGCGCGCCCGCGAAATCCAGGCCCGCGTCGCGCATCCGCTGGTAGACGGCGTCCAGATCGTCGACCTCGAAGCACAGGTGCATGGCGCCGATGTCGCTGTTGTCGTAGCTGGCCTTCTTCACCTTCGGCTCGTCATATTGCAGCAGGTCGATGTTCAGGTTGGCCAGATGCACGTTGGCATAGCGGATCAGCACCTTGGGCAACCCTTGGACGGCCGCCATGCGCGGGCCGCCGATGACGTCCTTGTTGACGATCTTCGTGCCGGTCAACGCCTCGTAGAAGCGGATCGAGGCGTCGAGATCCGATACCGAAATGCCGACATGGTTGGCGCGGTTCAGACCGATGGGATTCGACGGAATCGGTTGCATCACTTCATCTCCTGTCAGGTGGGGGGAAGTCCCCGCCCATTTCGGGCGAGGACCGGTTTCTGGGTAGATTGCCCGAGGTCGGCCTCAGGCGCCACAGGCTTCAAGGCGCGGTGCCCCCTCGCGGCCGCCGATCATCACCAGCCCGAGGCCCGCGGCGGCAAGCAGCCCGCCCGCGATCGACACCGCCGCATAACCGAGGCCCAGGCTGATGACGCCCGCACCCATCGCCGCGCCGACCGCGTTACCAAGGTTGAAGGCCCCGATATTGATGGCCGAGGCGAGGCCCGGCGCCTCGGATGCGGCCTGCATCACCCGCATTTGCACCGGCGGCACGATGGCGAAGGCGGCCGCGCCCCAGACCAGAAGGATGATGGCAGCGCCTGCATGGCTGCCGAAAACCAGCGGCAGGACGAACATCGTCGCAGCAAGCGCGGCAAGGAAGATCTTCGTCGCGCCGTCCAGCGACCAGTCGGCCAGCCGGCCGCCCAGCCAGTTGCCGATGGTGAAGCCGACACCGATCAGCGCAAGCGCAATCGTCACGAAACTGCCCGAGGCATGGGTCAGCGTCTCAAGCGCCGGCACGACATAGGTATACAGCGTGAACATCGCCCCCGCCCCCATGACGGTCGTGGTCATGGCGATCAGCACCGCGGGCCGGGTCAGGACGCGAAGCTCGCGCCGGACATCGGGCATCACGCCGCGTTCACCCTTCGGCAGGGCAAACCACAGGGCGGCGATGGCCACGACCCCGATCAGCGAGGTGCCGACGAAGGACATGCGCCAGCCGATCTGCTGACCGACCCAGGTCGCCGCCGGAACGCCGCCGATATTGGCAATGGTCAGGCCCATGAACATGGCGGCCACGGCGCTCGCCTGTTTTTCCTTCGGGACCACGCTTGCGGCGACGACCGCGCCAAGGCCAAAGAACGCGCCGTGGTTAAGGCTGGTGACCAGCCGCGCCGCCAGCAGCGTGAAATAGCCCGGCGCCATCGCCGACATCAGGTTGCCGATGGTGAAGATGCTCATCAGCAGGATCAGCGCCGTGCGCTTGCCGAACCGGCTGAAGGCCAGCGTCATCAAGGGCGCGCCGACCATGACGCCAATCGCATAGGCGCTGATCAGCAGCCCCGCCGTCGGGATCGAGACATCGACCCCGTCCGCGATCACCGGCAAAAGCCCCATGGGCGAGAACTCGGTCGTGCCGATGCCGAAGGCACCGATGGCAAGCGCGAGAAGCGTCCAGCCGGCCGAGGAAGGTGTTGCGACCGCCGGGACGGTCGTCGAGATATTGGCACTCATGATGACAGTTTCCCCTTAAACGTCCCAGACCGGCGCAAGACCGGCCGGGCTGACAAGCCGCCCGTTCGGCCGCGCAAGGCTGGCGATGGCGGTCATGTCGGCCTCATCCAGCGTGAAGTCGAAGATGGCGATATTTTCGGCGACGCGCGCCGGGTTTGCGGTCTTCGACAGCGCGATATGGCCCTGTTGCACCAGCCAGCGAAGACCGACCTGCGCGGCACTTTTGCCGTATTTGGCGCCGATCTGTTGCAGCAGCCTGTCCTTCGGCACCGCGCCATCGGCCATGCTGTAATAGGCGGTCACGGCCACACCCGCATCGCGCGCAGCGGCGGCAAGCGCGGCTTGCGGCAGATAGGGGTGCAGCTCGACCTGGTTCGTGACAATCGGCGCCGACGAGAGGGCGACCGATTCACGCATCTGCGCGATGTTCTGGTTCGACACCCCGACGAAGCGCGTCTTGCCGGCGGATTTCACCGCGTCCAGCATCTCGATCTGGGCCGCGACCGGGACCGAGTCGCCCGGCCAGTGCAGAAGCAGCAGATCGACCTGATCGACGCCCAGCTTGCCAAGGCTTTCATCGACCGAGGCCGAGAATTTGGCCGGGCTGTATTTGTCGACCCAGACCTTGGTGGTCAGGAACAGATCGTCCCGGCGCGCGCCGGCGGCGGCAAGGGCCCGGCCAAGCGCGGCCTCGTTCTGATAGATCTGCGCGGTATCGAAATGGCGGAAACCGGCTTCAAGCGCGGCCGGAATGACACGCTCGACCTCGGCATCGGACATGCGGAACACGCCGAAGCCAAGGGCCGGGATATTCGCGCCATGAGAGGTGACAGTTTGCATCGTATTCTCCTGCAAAGTTGGTCAGGCAGCCGTGGCCGCCGTCGATTGTTCAAGCGCCGGCATGATGTCGGTCGCGATTTCGTCCAGAACTTCGGCCGGCGCGCGCCGCGACTGCCGAAGGTTGATGGCGAGGTGGTCGACACCGGCCTCGGCCATCGCCCGGAAATGCGTCAGGATCGCCTGACGACCGCCCCGGGCGCCGAAACGGATCGGCTGAAGGGGCGCTGCGGCGTCGCGGTCAAGGTCAAGGTGGAACGCGCTGATGAAGGCCGCGCGATCCCCCGTTGCTGCTGCCCAGCCCGAGGCCTGGGCGCGCAGACGCTCGATCCCGCCGGGATAGACAAAGCGGCCGTCCATATGCTCGGCAAGCCAGTCGTCCGACTGCCGCGCCTGACCGGCCACGACCAAGGGAATGGTCGGCTGTGCCGGACGGGGCAGCAGGTCAAGCTGCGCCACACGCTCGCCATTGACGGGCAGGCCGCCGGGTTGCCAGGCGGCGCGCAGATAGTCGACCGCCTGCCGGAACGCCTCGCCCCGGGTCTCAAAGTCGAGACCCAGCAGCGGGTATTCGACCGGCCGGTCGCCCGAGGCGACGCCAAGGATCAGCCGGCCGCCCGACAGCGCATCGACCGAGGCCGCGGCCTTCGCCACCATCAACGGATGGCGGATTGGCAGGACGACAGCCGCCGTGCCAAGCGCGATGCGCCGGGTGATCCCGGCCAGATAGCCCAGCAGGACGAAGACGTCGTGGACAGACCCCGCGTCGCCCATATTGACCTGGTCGAAGACGGGGACGTCGCGCGCCCAGACCGCCGAAAAGCCCAGATCCTCGGCCCAGCTGACCAGATCGGCCTGCGCGCCAAGGTCGGGAACCCCGGACGGGCGCCCCGCGGCCACGCGGCGCGCTTCGCCGGCCGGTGACCAGTCGTTGTCGAGTGGAAGTTCAACCCCGAGCGTCATGCGGCCGGGGCGGCGGATCAGATCAAGCGAGGATGTGTTTTCCATGACGCAGCAGATAAAGCGCCGGCAGGGGCTTGATAATCCGCCCGTTTTCCACAGCATATATGAAACGAAATCACAGGCGGAGCGCGCCGATGGACAACCGGACCGGCGAGATGCAGGTCTTCCTGCGCGTGGTGGAAACCGGCAGCTTTTCCGAGGCGGCACGGGTCCTGGGCATGACGCCCTCGACCGTCAGCAAGCTGATCTCGCGGATCGAGGCGCGGCTGGGCGTGCGTCTGGTCGAACGCTCGACGCGGCAACTGTCGCTGACCACCGAAGGCCAGATCTATTACGAACGCAGTCAGTCGCTGCTGAATGATCTGGACCTGATCGAGCAGGAATTGTCGCATGGCGCCGCGGCGACCGGCGGCAAGGTGCGCATCAATGCCTCGGTCGGCTTCGGCGTGCAGGGGCTGGAGCCGATTTTGCCCGACTTCTGGCGCGCCTATCCCAATATCGTCGTCGATCTGTCGCTGTCCGACGAGATCGTCGATCTGTATCTGGACCGGACGGACATCGCCTTCCGGGTCGGGCCGCTGACCAATTCGGGCATGATCGCACGCCGCATCGGCGCGGCGCGGCGCAAGATCGTGGCATCGCCCGCCTATCTTGACCGCCACGGGACGCCGCGAACGGTCGATGATCTGTCGCAGCACAATTGCCTGAGCTTCAACTTCCGCCGCTCGGCGCCGGTCTGGCCGCTGAAGGAGGGCGGGCGCGTCGTCGACCGCCTGGTGAACGGCTCGCTTCTGGCCAATAACGGCGAGACGGTCCGGCGCATGGCGCTCGCCGGGGTCGGGCTTGGCCGCCTCGGCGACTATCATGTGCGCGCCGACATCGCCGCCGGCCGGCTGGTGGAGGTGCTGGCCGACGCCGTCGAACCTGATCACGAGGAGATCCACGCCGTCTTCCTTGGCGGCGCGCGCATGCCGCAGCGTGTGCGGGTCTTCCTCGACTTCATGGTGCCGCGGCTTCAACAGGTCCTCGGCGATGCGGGTGAAGGGTGACGCGACGGGCTGTTCGACAGACAGGACCGGTTTGTCATGGGGCGGGCTGGCGAGGGGCGAAGTCCACCTGATCTTCGCCCGCCAGTCAGGCCCAAAGCCCTGATACACGCCTGCCCAGAGCCCCCGGGCCAACCGGATGCCCGGGACAGTCGCCAATACCGTCAACTGCAACGACGTTCAGGCGACACCGCTGCGGGCCGTTTGTGGACTGATCGGCGACCACAACGACAATCGCCCGCCCTCAGGCTCGAAAATGCGCCCTCCCCCGGCGAGTTCGTCGCAGGCGAAACCGCAACCGCCCGAATGTCCGGCGAAGCGAGGGCAGGACCGGCTGGATCAGACCATCCCCAGCGCGGCCTTGTAGACCTCCAGGATCGCCTCCTGTTCGGCGACCTCGTTCTTGTCCTTCTTGCGCAGGCTGATGATGGTCTTCAGCGCCTTCTGGTCATAGCCGCGCGCCTTGCTTTCGGCGTAGATGTCGCGGATCTGCTCCGAGATATCCTTCTTTTCGGCCTCAAGCTGCTCGATCTGCTCGATGAACTGGCGCAGCTCGTTGGCGGTCACGTTATAGGTCGCGTCATCGGTCATGGTCGGTCTTTCCTTCACATCCTCGATGCCGGCGGCGGGCCGGCTGCCTGTGGGGCATGGGTCTAGGCGGTCTTGCGGGCGGGTGCAATCGCCGCTAGGCCGTGCCCGGCAAAGCACGGGCAAAAACGGGGCGGAACATGACGATCTGGGACGGGCTGATCTGGGGCGGAACCACGCTGACCGTGGCGGGGCTGGCGGGGCTGATCTGGTGCATCGTCACCGCCGCACGCGCCAAGGCGCGGGGTCTGGGCGACGACGCCATGCGCGCGGTGATGCGCCGGGTGGTGGTGGTGAACATGGCGGCGCTGGCGGCCTCGGTCTTTGGCCTTATGTTCGTCGTCCTTGGCATCATGCTGGGGCGCTGACATGCGCGCCCTGATCCAGCGCGTCTCGCAGGCCGAGGTCACGGTCGGGGACCGCAGCACCGGCAGGATCGGGCCGGGGCTGCTGGTCCTGGTCTGCGCCATGCAGGGCGACCCCGACGACGCCCCCGAAAAGCTGGCCGCGCGCGTGGCCAAGCTGCGCATCTTCCGCGATGAGGCTGGCAAGATGAACCGCTCGGTCATCGACATTGGCGGCGCGGCGCTGGTGGTCAGCCAGTTCACGCTGGCCGCCGATACCCGCACCGGCAACCGCCCCGGTTTTTCCACCGCCGAGGCCCCTGCCCGCGGCGAGGCGCTGTATCTGCGTTTCGCCGACGCGTTGCGCGATCTGGGTGTCAGCGTCGCCACCGGCGAGTTCGGCGCCGACATGCGGGTGGCGCTGGTCAATGACGGGCCGGTGACGATCTGGATCGATTCGACCGACCGCGCTTGACTTTTCGCGCCAGATCCCCCATCTGCCAGCAGTTGCCGCCCGCTGCCGCGTGAGCAGCCGACGCCCCGTCGCGTCAGGCCGGCACGAAAATTCCGGTTTCCCATTCACGCGGGGAGGCTTGCGGGCAATCCGTATCATGCCCGCCCCTCGCAACCCTGCCGCGCGATCCGCGCGGCCCCTGCCATGTGCGCCGATACGCGGGCGGCATGGATGAAAGAAAACATGACGAACGAAACTTCGCGCCCGAACCGTTCGGGCAAGCCCCGCTTCCAGGGGCAGAACCACAACCCGGGCAAACCGCGCGGCGAACAGGGCGGCAAACCCCGCTTCCGCAGCGACAAGCCCAATACCAACCACTCCAACCACCGCCGGATGCGCGCCGAACCCGAAGAAAAGTTCATCCGCCGTGCCATCCCGGAAATCGACACCCCCTTCACCCGCATGGGCATCGACCCGCGCGTGGCGATCAATCTTGAGGGCATGGGCATCAACACCCCCTCGCCCATTCAGGAAAAATCCATCCCCGGCATCGTCGCCGGCCGCGACCTGCTGGGCCTTGCCCAGACCGG
>RRZU011971385.1_pt1 | contig 21586 bp, 23 predicted proteins | sample 2165561 | NCBI WGS metagenome assembly RRZU01 (sample SAMN10456909, study PRJNA506462) | wastewater metagenome | isolation source: wastewater sludge | place: USA: Moscow, Idaho | reverse complement strand
ATAAAAATGCTCGGGTGTTAATTGTCACCGACCGTACTGAGTTGGATGAGCAGATTGAAAAGGTATTTAACGGCGTCGGGGAAAGTATTTATCGCACCAAAAGCGGTGCTGATTTGCTGGATACGCTGCATCAGCCCACACAAAGCCTTATTTGTACGCTGGTGCATAAATTTGGCCGCCAAGGTGATGATGATACAACGGAGTCGGAAAAAGCCACAGACGCCTTTATTGAGCAAATTACCGGCGCCATTCCTAAAGACTTTAAGGCCAAGGGTAATTTGTTTGTTTTTGTGGATGAGTGCCACCGTACTCAGTCGGGTAAGTTGCACGAAGCCATGAAGGTCTTAGTGCCGGAAGCGATGTTTATCGGCTTTACCGGTACGCCTTTAATGAAAAAAGATAAGCAAAAGTCCATCGAGATTTTTGGCAGTTATATCCATACCTATAAATTTGATGAGGCAGTTGCCGATGGTGTGGTCTTGGATTTGCGCTATGAGGCGCGGGATATTGATCAGCATCTCACCTCGCCGGAAAAGGTGGATGAATGGTTTGATATCAACACCGATGGTTTAACTAAAACCGCTAAAGACCAGCTGAAACAGCGCTGGGGTACCTTGCGTAAAGTGCTATCCAGTAAATCCAGACTTGAGCAAATCGTCATGGATATCTGGCTGGATATGAAGAAGAAACCGCGCTTAAAAGATGGCCGAGGTAATGCCATCCTGGTCTGTTCCAGTGTTTACCAAGCCTGTACTACGTATGAGTTGTTCAGCAAAACTGATTTAGCGGGCAAGGTGGCGATTGTCACCAGTTATCAACCCACGGCTGCCAGTATCAAAGGTGAGGAGTCTGGCGAGGGGCAAACCGAGGCCTTATTTAAATACGCCACCTACCGCAAAATGCTCGCTGATTTTTTTGAGCAGCCAGAAGATAAAGCCGCAGCCCGCGTGGAAGAGTTTGAAATAGCGGTGAAGAAACTGTTTATCGAAGAGCCGGGGCAAATGCGTTTGCTGATTGTGGTGGATAAATTACTGACTGGCTTTGATGCGCCCTCGGCCACGTACTTATATATCGACAAACAAATGGCAGATCACAACTTGTTCCAAGCCATCTGTCGCGTGAACCGTCTCGACGGTGACGACAAAGAATACGGCTATATTGTTGACTACAAAGACTTGTTTAAATCCCTCGATAAGGCGATTAAAAGCTATACGGAAGGGGCCTTTGATGGTTATGACGAAGAAGACGTTAAAGGCTTGCTTAAGGATCGCTTGGCGCAGGCTAAGGACGATCTAGATAACAGTTTAGAAGCTGTTCGGGCTTTATGTGAGCCGGTGAAAGCACCCCGTGCTCTTGAGGATTATCAGCATTACTTCTGTGGTGTGTCCGGTGAAAACTCAGCAGAGTTATTTGAGAAAGAGCCGCTGCGTTTAGCCTTTTATAAGGCCTTTGCTAAGTTGTTACGCGCTTATGCCAACCTGGCAAATGAAATGCAGCAAGCGGGCTACAGTGCTGCTGAACAAGAGAAAATTCGTAAAGAGATTGAGCACTACGAAAACGTGCGCACATTGGTTAAGCAGTACAGCGGCGACGAAGTGGATATGAAACGCTTTGAGCCCGCCATGCGTCAGCTGATCGATATGTATATTCGCGCGGACGACAGCGAAGTGTTGGTGGACTTTGAAGAGCTGGGCTTATTAGAGCTGATTATTAGCCAAGGTGATGACTTAATTAAAGCCGTGCCTGAGGGGGAGCGCAATCATTCCAATACCATGAACGAAGGTATTGAAAATAACCTACGCCGTACCTTAGTGGAAAACAATCCGCTCAACCCTGAGTACTACGACAGCATGTCGGTGTTACTTGATGAGCTGATTAAAAAGCGCCGCCAGCAAGCGATTGACTATCAAACCTACTTGAAGGAAATACAGGCGCTGGCAATTAAGGTGGTGAATCCGCATCAGGGGCACAGCAATTATCCTGAGTCGTTAGATACCGCAGCTAAGCGGGCGCTGTACGACAACTTTGGTAAGGATGAAGTCTTAGCCAATAAGATTGATACCACTATTCGTCACACCAAAAAAGCCGATTGGGTCGGTGATCGTTTTAAAGAAAAAGAAGTTGCCAATGCACTGAGTGAAGAAGTGGGTGGCTATGGTATCTATATTGCGGCCTTAATGGAGCTGGCCAAAGCACAGCCAGGCTATAAGTAAGATGCAGCAGCAGATTGGTAGCATTGAGTTTGAGCTGCTGCGCAAGCCGATTAAGCACATGCGCATCAATGTCTTGCCTCCCGAAGGACAGGTACAGGTGATTGCGCCCCATAGTTTTACCGAGACAGCGATACGCTTAGCGTTTATTGCGCGTATGCCTTGGATTAAAAAACAGCAGCAAGCCTTTCAGCAACAAGCACGGCAGAGCGAACGCCAGTGGGTCTCCGGTGAGTGTCATTATCTATGGGGTAAGGCTTATCGTTTGGAAGTGATGGAGCACAGTGGCGCTCATCAGGTACGCCGCGGTAAGGATAATTACTTACAGCTTTGGGTGCGGCCACGCACCAGTGCAGCCAATAAAGCCAAAGTGCTGCAGGGCTTTTATCGTCAGCAGTTAACTACTGAAGTGCCTAAGCTGCTAGAAAAATGGTTGCCACGTATGGAATTGGTACTGAACGACTGGCGCATTAAACAGATGAAAACCAAGTGGGGCAGTTGCAATATCGAAGCCCGCCGCCTGTGGCTTAATCTTGAACTGGCGAAAAAGCCTTATGCATGCCTTGAATATGTACTGGTGCATGAACTGGTTCACCTACTGGAACGCAATCACAACGACCGCTTTATGGCCTATATGGATCGGTTTTTACCGGACTGGCGTGAGCGGCGTGAGTTACTCAATCGACTGCCTTTGGATGATCTTAAGGTACAGGATATTTGAACTTATCAAGCTATAGCTAGAGTAGTTCATGTGCGAGCAAACAGCACTGCAGTGACAGCCAAAGCCAAGCACAAACAGGTTGCGCCTATGCTTGGCGTGTCTTGAGCATAGAGTGCAGTCACTCACGTTGACTCTTTCATCAGCTCCAATCTAATCCTGCCGATTGCGCCCATGGGGTTACACTGCAGCGAGCTTGGCTTCTGCGCATGGCTCGCTGCAGTATTATTAAAACAGGCTAGGTAAGCCAATCCAAATTTTCATGCAAGCACCGGAGAGTGGGCCGTCATTGTTGAGCTCTAGGCGCGCAGGGCGGTTTTCTTGGTCGTGCATAGCGACGATGTTTGCGGCGAAATACAAGCCAAGGCCGGTACTGCCACTGTCGCGATCAATGCCGCTGGACTGACTGTTGCGTACTGCGCCGAGCAGACTCTCTGGGTAGCCTGGGCCGTCATCACAGATGCTTAATAAAACCCCGTCGCCGTCCCGTCGCGCGGCTAAACGGATGTTTTTTTTGCAAAAATTGAGCGCGTTGCCGAGGGCGTTATCGAGCACTGTGCCCATCAAGCTGACATCCAAATAGGCTTCTAGGTCTGGATCATCCAGTTCAATTTGCAGGTCAATATTGCGGTACTCGAGAACCTCGCGGTGGCGGTTGTGCAAGTCTTCAAAGAGTTCTTCGACACTGTAATACACCGACTGCAATGACAATTGGCCGTGTTCAAGTTTATACAGGCCGAGTAGTTGCATCAGCATGGCGTCTAAGCGCAAGGCTTCTTGTTCGATTAAGCGGGCTTGTGGTGAGCGCTGTAGAGCTTCGGGCATCTCCGCTAATAAGCTTTCATAGGCTTGGCTGACCGCAGCAATGACGTTTTTCATGTCGTGTACGGTTGATGCCATTAGCGTGGAAAAATCGATTTGTTTTACCATGGACTTAGCTCCAAAGAAGATTGCATGCGCATAAAGTCAACAGAGTCGGGTTCAATTTTAGAAAGTTTAACAATGCGCTGTAGGCATTCATCTAAACGCTGATCGGCACCGCTTTGCTGTTGTAAAAGCTGTTCTTGATATAAACGTGCTGCGGCGATATTGAGCTCAATGAGCTGCGGGGCTTGTTGCAGTGCTTGGCTGAATAACGCTTGTGCTTCATCACGTTGCTCTTGGTAATGCAGTGCTGCTGCTTGACGGCTGAGACTGACCGCTTGCTGTAAGGGCTGCAGATCAAGACTGGGCAGGCGGTTACTGATTTGTTCCAGTACGCCAGCAGTGCCGGCATGGCGTTGGGCACAAAACTGCCATAATGCTTGCGCCGCGGCTTGCGCTCCTAAGAGAGTCAGCCAGTCACCCATTTGGATTAAGGTGATGGCCGCATAGCTGTGCTGGTTTTCTTCAAGAGCGCTCAGCAATGCGGTTAGATCGGCGGGACTGGTTTGTTTGCGCCGCTGTTCTTCGCTGCGCAATAAAGCGGCGGCAGGCTGAATCTCCAATGCTTGTCGGTAGTTCTTTTCTATAATAGCTAACCATTGCTGCGCTTCGTCGGGCAGCTTGTTGGCGGTGGTGACGCGAGCCAGGATAGAGGCGAGCTGCCACAACAGTTCTGGATCAAAAATAACTGAGTGGCGACCCACTTCCCAGCACTGGCGCAGAGCATGTTGGGCTTTGCTGATGTCATCATTGAGCCAGGCTTGGCTGGCCAGCTTAATTTGGCGGCGCAAGGTGTTGGGGGATAGGGTGGCTGCTTCTTGCAGGGCGTCTAAGGTTGCGGGTAAGTCGTTTTGCAGAGCGGCCAATTCAGCCTGCATATCACGCAGCTCCGGCATCATGGGAAACTGCCGCACAGCTGCGCTAAGCAGGCGGGTGACTTGATCAAGGCGGCCCTGACGTAGCCATAACCGTGCCAAGGCTTGTAAGTTCCAGCCGGTGGGGCGACTGCGCGCTTGCTTTTCCAACAATTGTTCCAGTTCTTGATAGCGGCCTAACTCTTCTAAAGCTGTGGCCATATGGCGCAAACACAGGGCGGCGTGGCGCGGTTCTTTTTCTTCGATGGCTTGGCAGGCTTGTAGGACTGCCAGTTGGTCACCGGCTTCTTGGGCGTTAAGAACGGGGGCTAACACCTGTTTGCGGCGGATTAGGCGTTCTAACCGAGTTTGCAAGGTCACTTTGTTGAAGGGTTTGGTCAGGTAATCATCGGGTTCGCATTCCAGTGCAGCCAACACCATGGCTTGAGTATTCTCGGCAGTGACCATAATGAAAATACAGTGGGGCGAGAGCAGTTGCTCAGCGTGCAGCTGTTCCAGCACCTGTTGCCCATTGAGGCCTTCGCCAAGGTTGTAGTCATGCAAAATCACATCGTAACGATTACGGCGGCACAACTCTAAGACCTCGTTGCCATTGGCGGCGGTATCTATATGTTGCACTGCGAGTAAACGCAAAATGCCTCGAATGGAGCTGCGGAACTCGGAAAAGTCATCAACAACTAGAAAGCGTTTCTTGCTGAAGTGGATCATGTTAAACGCCTCTTAATAAATACATAGTCAGTAAGTATTGCTGAAGTCTAATGCTTATTGTCTGTGCACGCACGTGACTGCAGCCATTTTAGTGCGATAAAACCACTCACTGGCAAGGCCTGCCATTAGCCAGCAACAGGGCTTGCTGTTTTAGCAATGTCTGGACTGGGTGCAGTGGTACGCTAAAGAGCTGCAAGTACGGATTAAACAGTGCGTGGCGCAGCGGATTTCAAGATAAAACGCTTATTTGTAGTTTTTAAGGCCTTGGGCACTAGTCAATGGTATATACCCTGGCCACCGCTGCTGCGTTTAGGATTATGCTGCAACTTAAGTAGAGCGTATTTACTTGGTTAACCCCTCAGATGATCCGGAGAGCACAGCATGCTTATTTTCTTTATCAGTATTACCTTGCTAATACTTGGCTATGTTGTCTATAGCCCCTTTGTTGAAAAACAAGCGGGCATAGACCCCACGGCAATAACCCCACAAGAGCGCTTAAGTGATGGCGTTGACTATGTGCCGATTAGTCCGGCACGGGCTTTTTTAATTCAGTTTTTGAATATTGCCGGTGTTGGCCCTATTTTTGGTCCTATCTTGGGGGCTTTATATGGGCCCATTGCCTTGGTCTGGATCGTCATTGGTAACGTGCTTGGCGGTGCAGTGCACGACTATTTTTCTGGGGTGATGAGCTTAAAGGAAGATGGTAAAAGTTTGCCGGAAATTGCCGGTAACTATTACAACATCGTCTTTAAGGGCTTTATGCTGCTCTTTACCTGCATGTTGTTGTTTTTTGTGGGTGTGGTTTTCATCATGAGCCCAGCGGGCTTGCTGAGTAATTTGTCGTTTTTTGAAGGCACTTTCTTGGCCGGTAATACCTTTTGGGTCTTAGTGATCCTGGGTTATTACTTCTTTGCCACTTTGTTGCCGATTGATAAAATCATCACCAGACTGTATCCGTTGTTTGGTTTGTTGATGATTGTGATGACAGTGTCGATTGCTGTGGCTCTGTTATTTAATGCGCCGCACTTGGCGGAAGTAAACGATATTTTCTCTTACTTTCACGACAGTCATGACCATGGATTGTTAGAGCCAAACCCTGATGGATTACCAGTCTGGCCGTTGTTATTTGTCACCATTACCTGTGGTGCTATCAGTGGTTTCCACTCCACGCAGTCCCCGATGATTGCCCGTTGCTTAACCAATGAAAAATATGCCCGTCCAGTCTTCTATGGCTCGATGGTATGTGAAGGCTTAGTGGCATGCGTTTGGGCTTTAGCCGGTATTGCAGCATTCCCAGAAGGTTATGTGGGCTTAAAAGCTATGTTGGATCTGGGTGGCCCAGGACTGGTAGTGAATCACATTGCGACGTCCTATCTTGGTGTGATTGGTGGCGTGATGGCTATTCTAGCGGTTGCGATTTTCCCGATTACCTCGGGTGATACAGCGTTCCGTTCACTGCGCTTAACCATTATGGATGCGTTTAATATCTCGCAAACAACCCTGCACAGATTGGCTTTGGCTCTGCCATTGCTGGGCGTGGGCTACTTGATGACATTCCTCGACTTCTCGCTGATCTGGCGCTATTTTGCTTTCTCGAATATGTTGCTGTCGACCAGTGTGTTGTGGCTCGCAACCAAGTACTTATTTGATCGCGGTACCTTCCACTGGATTGTCAGTATTCCTGCGGTAATTGGTACGGCGATCAGTGTGAGCTATATCGCTACAGCGAGTATTGGTTTGAATTTACCGATGGAATACAGCAAGTGGATTGGCGTTGTGGTTGCGATTGTGGGCTTGATTGGTTTGATCATCCAAAACCATAAAAGAACCCTAATTGCGGTCGCTAAAGCTTAATTAAGGAGAATTTGGCCTGTTTTGTTATAAAGCGCTTGACACGCAGGCCGAATGCGCGAATAATGCGCGCCAGTTGGCTACATAGCTCAGTTGGTTAGAGCGCAGCATTCATAATGCTGATGTCCCAGGTTCAAGTCCCGGTGTAGCCACCATATTTATTAGGGGTTAGCAGAAATGCTAGCCCCTTTTTTTTACCTTGTGCCTAGATTGTGCCTAAGGTGTGCCCTGATTGTGCTAACGGCGAGAGACTCAAAACCGTATCTAAATGCTCAGGTGAGAAGTGTGCATAGCGCATAGTCATTTTTATATCTTGATGCCCTAAGATCCGCTGCAAGCTTAAAACATCGCCACCAGCCATCATGTAGTGACTAGCGAACGTGTGTCGCAGAATATGCGTCATTTGACCTGGTGTACTAAACCCACAACGCAAATAAGCGCCCCTGAATGCTGAGCGACAAGATTGAAACAATCTGCCGTTACCTGGTACAGCAACCTTTTGAACTTCATCAATAACATACTGCGGAACTGGTACCGAGCGAGAGCGACCATTCTTTGTGCGATGAAAATGAACTTTCCCGCCATAAAGGGCTGATCTGCGTAACTCTTCAGCCTCACCCCAGCGCGATCCAGTAGCAAGACAGATCAATGCAACAGGGTAGGTATGGTTATTGGTACTGCGTTTGCATTCAGCTAATAATTGCTTGACCTGGCTAAGCTCTAAGAAGCTCAGTTCTACTTCATCAACTTTAACCTGGCGAATCCCTGTTAATGGGTTATCAGAAGAGTAAGCGCCAAGCCTTATAAGCTCAGAAAACACTGAAGCTAAGTAGCGTTGCTCATGGTTTACCGTGCTTGGGCTAACTTCTAATAATCGTGCTTGACGATACCTAGACCAATGCAGGGCGGTGAAATCTGTGACAAGTGGATTACCCAAGCGCTCACTGATGGCTAATGTGCGTGTTAAGCGGGTCTTTTCATCTTTCAGGGTGCAGCCGTGCAGCTCATGCCAGAGCACAATTAAATCAGATAAGCGATCATCTAAAGGGCGACCTGTCAGGCTAACGCTTTTCGCATAATCCTGTTCGTAACGAAGTGCTGCCGACTTGGTTAGAAAGCCGCGTTTTCTGATCCGTTTGCGATCCACATAAAAATCAGCCATCCATTGCTTGCCATCCTTACGTGCCGTCATACAGCAACGCCCCACCGAACTTCTCGCTCAGTCAGCTTGTCGCGTATCCAGTTGTAGATATCGCGTTCAGATTGCCCTTTATTCTCAAAATGCTCTTTAATTACAGGCCAACACTCCCACTCCTGAAGACGCTTAAAGGCCTTTTTTGCGCCAACACGCTCCCTCGCTAATAGAGAAACAAAGTTTCCCATAAATAACTCAACGTTTTTACCGCTAAAGCCGCTAGCAGTCTTGTAGTAACGCTTATAAACAGTGTCATCAATCAAAGAGTCTGCACCTGTTTGAACCTGTGCATCATCAGCAAAGAGCGTCCAAGCTGCATCGAACAAGCCTTTTTGCTCAAGTAATTTAAAAGCATCAAAACCGTAACGCCATAAACCATCCAAATGAGGTGCGAAGTCAGCAAAAGACCGAGTGGCAATACATTCACCAGTATCAGTGTTTACGGAGCCTTCAGCGAATTGCTGTATAACAGAATGATGGTAACGCAGCTCAATCCGCCAAACAGGTTGTTCTGGATCATACATGGGCGTATCAAAATCACTATATGCCTGTGACCAAAGCGAGCGCCAAAAATCAAGCTTATCAGTTGACCTGGCTTGGAGTGTTTTATTATAAATCGCTAACTGGACACCACCTGGAGTGCCCCACATAAAAGATTGGTTTTTACCGTAAACAGTTGAATCAGCTGCAAAATCAAAGGAGGATATGCCGGAAATATCACGAACACGTCTGGACCTGCATTGCATACGCTGGATTATATCCGTGCTTGGTTCCCAGCCCTGAACATCTAACGACATATGAACCGCGCACTGGTTATGCTCATAATCATCCAGTACAAGCCCTGCGAGGCTGTCCAGTAAGTCTTGTAAGTGCCTAGGCGTATAAGCTTCAATCGTATGCGGTGACACCTCAACTTTTAAATGTGGTCCGTTATCGTCCTCTTTCACGTTAAAGTTTTTAATTAAAAGAATTATGCCAAGGTCTGCATTTTGCAAGCGAAACTGATAACCCGAATCACGGCCAATACGGCCAGCATGCCAAAGGTAATCACCCAGCTGAACAATGCCAGGGGTTTCAAAAAGTTCAAAAATCACAGGTTTAATTTTGCCGCGGTACAACTGACGAACAGTATCGACAGCACAACGCAACAAACGCACACCGGATAGATCAGCAAGAGCGAACGTTTTAGGATTTAAGAAAATCCGGCCATTGGCATCAGATTCAAAGTTAGCATTTTTTCTAATTTGGTGAACTGGCTTGCTCATTTTGAAGAACCTTATGTATCTGTGAGGTTTAATAGCGCTTAACGCTATTGTTTTAATGACGTGCTACAGGGACGTCAGCGCCGTTCAAGTTTTGCCGGTTTTCGTCTGCGCACGCTGGCCGAAAATCCGGCAAAACTTATCACTGGCGCTATGCTCCCAATAAAAACGCTTTTAATTAACAGGAAAGGAACGCTCGCGGGGCGTGTGAGGAATAACAGTTACCATAGTTTGCTTAACTGGTTCATTAACTGGCTTTGGTGACTCTGGCGCTACATTGTAATTTGGCTGGTAAACCGTAGTTACCGCACCATTCCCAGTCCAAGGCGTAATCCGTTCGCCATCTATGTCACAATAAATATCAATGCCACCCTCGAAAAAATCACACTGCGACATTGAAACATAGCGATAACGCGAGCCATTAACCAAGGCCACGCGCTCAGTTAAATCAACATGTGGAACGCCTAGCATTTCCGAAGTTGTAGGTGATCGCTTAGCAGGGGCACGAACATAACCAGCCACGCGCCACAGAGTAGAAGGCTGGGGCTCTGTAGGTTTAGAAACGACTTCTTTATAAACTGATGTGGCTGCCCTAGAGGCTGGTGTTTGCTGCTTTGGCAGTTCTACAGGCTTTGGTAGTTTTGGTTCAATTTCATCAACGCTAAAAAAGCTCTTTAAACCGATAAAACCAAACACTCCGCCCACTACTGCTAAAATAATTAAAAACCACAGTCCCCAGCTTTTTAAAATGCTAGCTCGACCATCCGCGGTTGATTCATCACCAACATCACCTGTTTGTGATTGAGTCGCAGAAGAGTAATAGGCATAAACTTCTTTTTTAAAACGCCCAGTAGCTTGACGCAGCAAGGCGGTTTTAGGTGGCCTAGTACCCGTTACCGCACCGCTGTAAATACTGACTACATAGAACTTTTTGCTTTTCTTAGAAACCCTATAGGTTGACTCGACTAGCATACGAGCCCAGTTAGCAATCTGCGCTAAATCCTGTGTGACCAAAACTATGCGCATTGAGCGATTCTGCTTATCTACCCTGTGCCTATGCTCAGCTAGCAGCGACTTATCACCAATACTAGCCTGATTGGTCAACATGCCCGAAGGCCAGCGCCGCCAAAGTTCGTCCAGAATCAAAACACAACCTGGAGTTGCATACTCACTTAAATCTTCAAGCTCGAACCAGTCATCAGGTAACTGCTGAATAGTGCCGCCAAAATCCATCAATAACGCATCTATATTCAGCGGTATATTTGTAACAACGTGGCGCCCCTGCTTTAAACTCGGAATAATAACGTGCTCTACAACGCCATAGCTTTTGCCGTGACCTGGCAAACCAACATAAGCATCAATAGCCATAATGAATCACCCAAAGATAGGAATACGGCGAACAATAAAGCGCAATAAATACGCCCCCAAAATCATTGTTACCCCGTACCCAATATGAAACGGCTGAGCAAAATAAATAACCTCAGGTGGAATATTGCCAAAAGCATTTGCAGCAGTTGCAAAAAAATCAGGAACAGGTATGGCATTAAAAAACTCAATAAAGCCATCTACCAGCTCAGAAAAAACCCACTCGGGAAGCTGTTTAAAAAACTCAATAAAAGCATCATAAGCATCACCCAACCAATCAAAAAGCCGCTGAAATGCATCCCAAATTGACTTGAAGAAATTAATAATTGTCTGAATAAAACCCGCAATAGCTTCCATGAAATCACCTATGCGCTAAGGAATACGCGAACGGCAATAATTGCCCAGAACGCTAAAAAAACGGCTGACAAAATAGGCGCAATTTGCTCCCAAAAATTACAGTGCTCAATAAAATCAATTGGTATGGAACCAATACCAATGTTTATAGAAGTAGAGCCTGTTGGACATGTACCACCGCTGGGAAAATGAATATTGCCAATGGAATTACCTAAAGGACTATTTTTCATGCCGTTCATTGCGGCAGTTAATGAGCTGCTAAAAGACCGGACATCACCGCCAAACGGATCACCTCGACCATCACCAAAATCACAACGACCATCAGGACAGTTTTCAACACTTTCACCCGCCCCTATACCCTCACCTTCATCATCGCCTTCGCCTTCGCCATCGCCATCGCCGCCTGAACCTGAGCCATTACCCGAACCATCACCACCCGAACCAGAGCCAGAACCAGAACCATTGCCACCAGAACCATCACCACCTGAACCCGAACCATCACCACCTGAACCTGAACCATCACCACCTGAACCTGAACCATCACCACCAGAGCCAGAGCCAGAGCCATCACCGCCAGAACCACCAGAACCACCAGAACCGCCTTCTGGATCAGGGTCTGGATCTGGTGCAGGAACGCAAACTCTCTTGCCATTTACTTCGCCTGAAACAGTGCCGCTTGGACATGAGTTATCAGGAGTAGGTGCGCTGTAGTCGCCAGAACACTTACCCCCATTTGTTAGCGCTGTAACGCTGCACATAACAGCTGGGCCAGACGAACCATCATTATTTATGTATGAATAGCAATCGGCATCACTACCAGAGCCAAAGTTGGGAATATGTAAACAGGAGTTTTTACAAAAAGATGATGGCCTAGTTTTTTGAGTGCCAGGTATACAGCCATCAGTAGAGTTTGCAGTGCAGTAATGGAACTCAAAAAAACCAGAAAGGCCTACTTCGCACTCATCAGGCTCATCAGGCTCATCAGTGTTTTCTGATTTTTTTGTACAAGTATCACCATTGGCATCAGGGTCATAACCAAAAGGACAAAGTCCATCTTTATTAATATAAATCAAACGTGTCTGAGACTCTGAGACTCTAGGATCAGACTTATAATATTCTCTTCTCTCATCAACCCAACAACTACCAGGGCGAATACTAAAATTTGTATCATCATGATCATATAAAAAGTATGGAAAACTAACAGTAAAAATAAACCCTAATCGCTCATTATCATATGGTTCACGCTGACTATAACCCATCATTAAACCGTAAGCAGCGCAAGCTTCCTCAGGTGTTTTAAATCGACTAGATCTTATATCGTACCAATTGGCAGGCTTTTCCCCAAAACGTGGCTTATAAGGTTGAGTGAAGCTATAAGACTCTTTAAAAACTGTATCAGCATAAATAAAAGATGAAAACAAAGTAAAACCTAATAAAAATAAAAATCTAAACATCTTTAAAACCTCGAAAATGCTGCATAGGCGCAAGCTGCGCCAATAACGAAAAATGCAAAGTGCCAAAGATGTTCCATTTCTATCACCGTTTATTTTGGTAAAAAAAAGGGCAGCCATTAGGCCGCCCTGAGTTGTTGGCCAACAACAGTTTGCATTACGAGCGCAGGAAGCCCAGCACCACGCGCGCGCCTTTGATACCTGCATATACAGCAGCAAGCATTGCAGCAACAGCTAGAACACCTGTCGCAATTGTTGAGAAGTCAATACCGTCTGTAAGCGTTGAGTAGTCCCATGCAGCGTGCGACTGAGCAGAAACAACTAAAGCAGTTGCGGAAGTACCGATAACAGCAGCATATTTTTTAATTTTGCTTTTCATTTGAAACTCCTTTGCGCTATGCGCGTTTAATAAAGTCTAAAACTGCCTTGGCTCCAATTGAGCCAATCAAAACAGTCGCGACAAGGGTAAAACCGACACCGAAAAAAGAACCTAAAACCACTGGATCTAATTGCTCGATATCGAATTGCTCAGGCATGGAGATAAGCTCCCAAGTGCCCGCACAATAGGGGACGCCCTCAAGTGAAACTGTTAAATCTCCGTTACAACTAAGGGCATTAATCATTTAATTAAAACTCATCTTCTAAATGGTCTTTTAACTCTTCTTTACATGAGTCACAAAAAGTTGCACCCCATGAAACCTGTTGTAATTCATCAGGTGAATACAACTCAGAGCATCTGTCACACGGCTTAACATCTAATGAGCCGTTACAATGTGGGCATTCAGTTAAACCCATCATTAAACTCCTATTTTTCCTTTACGGATGCTGCTGGTTGCTGTTGTCCAGCAGGACGTAAACGCTCTATTTTTTCAATCACGTTTCTAACCGAGTTTTGAGCACCTCGAACCGCTTTAATTGATAAGCGAACTTTTTCGCCAAGCTGGATGCCTTGCTCTTGTACATAACGGAAAATTGATTCCGCGTTCTCTTCTACTAGATTCATGCTTGCCACTGCTGCAATCGCTTCGCTTTTTCCATCCGGTGAGGATGCAACAAAAGCCTTTGCATACGTGTTGCCATCTACTTTGATTAACTGAACGCTTAATAATTGAGCTTCCATTAACATTTGCATTTTCATTACTCCAATAGCTTTTAAAGCTAGTTCTTCGGTTGATTAGTCAAATGACTGGGTTGGTGTTACTGGTGTTCGTGTGGCTTTACGGGCTCTACTCGCTACGCTCACCAAGCCAAAAAGGTGAAGCGCTTTTTTGTCTTGGCCCTGCCGGGTAACGATCCCTAAGCCTCTTGCCGTCCCGGCGCTAAGATCAAAACCAAGGCTCTGCCTTGTAATCCGCTCTTGCCGCCGAGGGCTCGGGGTGCGGGAGGTGAAGCTTTTCCCGCTCCCCGTGCTAAGGCTGCTTTTTCTTACCTGGTGCAAGTGCTTTCGCGGCATAAAAAGCAAACGGTGGAGCTGTTTGCTATTTATTCCACGGTCACTTGCACTAGATAGATAAACAGTGTTTTCAGTATGGTTAAAAGCGCTCCCTTCCTCTAACAGCTCGGGGCAAGGGGGGAAACGCTCTAGCCCTTGGCCGTTTTTCGTGGTCGCGTGAGAATCTGCGGCGGCCATCAATTCGCGGCAAGCGTGAAATGAACCCTTCGGGCGCTTGCCGCTCATTACTGGCCACCGCTGGGCGATTCCGCGACCGACGAAAGCGGCGACGGGCAAGGGGTTTCTGATTCGATTGGTGCAAGGTTTGGAAAGCCAGCCTCAATCCACTGCTGAATAACAAGGCCACCCAAGTCCCACGGGTTTAAACCGCGGCGGTAGGCTTCTTTTTGAAGCTCTAGGTGAACCAAAGTGTTCGAGTGCACATAAAAGCGCTTTTGCTCCGGCTGAATATCGGTTTTACGAGAAGGAATCATGCTAAACCTCCGACTGGTCGAGTATGTGAAAGAATTCTTTTTGTAACGGTGAGCGTTGTACGAAAGTAGGGATGAAACCGCCTGTAATACGATTCCCAGCCAGGTTCTTCATTGAGCAGGTGAACTGGGCGGAGCTTCGTTGGTTCTTTACCCAGCACACGGAACACTGGCAATTGGGCTGATGCGGCTGGCTTAGATACTTGTTGATTTTTCGCATTGTGCACCTGGACGGCTTCTAGCTCTTCTGATTCAAGATAAGAACGGCTCTGATGCTCCAAAAAGCTTGCGTTTAAGTTGTCCAGGAGAGACTGAACATAGATAACCCTGCAAGAATCAAAACCTAATAAAGACTGGTAGCGCTTGAGCCAACCTTGTGCCTGCTCATACGACTTATGGAAAAAGTACTCATTTTCAAATGAACTCTTTACCTGAAACGCACAAATGGAGAGACACTCAACAAGGCGATCAAGAATAAAGTCTTCATCAAAGGTCATAACTGATTGATTACTCATCGCAATAATCTCCTGCACAGAAAATAGATTTACCGTGGTCAATGTCCTGGCGAACTTTGTGCAAGTTGATAATCCGGCGGCGGCCAATCTTGATTGTTGGAACAGTGCTTGTTTCAACCCACCCACGAACTACGTCACCAGATACCCCCAACATGTCCGCGAAAACTTGCGGAGTGCAAAACGGGGCTGAACGAAAATCAGCGACTTGCTGTGCTTCACCTTGAATTGATAAACCCAATACGCCAGACTGTTGCATGGAACCACCTAAAACGACTTAGTAGAAGTTACTAAGTTAAGTATACATAGGTTTATAATTAGTACAAGTTACTAAGTAGAGTGTTTTGGAATGATAAAAGCCCGCCTTATATCGTTATTTAATAACGAACGAACCAGCGTATGGTTTGAAAAAGAAACAGGAATCGATAGATACCGATGGGGAAACATCAGAAACGGAAAGGCTCGACTATCAGATGCTGAAATATCAGCTGTGGTAAGCGTCTTTCCTAGCTATGCATTGTGGTTAGTAACTGGAAATATTGCCCCTGAAATAGGACAGACCAGTCCTGAATATGATGAAGCTGCTAAAAAATTGGACGAACAAAACGCGGTATAGAGCTTACAAAGATAGCTGCTGAACGCTGGTTTACAAGGAGTTGATCCGTGGGGAAATTCGATTTACACGCAGACCTAGAAAATCGTATCTACCAACCAAAAAAGAAAAGTGAAGTACCAAAATGGATATTTTTTGGTGCTTTAGCTGTTGGTGTTATCGGTGGAGCTTTGGCATTTTTCAATAAAGATAAAATGGCCGTAATTTTTGAAGAACCTGGCGGCAAGTTCGTTCACTTCCTAAAAGAACAGCTTCAGCAAAAAAGGGAACCAAATACACCAATCGTTGAACATGTTGTAGAGCCTCGAACAGCCACTGTTAGACCTGAAGACGTGACCAGTCCATATAGTGAACAGTGGGAGCTTGAATGGAAGGCAAAAGAAGAGGCTAATTCACAAAAGAAACAAACTGTATTTAATGAGCAAAACTACCAGCCACGCGGGGCTGTTAACTCAATTGCACCGCCGCCAAGTCGTTACTATGACCAAGGACAAGCGAGAACAAATGCCCAGGTAAGAGAAATTAACCGAAGCTTCAACGGTGTAAGAACAAAACGATCAGCGCGGTGGAGCTGGAAAAGCGAAAAATCATACAGAAGCGGAACATTTACCTATATGGAAACTGATCGCGGAATAGAAACACACAGCGTATGCGGAAATTATAAGTATGGGTCTTTTGATTATCGTGACTGTCGTAAAGCCGCTAAAAAGTACTTCCAAAATGCTTGCTCTGGTGAGTTTAAAGCGGCCTGTGCTGCTGGTGAAATGACACCTTAAAGCTGTGACCAATTAGCCCTGCTTGTCGGATATAGCAGGTTTAAACAGGTTTGCAGGTAAGCGTAACCCCTTGAGATTACTGATAGTAGGGCAAGAAGAGGGCATAAGCAGATAATTCATAATGCTGATGTCCCAGGTTCAAGTCCCGGTGTAGCCACCATATTTATTAGGGGTTAGCAGAAATGCTAGCCCCTTTTTTTTGCCTGTTTGTTTATATTCGCTCGAAGCGTAACTTGCTTGGCGAGCTTGATTGCGTGCTGCTATGTGCGACTAGGCTTGCACTGATAGCTTGTGTTATCTGGCATTTTTCCGTACAAATTTCTTATATCCAAGGCTTGTACTACTATCTTCACATAGTACGGAATCTATACGTACAAAGGAGGTTGAAATGGCAACTGCACGATTAGATATCAGGCTTGATGAAGAGATAAAAGTTAAAGCTGAAAAAGCCTCTGCGCTGTTGGGCTTAAAAAGCTTAACTGAATATGTGGTCAGGCTGATGGATGAGGACTCGACACAGGTGATTGCTCAGCACGAAAGTATGATTGTCGAAGACAATATGTTTGATCAGTTCATCGCGGCCTGTGAGCAAGCTCAGGCACCGAACAAAGATTTGTTAGAGGCCGCAGCCTTTACCAAGGTGGGCGACTTTAAATGAGTTGGTCAAAGGCCTTTGAAGAACTCAGCAAGTCCAAACATGATCGCGACTCTTTTGATTGTGGTGAGAGTGAGCTAAATACCTTTATCCATACTCAAGCAGCTAAACACATGCAGGCGGGTATCAGTCGCACAATGGTGTTGTCTGGCACTGCGCCCTTGCTCAATCAGAAGTATCGGATCTGTGCGTTTTATAGCGTTGCGCCCAGTTCTATTTGCCGTGAGACATTACCTGTGTCACTGGCCAAAAAACTACCTCACTATCCCATCCCTGTGTTTTTACTGGCACGGCTAGCTGTCCATAAAGAGTTTCATGGCAACGGTCTTGATAAAGTGAGCTTGATTAAAGCGCTGGAGTACTTGTGGGCTGTGAATGCGCACATGCGAGCCTACGCGATCGTTGTTGACTGCTTAACAGACTCAGCTCAAGGCTTCTATCAGAAGTTTGGGTTTCAGGTGCTGTGTGAGCGGGGCGGACGAGTGCGTATGTTTTTACCGATGAAAACCGTCGGCCAGTTGTTTAGTTAGATGTCTGTATTGCAACCGACTCTGTCACAACAACTGCTCAAGCCATACATGCGCAATCGCGCAAAAAACAATTACTCCGCCAGTCTCTAAGCCACAGCGCCGCAACCCCAGCGTTGCTACTGCTGAGTAATCTGCTTCTGTCGATCTCGCGCCTGTTTAGACCAAGAACTTTTGATATAGGCGAGCACCGCTCGGATCTCGTGATCGCTGAGCAATTTACTGTAAGCCGGCATATCGCTGACATAGCCTTCAGGTACTGTCACACCGGGTACTAGACCATTGCGAGTAATCTCCATCTACGCTATCAGCGTGATGCCAAGCATGGCCTGACTCATCGTGCGGTGGTGCTGGCAGGCGTCCATTGCTCTTACGTATTCGCCAGTTCGCTTGACCTTCTAAATTAGCGCCGTGACAAGACGCACAGTGCGTTAGATAAATGGGCTTGCCACTGGCCACCAGTGATTTATCGGCTGGGTCAATATAGTTTGATTGTGAACTGAGCGACGGACCATAGATCAACAGAGCCGTTGCAGCCGCTAAGAGAGCGAGCGCTGCGAGAATGACCGCAGTTTTCTTGGTAGTACGGGTCAATGCAGTGATCCTTAAGAAGTGGCCGCCTTAATGCTGCAGTAGGTGCAATTGCATTGAGGCGGCTGTAGATGTGGTTTGCTGAGTCTCGCAGGCTCGATCTGTGAGAGCTCTGCTGGAGTTGCTGGTGCGTCGTCAAGGCGAGGTATTGCCTCGATCATTGATTGCTTCACAGGTTTGGGATATGAATTTTGACAGCGATACCAACGTGATTGATGTGGCGATTCGCCGACTACGCGCTAAAAATTGACGATGACTTCGAGCCTAAGCTGATTCATACCGTGCGTGGTATGGGCTATATGCTTGATCTCAATAGTGAGGGCTGATCGGTGACGTTTCGCTCCATGTCGCTAGCCTTGCGTCTAACGCTATCCATCGGCGCGGTGATTACTTTGGTGTTGCTGGATTTTGGTTATGCCGTTGAACGCTCAATTGACAGGCATTTTGTCCAGCAAGATGTGGATGAACTGAATGCCGTGGTGGATGCTGTAACACAAGCGCTAGCAGAGACTCAGGCCGATCCTGCCGAGCAACATTTTGCCCAGCGCTTAGCGGGTGTGCTTGCAGGTCATCATAATGCCCAATCTAAGTTGTCTAGCGCCAATGGTCGGCTGATTTATGCATCCTCTGCTGCTGAGTTTGCTGAGTTTGCTGAGTTTTCTGGTTTTGAGCAGGAAATGAGTGCGACAGACTCCATATCTATCGAGACAGTGCAGACCTGGCGTGCTAAAGAGCGAAGCTATCGAGGCGCTGTTGTACAACTTGAATCGGCGAATGGACTGAGCAGTGATGCATTAACCCTCACAGTCGCGACAGACATTGATTTCCACTTGCACTATTTGCACAGCTTTCGTGTTTATTTGCGACTGATGACTTTGGCAGCTTGCCTGATTGCTATTTTGGCGACATGGTTTGCGGTCTATCAAGGCCATGCACCATTGCGCCGTATCAGTGCTGAAATTCGTCGGATCAAATCTGACCATCTGTCGATTCGGCTTGCGCCCAACACTGTTCCGGTGGAGCTAACTGAGCTTGCCGTCTCTTTTAACGACATGCTTGATCGGATTGAAGAAGGCTTCTCCAGACTCTCAAATTTCTCTGCAGACATTACCCATGAGTTGCGCACCCGATCACCAACCTAAGAACACAAACTGAGGTCGCTCTTTCGCAATCGCGTGACATTGAACATTACCGAGAAATCTTGTACTCAAATCTCGAAGAGTATGAGCGTATGGCCAAAATGGTCGGCGATATGCTGTTTTTGGCGCAGGCGGATAACCATCAACTGCAAGCAGAGCGGGTTAGCGTCAATTCAGCCACTGAAGTGCAGATGCTGTTTGATTACTTTGAAGCATGGGCTGAAGAGCGCCAAGTTTCATTAGTCTGCACAGGGCCGGCTGTTTTTATTCAAGGCGATAGACTCATGATCCGCCGCGCTCTGAGTAATCTTTTATCCAATGCCATTGGTTATACCGCCGCGGGTCAGACGGTCAGCGTTACGTTAGCGCTTGGCTTGAATAATAGAGTGATGATCCAAGTGGAAAACCCAGGTTTGAGCGTCAGCCCTGAGCATCTGCCAAAGTTATTTGATCGGTTTTACCGCGCAGATCCGTCACGCCAACGCACAGGTCATGGCGCGGGTTTAGGTTTAGCCATTGTGAAATCCATCATTGATGCACATGGCGGCAGTATTTGTGCAACGAGTGATGAGGGTCAGATGATCTTTACCATAGAGCTTCCAAAGGCTTATGAGGGAGCATCGATAAAGCAGTGAAGCGAGCTATTAAAGGTCTGCTTAAACTGCAAGCGAGAAGAATCTCGATCTTGCGTTAGGGCATTATTGATAAACATCAATCAATAATGATTCTCATTTAGGTTATAGTGCTTCGCATTCATTTATCAGGTTTTCTGATTTAATTCGTGCGGAGTAGTTGTTTATGTCCTTTCCCTTAACTCGATTAACCCTAGCGTGTCTGACAGGTCTGAGCCTCTCGACCCATGCAAGCGAACTGCGGCTTGATGATAGTGTGGTTACTGCGCGTGGCTACGTCAGTGACAGTTTTGCTACACCGCAAGCAATTAGCGTGATTAAACCGCAAGCGACCAGCCAAGGGCCGGCTGGCAGTCTGCTGCGTGGACAACCAGGAATGGCTGTGCAAAGCGATGGAGCCTGGGGGCAAAACCCAGTATTGCGTGGTTTAAAACGCGAAAGTGTCGTGGTCATGGTCGACGGCATTCGAGTTAATTCGGCACAGCCGCAAGGCGCTTTGGCATCGTTTTTAGATTTAGGCCTCTTGGAACGAGTTGAAGTGGTGAAGGGGCCTAGCTCGGTGATGCATGGCAGTGGTGCCATGGGGGGCGTGGTGAATTTGCTGACCCCAGAGCCACGCTTTACTGAGCAGTCTGAGCTTGGTGGTCGTTTTGGCGCATCAGCCAGCAGTGTTGATCATGGTTATAGCGGTGCATTGTTATTACAGGGCAGTAATGCTGAGCAGGGATTTGTGATTGGTTTGGCTGGGCGTGATATTGGTAATTACAAAAGCCCGAACGGTCGCGAGAAAAAAACAGGTTATGAATCCGATACGCTGTTAGTTAAATACCAACACAAAATTGCGGATGATTATGTGCTGCGCATGAATGTGCAGCGCCACAATGACGACGATGTATGGTACCCAGGATCTGCGCGCACGGGCGGTAAACCCGGTGGCGCAGGTTTGCCGCCACCTTTGGGTAAAGTCACTATTCATTCACCTAAACAACACCGAGAACTCTACGCTTTAGGTTTAGATGCACCTTTGCTCGGTGGCACGCTATCGACTGATGTGTATCGCCAAGAAGTTTATCGTGAGATTCGCGCCTATTCTGAAAAGCTGGAGCGTAACTATCTACGCAACGATGTCAGTTTTATCACTCATGGTCTGCGCAGTCAGTGGAATGGCGCTTTAAATGACGGACATTGGCTGACGTTAGGGGTTGATGGTTGGAAGATGACCGGTGATCCTGAACGCTATATGAATAACAATCCGCCGTTCTTTAATAACAATATGCGCAATGATCCTTTTAAAGACGGTGAGGT
>RRZU013275870.1_pt1 | contig 21590 bp, 15 predicted proteins | sample 2165561 | NCBI WGS metagenome assembly RRZU01 (sample SAMN10456909, study PRJNA506462) | wastewater metagenome | isolation source: wastewater sludge | place: USA: Moscow, Idaho | reverse complement strand
GCCAGAACGAAGCAGTTTCCGTTACACTGTTTCATCATGAGACGATTGATTGCCGTCTCCTGTAAGACCGAGCTGGTCACGCCGTTTTGGGCGCTAATCCCGCTGACCCCGATGAAGGCCTTATTTGCCACAATCTTTTTTAGCGCGCTGATGGCCATGTCTCCTACCATGGACTGCTTATATGGATAGACCTCGCCGCCGGTGAGCACCAGCTCCACGCCGGCATCCCGCGCCATGGCAAGCGCCTTACCGTTGTTGGTGACAACGGTGACCCGCTTGCCGCCGAGATAGTTCAGCATGAGCAGGGTAGTCGAGCTGGAGTTGAGAAAGATTGTATCCCCATGTTCCACCAGGGACGCGGCGTACCGCGCCAGGCGCTCCTTTGGGGGCTCCTTTGGCAGGACATTCAGCACCTCATCCGGGTGCGCGGTTTCCTCAGTTGTGGAGTGCTCCGCCAGCGCACCATCGACGATGGTCGCACCACCGTGGAAACGGCTAATCAGCCCCTGCTCTTCAAAGGCTTGCAGGTCGCGCCGAATGGTGAGGGGGGAGACCTCCAACTCCTCCACCAAATCGCCCACATGAACCGTGTGCTCCTCCTTGAGTCGCTGGAGGATGGTTCGCTGTCGTTTATGGATGATTCCCTTGCTACTTTTCATATAGATCGACCTCTTTTAGGGTGTTTCACTATGTGATGTTCTAAATATACCATGTTTTACCCCATACTTCAAGGGGCTATTCTACTGGTTATGAACGAAAGAGATTAAACGTTCGTAAAATAAACAAGAACATATCTTTGAATTGTGAGATGTTCCAAGTATGGCGGCGTATGTTTGTATAAAATGTTGATTTTTACTTCAAACGAAAATTATGCTTGTGTTTTATGAACCTTAAAGTTAAGATGTGAATGGATGATGAATTGTTTTTTTGTTTTTGTGTGCGTTTCAATTGAGTTAAAAAGTGAGGAGAGTGGGAAACTAGTATTGCAGAGAGAGTTTTCATCATGATAGAAAAGGGAGGCAAACGAATATGGATCTGATTCTCAAGGGCTTTGACTGGATCTTTCAAAACATTTTGGGCAAACCGGAGTTTTTCATTGGCATTCTTGTGTTCGTCGGATATCTGCTCCTGAATAAGGGGCTCCTGGAGGCCTTCGGCGGATTTTTGAAGGCACTGGTGGGCTATATGATTCTTCAGGTCGGCTCCTCCGGCATGAACAATGGCTTTACACCGATTTTAAATGCGCTTATGGGCAAGTTCAACATCCAGGCCGCGGTTATAGATTCTAACTTCGGCTTTGCCGCCGCCAACAAGGCAATTGAATCCATTGGCGCATCCCTTTCCTGGACGATGGTGGTACTCCTCATCGGCTTTATCATCAACATCGCACTGGTGGCGTTTCAGCGGTTCACCAAGGTGCGCACCCTCTACACCACCGGGCATCTGATGGTGAAGCAGGCCGGGTTTTTGACCTGGATGGTATTCTTCGCCATGCCTACGTTTCGCAACTTCAACGGTGCGATTATCGTCGGCATTCTCATCGGCCTTTATTGGTCGGTCTTCTCCAACCTGACGGTGGAACCCACCGAGCGTCTGGCGGGTGAGCGGGTCTTTGCCGTGGGACATGCCCAGATGCTGGCCATCTGGCTGACCGATCGCATTGCACCCAAGCTGGGCAAGAAAGAGGACAGCGTAGAGAATATTAAGCTGCCGAAGAGCCTAAAAATCTTCTCCGACAACGTCATCGGTACCTGTATTATCATGCTTGTCATGTTCGGCTCTATTTTACTGGTACTGGGGCAGGAGACCATGCTGCAATACGACGAAAAAGCCGTCACCGGCGTGGCCTACGGCATTTACGTCATCTCTAAGAGCATCTCCTTCGCAGTCAGCTTCATCATCTTGCAGACCGGTGTGAAGATGCTGGTGAGTGAGATTACCCAGAGCTTCGACGGCATCTCCTCCCGCCTCCTTAAGGGCGCCATTCCGGCAGTGGACTGTGTGGCCACCTACGGCTTTGCCTCCTCCAACACCGTCACCCTCGGGTTCCTGTTCGGGACACTGGGGCAGTTTATCACCATCCTTGCCCTCGTCCTCTTTGGCTCGCCCGTTCTCATTATCTCGGGTTTTGTACCCCTCTTCTTTGACAACGCCACCATCGCCGTCTATGCCAACAACCGGGGCGGCGTGAAGCCGGCCATGATTCTGCCCTTTATTTCGGGTGTGATTCAGGTGCTGGGCGGTGCACTGGGTATCACCATGTTTGGCCTGGCAAGCTTTGGCGGCTGGTACGGCAACTTCGATTTCTCCACTGTGTGGCTCGTCCTGGGCGGGCTGTTCAAGCAGTTCGCGCTGGTGGGTGTCGTGATCTGCGCTGTGCTCATGTTGGCCATACCCCAGCTTCAGTACTATCTCAGCAAGGACAAGGAAAACTATTTTAAAGTGTAAGGGTGTGTAAAAATGATCAAAATTTTGGCGGCGTGCGGCGCTGGGATCGGCTCCAGTCTGCTCATCGAGAAGAAAATCAAAGCGGTCTGCGAGAAGCTGGGCCTGGAGGCCCAAGTGACCCACGACAGCATTGGCGGCTCCAGAAGCACGATGAATCAGTATGATGTCATCTTCACGATGGCCGCCCTGGCAGAGAATTTGCAGGATCCCAGCATCAAAACTCCCATTGTCGGGCTGAGAAATGCCCTGAGCGAGAAGGAAATTGAAGCGGGAATGCGCAGCGCCCTGAAGCTGGAAGCATGAGACGGCCCAATCTCGTCTATATCCATACCCACGACAGCGGCAGAGTGTTTAGTCCCTACGGTTACAAGGTGCCTACGGCGCAGATGGAACGCTTTGCCCAGGACGCCACGCTTTTCCGCAATGCCTTTGCGGCAGCCCCCACCTGCTCCCCCAGCAGGGCGGGGCTGCTGACCGGACGGTACCCCCACGAGACGGGGATGCTGGGCCTTTGTAACCGCGGATTTGGGCTTTCAAACTATCGGATACACCTGGCATCTGTGCTGGGTGAGGCGGGATACCACACCGCCCTGTGCGGAATTCAGCACGAGGCCGCCCATTTCTATCAGCCTGAGGTTGGCGCGGAGATCATTGGCTATCGTCAAAACATCACCACACCCACGTCGCTAAAGGCATTGGCCGACAAGCGGGACTGGGACCGGGAGAACTGCGAGCGCGCCTGTACCTTTGTGGAGCAGTATAGCGGGGAAGAGCCCTTTTTCCTATCCTTCGGCTTCTACGGCACCCACCGACCCTATCCGGCAGTTGCCCCTGATGCAGGGAAGGGGCTTCGGCCGCCCGAAGGGCTGCCCGACCTGCCCGAGATTCGGGCGGACTTTGCGGGGCACTGCGCGTCCCTCGCCAACGTGGATGCCTGTTTTGGGCAGCTGATCGATGCGCTGAAGCGGTCAGGTCAGTACGAAAACAGTGTCATTTTATTCACCACCGACCACGGGGTCTCCTTCCCGTTTGGCAAGTCTACGTTAACGGACAACGGTTTGGGCGTTGCGCTGATGATGCGAGTGCCCGGAAGCCCCTCCATCGGCGCGGAGCGCAACGCCTTGGTGTCGCACATCGACGTTCTGCCCACCCTCTGCGATTTGCTGGACCTACCCAAGCCCGAAGGGGTGCGTGGTCAGGCCTTTACGCCTCTCCTCACCGGGGAGGAGGATCTTCCCCTACGGGAGGAGGTTTTTGGGGAGATGAACTTCCACACATCCTTCGAGCCTGCCCGGTGCATCCGCACCGAGAGGTACAAGTATGTGGAGTACCTGGACGAGAGCTACACCGGGCAAAATCTTTCCAACATCAATGAATCAGGCACAAAAACGCTCTATTTAGAGCATGGCCTGGCCGGGAGAGAAAAGCCACTGCGGCTTCTCTACGACCTCCTCTATGACCCAGACGAGAAAGATAACCTGGCCGGGCAGCAGGAGTATGAGAGCATCGAGCGCGACCTGCGCGAGAGACTTCTGGCCTGGCGCAGGGAGACGGAGGACCCGCTTCTGTCGGAGTTTCACTGGCAGCCGGGCTGGGTTGTGAACAAAAATGAGAGTCGCATACCCAGCAGCAAAAACCTGGAGGACTATATTGAAGGGCATAGGCCAGAAAAGGGGTAAAGTCTAGGGGGGACTTCGTCCCCCCCAGATCCCAACCGGGTGCAGCCTTCGGCCACACCCGGTTTGATCCCCCCTCGCTTGCGCACGGCGCAAGCGGCTGTGGCGGCCACAGGTTAAGGAGTCCTCCCCAGGCGCATGTCCTGGTACGGACTTCATTTTAGTTTCTTTCCGCCCGCCGCGTAGGTGCGTCCCCCGGGGGGGAAACACAAATCACTTGGAGAAGCCCCAATGAATTTTCCTAGGCCTTTTGACAGGCTAAGGGGAGGACTGCCGCAGGATGCGGCAGTCCTCCTTTTTTTGTGGATGTTGGTATGCTGCGCCCTGGCGGTTTAGGAATGCGCTACAGCGTGCAGGCTGCATCGTAAGCGGTTTTGACGGCGTTGGAGAGATCCGCCGCCCGTTCTGCACAGTCGCCCACACGCAGGATGGGTACGCCCGCCGCCTCCAGCGCGGTGGTGTCAAAGGGAGCAGGGCGTGCGCCCACGGCCATTACGACGTAATCGCAGGGAATGCGCACCTCACCGCCCGCTTTGTCCTCGCAGACAAGGGAGTCCAGTGTGATGGCCTTTACCATGTGGCTTGGATACTGGGCCACGCCCAGCGCGTTATAGTGTTCCATCAGCGTGGGCAGGACGGTGCTGCTCTCCCCCGCGGCAATCTTGTCCAGCATCTCCACCACGGAGACCGCGCAGCCCCGTTCGGCCAGGTATTCGGCGGTTTCGCAGCCCACCATACCGCCGCCGATAACGGCAACACGGCCATAGACCTGCGCCTCACCCGCCAGCACGGCCCAAGCGTCGGCCACATTGGGGCCGTCCTTGCCCGGGATGGGAGGCACAAAGCTGGTGGCACCCACCGCCACGATTACGGCGTCCGGCTTTGTGTCCAGCACGGCCTGCGCACTTGCCTCTATGCCCAGCCGCAGTGTGGCGCCCGCCTCGCGCACAGCATGTGCAAGGTCCTGTACGGCGCGGCGCATTTCCTCTTTGCGGGGCGGGACACTGGCCACGTTCAGCTGGCCGCCCAGCTCGGGCTGCCGCTCGAACAGGGTGACGCTGTGTCCGCGCAGCGCGGACACGCGCGCGGCCTCCAGCCCGGCCGGGCCACCGCCTATGATGGCCACATTCTTTTTCGTCTCGGCGGGCGTGATGGAGCGGGTTTGCTCGTAGCCGTTTTCGGCGTTGAGCACGCAGGCCAAAAATGCGCGGTTTTGAATGTTGTCCGTGCAGCCCTTGTTGCACGAAATGCAGCGGCGGATATCGCACCCGCGGCCCGCCAGGGTCTTGTTGGGCCAGTCCGGGTCGCACAGCAGGGGGCGGCCCAGGGCGACAATGTCAGCCTTCCCGCTCTCCACAATGCGCTCGGCCATGGTCGGGTCGAGAATACGCCCCACTGTGCTGACGGGGATGGACACGGCCTCCTTCACCAGCCCGGCAATATCCACAAAAAAGCCGTAGGGCTGCACGCCCATGGGCGGGATGGTATCGGCCATATTGCCGGTGTGGTTGGCCTGGGCCACATGCAGCATGTCCACCCCGGCCTCCTCCAGCCAGCGGGCAAACTGGGCCGCATCTGCCAGATCTATGCCGCCCTTGCCGCGCTCGGGTGTCACAACGGCAAATTTATAATCAATGGTCATGCCCGGTACGGCCTTTTTCAGTGCCTGCACCAGCATAATTGCAAAGCGGGTGCGGTTTTCCAGGCTGCCGCCGAACCGGTCGGTGCGGTGGTTCATGCGGGTGCTGCACAGACAGCCCACCAGGCGGTCGCCGTGTACCTGCACCGCGTCCACGCCAGCGCGCTGGGCACGCTGTGCGCAGGCACATATTTTGTCGATGATAGAGAGCAGTGTCTCCTCACTCACCTCGTCGGAGAAGAACTGCATGTCGTGGTGCAGCCGTGCGCGCACCTCGTCCATCTTTCCCTGGGCGAAGAGTGCGTTGATGGCATCGCAGTCGTACTCCGGATGGAACAGCTGCACGCCCAGCTTTGCGCCGTAGGCGTGTACGCTGTCCGCCAGCAGGCGGAAGCTCTCAATCTGGCTGTCTTCAAACAGCTTGGGCGTAGGGGAAAAGCTGCGGATGGGCGCGACATCGCCCAGGACGAGATACCCCGCGCCGCCCTTGGCCAGCCGGGTGTAGAACGCGCGGCTCTGTGGCCCGATGCTACCGTCCCGCTCCTCGTAGCCCGTTGTGAGCGGCGGGAACATAATACGGTTTTTCAGGGTCATTGTGCCGACGGTAATCGGCTGCATGAGTTTTAGTTCCATTCTAATTGCCTCCCCGCAAATATCCCCCGCAGGGTTGACCTGCGGGGGGATTGCTTATAAATGAGTTTGAATGAATGAGGAAACTGCTTGTTCGCAGGCCGTCCGGGCAGGAATGGTGGCAAAATTGTGGCCGCCGCCTGAGGTGCGCACGAAGGTGACGTCCCCGTACAGAGCAGCATAGCGCTCGCAGCTCTCGTCGTCCACCAACTGGTCATCGTCGGCGCGAACGACGACGGCCGGACCTTTGTACCCCTTGGCCTCCTCAAAGGGATCCGGATGCGCAGCCATGCCGTAGTTGAAGGCCATTTTGTATACAAGGCCCTCCAGGTCGGCATAGTCCTTCCCGCTTTGGGTGATCATGTCGGCCCGCTGGGCGCAGCCATACCACATGCCCGCCCCCGGGCACATCAGGATAAGGCCGTAGGGCTGTAGCTGGGGCGCAACGCTGGCGGCCACATAGCCGCCCATGCTCTGCCCCGAGAGGAAGACCCGGCTCCCGTCCGCATAGGGCTGGTTACACACCCAGGCGTACAGGTCCGCCGCATCCCAGTACAGGCCGTCGAAAGTCATGTCGGAAAATTCGCCGTCGCTCTCGCCGCAGCCGTAGAAATCGAACCGGGCGCAGCCGATACCCTGTGCCGCAAGTGTACGGGCCATGTGGGTGTGTAGGTATTTGTGACCTGACGCAGAGCCGGAAAAGCCGTGTAAATTCAGCACGAACGGTACGGGCTCGTGGGTGTCGGGCAGGGTCACCACGCCGCGCAGTGTGTGGCCCGCCCGGTTTTGCATAGATACTTGCAATGTTTTCATTCCGTTTACTCTCCGACCTTTTCCGCAGTAGCGATTTTTTCTGCGCGGCGAAGCTTCAGCTGGGCCAGCATTTCATTGGTCTTGCTCTTAGACAGGGGATATACAAAGAAGAGAATTGCTACCGCGACACCGTAGCCCAGCACATAGATGCCCGTATAGGATTTCCAGAGGGCATTGGTCACCTGGGTGGTCTGGATTGCACCCTCGGCCACGTTATAGCCGATAAAGCCCAGCACAAAGCTGGAGAGGCTGCCCGAAACGGCACCGGCCAGCTTGCGGAAGAAGGAATAGGTGGAGTACACAATGCCCTCGTTGCGCTCGCCTGTCTGGAGCTCGTGGTAGTCGATGGAGTCGTTCACCATGGCCCAGACCAGCACCTGCATGCCGGAAGCGCCCAGATAGCAGATGCCGTTGATGACAATGAAGAGCACCGGGTTGTGGACGGGGAAGAAGAACAGCACCGCAAATACCAAGGCGGCAAAGCCCGCGCCCCAGCAGCACCACTCTTTTTTGCCCAGCTTGTCGGCCAAGGGCTGTGTGATGGCAAAGGTGATGATGGAGTACAAAACACTCAGGCCGCCGGAAATCGCCATAATCCGAATGTTGCCGAAATAGTCCTTGTACAGATAGGTGTTCAGGCCATTGACGACGGAAGCACCAATCATGCCCACCAGGCTGAAGAACATGACGCCAAGCAGGGCCTTATTTTTGGAGATGCCCTTGATGATGTGCAGGTAGTTGAACTTTTCACCCTTGGGGCGCTCGGGCACAGCCACGCGCTCCTTGCACCACACGCAGGTGATCTGCAGGCACAGCAGACCGATGAGTGCGAACACGGAGGCCAACATCAAAAAGCGGCCCGCAACGGGCTTGTTATCCACATAGAGCACCAGGGGTCCGGTCATGACAATGACCGTCATAAAGATGGTGCCACCCAGGCTGCGGTAGCGCGAGAGTGCGGTGCGGTGGCCTACGTCATCCGTCATCACGCTGGACAGGACGCCGAAGGGGACGCTCACGCTGGTATAGAGTGCCTCGTACAGCACGTATGTAATAAACATATAGGCAATGCGCAGGCCATAATCCAGATTGCCCACATTAACGAAGCCCAGGACGCACAGCACCGCCATCGGGAACGAGAAGATCCGAATCCAGGGGATGAATTTGCGACCCTTCTCTGCCTTGCGGGAATCCACAATGGCGCCGATGATGGGGTCGTTGATGGCATCCCAGATTTTGGTGACCAACATCAGAATGCCCACATGGTACGGGTTCACTTGCAGGATTAACGTATAAAACACGGACAGGTACATCGCGCGGAATTGCTCGGTACAGCAACAACCCAGATCGCCCAGGGTGTAGCCCAGCTTATCCCTCATAGAAAACGGTCTCATAATTTTCCCCTCTTCCTTTCGTCCTACGGCCCGCTTGACGCAGAGGCCCTCACAGGACATCATTATAGAAAGAAGAAGAGAAAAAGCATATCCAAAAATTGATTGAAAACTATCTTAAATTGATGTAATATACAATTATAATAATTTGAAGAGAAAAAACTCGAAAATTTTCGCCCTATTTTCACAAAAGGAGGGGCTGCCGTATGCTGGACTACACCGTAAAGGCGTTGCGGTTTGACACAGCCTGCACAAAGCAGCTATATTCGGGACGGTATTACAGTTTGGTGCTGGTGCTGCGGGGAACGGCACGGTTCCATTGGGAGGCCGAGCACTGGGTCTGCAGCACGGAGGACCTGTTTCTGTTCAAGCCCGGCCAGGGCACGGCGTTGGATTTCCCGGGGGGGAAGGTCCCGCTGGAGCTGCTGTGGGTACAGCTTTCACCTCAAATGCTTGCAGAGCTCTCCGATGAGACCACCGACCTTGATGCCGGCTTTAACGTGGTGCCCTTTCGCCGTACCGCAGTGCATGCCGACAGCGAGATATCCATGCTCATCAAAAGCTTGGCCCGCCGTATGCTCATATTGCCGGAAGAGCGGGAGGCCTTTGGCAGCGTACCGTTTGAGGAGGGCGTGCTGAAAATGTTCGTGGTGCTTGTGCTGCGCGCCTGCATTCATGCCGAGCAGCACAGGGCGCAGGGTAGCCGCAAGCATCTGATGATGGACGAGCTTTTCTTGTATATCCGCGACCATATCACCGAGGAGATTACGCTGGAGCAGCTGGAGCAGGCGTTTTACACCAGCCGCTACCATATCGCGCGGGAATTCAAGCGCCAGACGGGCCAGACGCTGCATCGCTACATCGTCAAGACCAAACTGAATTTGTGCTGCCATTATATCGAGCAGGGTCGCCCCATCACCGAGGTGTACCGGCTGGGCGGCTTTGGAGAATACAACCATTTTTTTCGCGCGTTCAAACAGGAATACGGCATGACCCCCAAGCAGTACTTCCGCTCTGTGCAGGAAGACGCCCGCGCTTAAATAAAATAGGAAATCCGCGCGGAAACGAAAGCGTTTCCGCGCGGATTTATGTTCTCTTTAATGGTGTCGTTTCGTTGCTCCGGAGTTTGTCTGTAGCCCCGACGGCGGATGCTTACCCGTCTAGCTCAACGTCGATCAATTTATGGGCGAGTACATCGATCAGGCCCATATCGGTAAGCCCCAATTCGGGGACGGTGGGGAGAGAGATGAAGCTGAGGGCCATAAAGGGGGCAGACATTTCACAGCCAACCTCTTTTGCCGCGTCATTCATCACTTCCAGCTCAGCCATGACCTCGTCCGCATTTTTCTCACTCATCAATCCACCAATGGGCAGGCACATACGGCCCAATACCTCTCCGTCACAGGCCACGGAAAGGCCACCCTTCATGTCGTGTACGGCGTTCACTGCAACTGCCATATCGCGCTCGTTTACACCAACCACGACAATGTTGTGATGGTCATGGGACATGGAATAGGCCAGGGCACCGCTTGTCATTTTGAATCCTTTTACAAAACCGACTCCGGTTCCGCCCGTCTTTCCATACCGCTCCACCACGGCCAGCTTAAGAACGTCGTTGGCGGGGTCCATCAGAATTTCTCCGTTAGAAACGGGTAATTCCATGACCTTTCGGGTGTTGATGATCTGACGGTCAATTAAGTCGATTACGTTTACCTTGGTTGTAGGATTGGAGGATTTCGCTGGTACTTGAAAGGTTTCCGCCGTGATGGGGTTTTTTAGATGTACGGTATCCTTAATCCATTCCGGATAATTGGAAACCTTGCACTCCTCAAGCAGCTGATGATTCTCAGCAACGATTTTGCCCTCGAACAGCACCATGGTAGGTTCGATCTTGTTGATATCTTTCACCAGAAGAATGTCAGCCAGTCTGCCCGGGGTGATGCTGCCAATCTCATCCTCCAAACGGAAATGCTTTGCAGCATTGATGGAGCCAATTTGGATTGCCTGCATGGGTGTGAGGCCCAACTCAATGGAGCGTGTGACATTATAGTTGATATGGCCTTCCTCACGGATTTCGCTGGCGTGTTTATCATCGGTGCAGAACAATAGGTTTTCATAACCCAGACCTTCCTTGATGGCGCCGCCAATCAATTCATCCAGGTTGCGCTCCGTACTTCCCTCGCGCACCAGCACCTTCATCCCCACGCGCAGACGAGAAATCAGCTCGTCGATATTGACACACTCATGGTCGTCGGAAATGCCGGAGCTTGCATAGACATTGAGCTCCTGCCCCAGGCGCCCAATGGCATGACCGTTGACAATCTTACGCCTGGCGAGGGTATCTGCAATCTTGTGGATGTATTCATCCTTGACAAACAGGATTTTCGAGGGGTCCAGCTCTCCCAGGCTGATGCTCTCTTCCCAATCCATAATCTCCTGAACTTCTTTTGCGCCCAGTACGGCCCCCGTTGTCTCCAGCCCCGGTGCAGTGGGTACACGGGAGGAGACTTCAATCAGCATACGGTAGGGAAGGCGGTCGATGGAGTCGAGCATGGCCTTCAAACCGGCCTCACCGGCCACGTTTGCAATTTCCATAAGATCGGCACAGAGTGTCGTTGTGCCCTGGGGAACCACCACGGAGGCAAGGGCTTCGGGGGAGAGCATGGTTGACTCAAAATGCATATGGGAGTCGATCAAGCCGGGCAAGGCATATTGCCCACCGCAGTCCAGAGTCTTTTTTGCCTCCAAGGTCGCGTTTGGATCAATGGAGATAATTCTCTTACCCTTTATGTAAATACTCGTTGTATAAATTTCGCCGGAAAATACGTTAACCAGCTTTACATGTTCTAATTTTAGGTCGCATGGATGTGTTCCGAGTCCGGTTTCAATGGTATCCTTAATTTCTTCAAAGGTCCTCATTTTATTTCCTCCTATAAACTAATGTCCAGAACCAAATAAGCCATAAACACAAAGGTCAAAACCCATACGGTGGGGGTAATCTTTTTGGTGTTTCCGCTTGCAATTTGTCCGAGGGTATAGCCCAGCATACCAAACAGAATGCCGTATGCGATATTGTAGCTGAACGGCATAAATGCAACGGTCAAAAATACGGGCAGAGCAATGGAGAAATCGCCAAGATCCATATGGCAAAGGGGCTCAATCATGAAGATACCCACCATGACAAGTGCAGGCGCGGTTGCGATGGGCGGAATCATCAGAAAGACAGGGGAGAGGAGCAGCGTGAGGATGAAGAGCACACCTGTTGTACATGCAGTCAGACCGGTACGGCCACCTTCGGCAATTCCGGTGGTGCTTTCCGCACCGTAGATGGTGACGGTGTTGGTTCCGAGCAGTGCGCCGATTGCAGCCCCACCGGCGGAAACAAACAAGGCCTTGCCTGCGCCGGGAACATTGCCGTTTTCGTCTACCAGGTCGGCTTTTGAGGCCACACCAAGCAGCACTCCAATGCTGTCAAAAAGGTCGACAAACAGGAAGCTGATAATTGCAAAGATGACGCCTAGAACGACCACCGGCTCACCGGTAAACATGCCCTTAAACGAGAGCTTGAAGAAGGTGGGTGCAAGGGCGGTTACAGGATTGTCAAGCGCAATCAGCGACGACGGAAGCTGTGTGTAGGCCAAGCCGGTGACCGGGTCCTTGAAGAAGATGCCCAATACCGTTACGGTCAGAATGCCAATGAGGATACCGCCCTTGACCCGCTTAATGATGAGGACCGCTGTCAGCGCAATGCCAAAGAGGGCCAAGATTGCGCCGGGAGAGGCCAGATTGCCAAGGGTCAGCAGGGTATCGGGCGAGGAGGTGACAATTCCCGCCTGCTGAAATCCGGTAAAGGCGATAAAAAATCCGATTCCCGCGCCCACGGAGTGCTTAATACAGGCGGGCATGGCATCAACAATCTTTTGCTGTACTTTAAAAATGCTGAGCAGACAGAACACGGTTCCTGAAATAAAAACACAGGCCAGGGCATTCTGCCAGGAGAGACCCAAGGTATTGACAACATAATACGCAAAATAAGCATTGAGTCCCATGGCAGGGGCAAGTGCAAACGGGAAATTTGCCCACAGTCCAATCCAGATACACGCGATTGCCGAAGAGAGGGCTGTTGCCCAGAACACTGCCCTGGGGTCCATACCGGCGGCAGACAGAATGGCCGGATTCACAGCCACGATGTAGACGCAGGTTAGGAACGTTGTAGTGCCCGCCAAGATTTCTGTTTTCGTGTTGGTGTTCTTTTCGCTGAGATGAAAAACCCGTTCCAATAAGGGGCTTGCCGTTTGCACGTTGTTCAATATAATCATCCTCCCCATATATTAAGATAGTATGGTACTACCTTATATAACTGATGATTTTATGCGCTTAGGTTCAGCGCATAAAATTAGGCTATGTTATGAATCCTCAAAGACGTGTTTGACCCGCATCATGTTAAAACGAATATAATTGGTATCATAAAATTCTGTGTCATAAATAACAGGTCGATTGTCTTGGTCGTAGTTAATCCCATGAAACACGAGCACGGTGCTACATTCCATTCGATCGGAATAAGAGCTATAGAGAGACATTTGGCTTCGGTTCATGGTCTCAATCTCGATCTTGTCACACTTCACGATTCTGCCGGCTTTTTGCCGTAAGGTATTAAAAATGGCATCCTGTCCCTCGATAGCGCTGTCCTCATGCGGAAACAGCGACTTCGGGAAACGGTCAATGCTAATGATGGCGGGGTGATTGTCTGCAAAATAGACCTTTTCGAGCAAATAAACCGGCTCATCCTGGGAGATCTGCAAGAACTCCGCCAATTTCTGATCTGCCTGGATTTCCTCAAACCGCACGATTTCGACCCGACAGTGATAGCCGCTTTTTTGCACCACCTGGCTAAACTCTTCGCCGGGGTTCAAGTTCACTTTAATTTGAAGTGCCTCGGGATTGACGAAGGTTCCTTTCCCGTGGATCCGGAACACAACACCCTCCTGCTCCAAATCATCAAACGCACGCCGTACGGTCACACGGCTGACAGAGAGGTTTTTTGCAATCACAGATTCGGCCTGCAATTTCGTCCCCTTGCTGGTATCCATATTTTTGATATATTGATAGAGATAGGATTTCACGCTATCACTCAGACTGCTTTTTACCATTGGGATGAGTTCCATCGTCATTTCTCCTCGAATATGGCAAAACTGGAATGGGACTCTGTGCATTGTTACTCAAGGTCCTACCATATGATGTTATCATATCTTGTTTCTCACATGAAATCAATACATGAAACTGCTGAATTCAAGTTCGCTTTTTTGTAACTGTATACGAAAAAGCTTAAACGTAAAATGCAAAACGCCTGCGCCATCAGGCAGCGCAGCCAAGGGACAAGGGATGGACAAGCGTGCCGTCCCCTTGTCCCACCGATCATTGAGCCCTCCAAAAATGGTACCGGATATTTGGTCAAGGCAACCAACAGGCCCATGGACGAAAAGATCAAATCCTGAAGCCGCACCCCATTTGCTGACAGTATGACATACTGAAAGCAAATGGGGTGCGGCTGCGTGATAAATGATGTTTAAATTAGGGCGCGGGACGTACCAGGACTTCCTTGGTGGTGCCAAGGAGGATGCTGTACTCGGTGGGGCGGAGCTGGCCGCTGTTCTCGTTTCGACCCTGGAGGACGAAGCGGGCGTCGGGCTTGCCCATCTCCGCGGCAGCCTGGGTGGAGGCCTTCCAGGTGAGGGGGTCACTGGTGGGCTTGCGGTAGCGGTTGAAGAGAACGCCCAGCTGGGTGTCGCCACGGTCCATCCAGTCGGTCATCATGTTCATATCCCCCGCGCTGTCGCCAAAGACAATCAAGGGGCCCACACCGCTGTACTTGGGGGCGATGAAATTGGTGATGATAATGCTCTTGCCGGGGCCCTGGGTCTGGGCATATTTGCCCGTGCCGCCCCAGTCGTAGTCGTATTTGTTGGTATAGCGGCCGTTGGCGTCGAGCTGATTGCGCATGGCAAAGACCCGATCCTCCGGGACGCCGTACCCCATGGCCTTATTGGCGGCCAGTATGGTATCGAGAGGGGAGGCTGAGATGATGTAGATGTCGATGCCGTTGGCCGCAATGGTGTGGTAGAGATCGATGAGCTCGTCGGTAAAGGTGAGGCCGGTGATGAAGCTGGCACTGAGAACGCCCGCCTTGCCGGGCAGTTCAATGGGGGAGGTCCAGGTCTCCGTGGCATAGCGGCCGTAAGCGGCCCAGTATTGATGAGAGGCGGTCGCCATCTCCTGGACCTCAGCCGGGGTCATGCCGGTAAAGAGATAGGTGACCCAGGGATAGCTGACTGCATGGTCAAAATAGTCGCCCAGGTTGTTGTACATAAAGCGGATTTTGGCGGAAAAATCCTGGTATTGGTTGGAGGCTTGAATGTATGAAAGGCTCTTGGTGCCCTTCATGCCCTCGTAATTGTTGTAGAGCCAGGTATAACTGCTGACCAGGTCGGCCACCACATCGTTGACCGTCACATCCTTGCCGTCAGCGTTCTTACCGATGGCTTTGGTGAGATCGGGGATTCCGGTCTCCAGGACTGCCTTCATATCCTTCGGCTCGATTTTGAAGATCAGGTGTTCCACCTGGTAGATGAGGAGGGCCTCTTGCACGTCAAAGATGACGGAGGTATTGTCGAAGTCGAAGACCACATAGCGGCCCTTGTTTGCATTTGCATCAATGACGCTCTGAATGCGCGCCCGGGTGGCGGGGGCCCAGTTGCCGCTGATCATCTGGGTGGGGTCGGGCTTGTAGTGGTCGTCGCTGGTGATGAGGGCGGTGTTACTGGCCTTGTCGTAGGTAACACCAAAGTCTAGCAGCTCGGCCATGTCGCGGAGCTTGAAGTAGTTGTTGCCGTCGATGGCGTAGGCGGTGGGTGTGATGGGAGTGCCATTGAGAGAGAGGTTGGTGGTGCTCTGGGTCATAGAAAGGGCGGCCAATGCACCGGTGGTGCTCAAGACGAGAGCGGCAATCAAACTAAGGGCCAAGTGCTTTGTGCGCGGACGTTTCATGATCGAGACCTCCTCTGTTATTTTGGTGAGACAACCATAGCACGAGCACATTTCAAATTACAATAGTGCTCACGGATTTCTAAGATACTGTCAAAAGAGGGGGGGATATTTTGTGCACATATTCCAAACCATGGATAGAAATCTGCCCTGAGCAGAGGGAGATGATGCTCAGGGATGGTTCTGGGGATGGTGCCAATCCCTTCTTCGAGGTACCAATGACGGGGAAAAGAAGACTGCTCCCGGCAGCCATGGCTGCCGGGAGCAGTATTTGTCGAAGGTTACAGGTTGAATAGGAAGAGGACGATGTCGCCGTCCTTCATTACATAGTCCTTGCCCTCGGAGCGCACTAAGCCCTTTTCTTTGGCGGCGTTCATGGTGCCGTTTGCCTTCAGGTCCTCGAAATTGACCACCTCGGCCCGGATAAAGCCACGCTCGAAGTCGGTGTGGATTTTTCCGGCGGCCTGGGGGGCCCTGGTGCCCCGGGTGATGGTCCAGGCCCGGCACTCGTCCTCACCGGCGGTGAGGAAGGAGATGAGGCCCAGGAGGGAGTAGCTGGCCTGGATGAGCCGGTCCAGCCCCGACTGGCTGACGCCCAGGTCCTCCAGGAACATCCGCTTGTCGTCCCCGTCCAGCTCGGCGATTTCGGCCTCCAGCTTGGCGCAGACGGGGACCACTTGGGCACCCTCCTTGGCGGCCAGCTCCTCCACCTGGCGGTAATAGGCCACGGCAGAGGGGTCGGTGAAGCCGTCCTCGTCCAGGTTGGCGGCGTAAATGATGGGCTTGAGGGAGAGGAGCTCGGCAGTGGCGATGATGGCGGCATCCTCCTCGTCGCAGGAGAAGGAGCGGGCCGAGTTGGCGTCGCCCAGCCAGTCCTTGAGGGCGGAGAAGACCTCGGCCTCGTGGAGATATTTCTTGTCGGCCTTGGCGGCCTTATTGGACTTGTCAATGCGCCGCTCCACCAGCTCCAGGTCGGATAGGATGAGCTCTAGGTCAATAATGCCGATGTCCCGCAGGGGGTCGGTGGAGCCCTCCACATGGATGATATTCTCGTCGTCGAAGCAGCGCACCACATGGACAATGGAGGCGCACTCCCGGATATTGGCCAGGAACTTGTTGCCCAGCCCCTCGCCCTTGCTGGCACCCTTCACCAGGCCGGCGATGTCCACAAACTCGATGATAGCGGGGGTGGTCTTCTTGGGCCGGTAGAATTCGCTGAGCCAGTCGAGCCGGTGGTCGGGCACGGAGACCACGCCCACATTGGGGTCGATGGTGCAGAAGGGGTAGTTGGCGCTCTCGGCCCCGGCGTTGGTGATGGCGTTGAATAGGGTGCTCTTGCCCACATTGGGCAGACCCACGATACCTAATTTCATGGATGAGATCCTCTCTTTACGTTCAGTTGCCAAAGTATTATACCGAATGGAGGAGGAAAAGACAAGGGCGGCGGGAAAATATTGCGGAGGCCCGGGTTCTCCGGGCCTCCGCAAAGGGGAGGGCACACTGCACAAAGGAAAGTGGGGGTGCCGTAAATCAGCCGGTGATGTGGGTGCCGGTGCGGCCGGCCACGCCGTCGCGGGCCTTCTCCAGCAGGGTGATGAGGGCGGTGCGGCCGGACTTGCTCTCGGCAAAGCGGAGGGCGGCCTGAACCTTGGGCAGCATGGAGCCGGGGGCAAAATGACCCTCGGCGATGTACTGCTGGGCCTCGACGGGGGTGAGGGAGTCCAGCCACTTCACGTCGGGTTTGCCAAAGCGGATGGCCACCTTCTCCACGGCGGTGAGGATGATGAGCATGTCCGCATCCAGCTGCTGGGCCAGGGTGCAGGAGGCAAAGTCCTTGTCGATGACGGCAGCCGCGCCGGTTAAGTGGTTCCCCTCGCCCTTAAAGACGGGGATGCCGCCGCCGCCGCAGGCCACGACCACATTGCCCGCATCCACCAGGGCACGGATGGTGTCGATCTCCACAATGGCCTGGGGCTGGGGGGAGGCGACCACACGGCGATAGCCGCGGCCCGAGTCCTCTACTACGTTGTAGCCGCGCTCGGCCACCATATTGTCAGCCTCTTCCTTGGTCATGAAAGCGCCGATGGGCTTGGTGGGCTTCTGGAAGGCGGGATCCTGGGGGTCCACCTCCACCTGGGTGAGCACGGTGGAGACACCCTTGTTGATGCCCCGGTTGAGCAGTTCCTCACGCAGGGCGTTCTGGAGATCGTACCCAATGTAGCCCTGGCTCATAGCCACGCAGACAGACAGGGGCACGGGGATGTACTTCTTCGGGTCAGAGCGGGTCAGCTCGGTCATGGCGGCCTGGATCATGCCCACCTGGGGGCCGTTGCCGTGGGCAATGATGACCTCGTGGCCTTCTTCAATCAGGTCGGCGATGGCCTTGGAGGTCTCCTGAACGGCCACCATCTGCTCGGGCAGGTTATTGCCCAGGGCGTTGCCGCCCAGAGCGATGACAATGCGCTTCTTACTCATGAAAAACACCTCATTCAGAAAAATAGAGGCCCGCCCGCGGATACAATGTAAAATGTAACAGCGGGCGGGCAAACGGTTTACGGAAGTCTACGGAGCGGCACTGCCATCCCGCGAGAGAAGGTTCTTACCTCTGGAACCAGCGGTCCGTGCCGCGCTCCTCGAGGGCCTTCAGGGTGGCCTGGGGATCCTTCACCTTGGCCAGGAAGATCATGGCGGCGATGATATAGGGCTTGAAGGAGGCCTCCTTGTACAGGGGAGTGCGATAGCGGTCGAACACGCTGGCTGCAACCTCGCCGTCCTTGCAGGAGACATCGTTGATGTCGGCGGGCAGGCAGTGCATGTAGAGGGCCTTGCCCTCCTTGGTGGAGGCCATCAGCTCTTCGGTGCAGCACCAATCCTTGTGCTGGGCGTTCTGAGCGAGCAGCTCCTGCTCCAGGGCCTTGATGCCGGCGCTGTCGCCCTCGGCATAGAGATTGGTGCGCTTCTCCATGGCGGCGAAGGGAGCCCAGCTCTTGGGGTACACGATGTCGGCGCCCTGGAAGGCGTCGGCCATGTCATTGGTGCGGCGGAAGGAGCCGCCGGTCTTCTTGGCGTTCTCGGTGGCGACAGCCTCAACCTCGGGCATGACCTCATAGCCCTCGGGATGGGCCAGGACGACCTCCATGCCGAAGCGGCTCATCAGGCCGATGATGCCCTGGGGCACGGAGAGGGGCTTGCCATAGGAGGGGCTGTAGGCCCAGGTCATGGCAATCTTCTTGCCCTTCAGGTTCTCAACGCCGCCGAACTCGTGGATGATGTGCAGCATGTCGGCCATGGCCTGAGTGGGGTGGTCAATGTCGCACTGCAGGTTTACCAGGGTGGGCTTCTGCTCCAGCACGCCGTCCTTGTTGCCGTCGGTCACGGCGTCCATGAACTCGTGCATGTAGGTGTTGCCCTTGCCGATATACATGTCGTCACGGATGCCGATGACGTCAGCCATGAAGGAGACCATGTTGGCAGTCTCACGGACGGTCTCGCCGTGGGCGATCTGGCTCTTGCCCTCGTCCAGGTCCTGGACCTCGAGGCCCAGCAGGTTGCAGGCGGAGGCGAAGGAGAAACGGGTACGGGTGGAGTTATCACGGAAGAGGGAGATGCCCAGGCCGCTCTCGAACACGGTGGTGGAGATATTGTTCTCGCGCATGTAGCGCAGGGCGTCGGCCACGGTGAAGACGGCCTCAATCTCGTCGTCGCTCTTCTCCCAGGTCAGGAAGAAGTCACCGTTATACATCTCCTTAAAGTTGAGGGCGTTGAGCTTGTCAATATACATCTGCAGAGTCTTGTCCATGTTGTCAGTCTCCTTTATTTTCAATTAAATTTGGGGGATTGAACAGGAAAACAGGGGGTATGCCTCGCGGCCGGGGTGTTCACCCCGGCCCGGCGGTGAAAGTACTTCTTACTTAATGTCGTTGTTGGTGAGGGCCTGACGGAACTGGGCCACGTCGGCGCTCTTGTTCTCTTCCTTGTACAGGCTGGGAACCACGGCGTACACGGCGGCGCAGGTGACCAGGTCCTGCTTCCAGGTGATCTCGTTGGGGGCGTGGGCCTGACTCTCGGCACCGGGGCCAAAGCCGACGCAGGGGATGCCGTAGCGGCCCTGGATGGCGACGCCGTTGGTGGAGAAGGTCCACTTATCGGTCAGAGGACGGTTGCGCAGGTGCATGGAGCCGGCAGGCCCGATGCGCTCGGTGCCATACATGGAATGGTGGGCCTCCACCAGAGCCTGGACATGGGCGGCACTGTCGCGGTTGATCCAGGTGGGGAAGAAGCACTCGGTCTCGTAGACCTCGCCGGTCCAGGAGGGACGGTCATACATATACATGGAGACCTTCACGTCGTCGCCGTACTTCTTCACGTTGGGCAGATTGCGGATTTCCTCCAGGCAGGACTCCCAGGTCTCGCCGGCGGTCATGCGGCGGTCGATGGAGATGGAGCAGGAGTCGGCAACGGCGCAGCGGCTGGGGGAGGTGTAGAAGATTTCGGAGGTGGTGCAGGTACCGCGGCCGAGGAAATTGGCATCCTCATAGTTGTCGGGGTTGAACTTGGGATCGAGCATCTTCACGAGGCCCTTGATCTCCACGCTGTCGTCGGCGGAGTTCTCATTGAGGGCGCGCACGTCCTGGAGAATGTCGGCCATCTTGTAGATGGCGTTGTCGCCGCGCTCGGGGGCGGAGCCATGGCAGGACACACCCTTCACGTCCACGCGGATTTCCATACGGCCGCGGTGACCGCGGTAGATGCCGCCGTCGGTGGGCTCGGTGGAGATGACGAACTCAAACTGATTCTTGTCGATACCGCTCTTGTTGACAATGTACTGCCAGCACATGCCGTCGCAGTCCTCTTCCTGAACGGAGCCAACCACCATGATCTTGTAGCCGGCGGGGATGAGGCCCAGCTCCTTCATGATCTTGGCGCCGTACACGGCGGAGGCCATGCCGCCCTCCTGGTCGGAGCCGCCGCGGCCGTAGATGACCTCGTCGTCCTCATAGCCCTGGTAGGGGTCGTGGGTCCAGTTGTTGATGTTGCCAATGCCAACGGTGTCGATGTGGGAGTCGATGGCGATAATTTTGTCGCCGTCGCCCATCCAGCCGATTACGTTGCCCAGGCCGTCGATCTCGACCTTGTCGTAGCCGAGCTTCTCCATCTCGGCCTTGATGCACATGACCACGTCCTTCTCCTCACAGCTCTCGCTGGGATGAGAGATCATGTCCCGCAGGAAGCGGTTCATGTCGGCGCTGTAGGCCTGGGATGCTGCCTTTACCTTTTCGAAATCCATGCTGATTACCTCCGTTTTAATAATAAAAGTGAGATTAATTTGTGACGCGGACAAGCCGCGTGACACAAATGAATTTCCTGTCATCGATTTTTCCGGGACCAAGGAAGGACCCTTTAGGGTCCCCACTGTTTGACCGCAGGTCAAACAGTGGGATATTCGCCATCCCACAAAACCTTGCGGAACTTCATGGGGTCGGTGTTGCCCTCGGTGGAGAACATGAGCACCTGGCTGAAACGGTCCAGGCCGATGGCCTCCCGGAGCTCCTTGTATTCATCGGTCTCCATGATGGCGGCGATGAGGCCCATGCCCACCGCACCGGACTCACCGGAGATCACCACCGGATCGCCCTTGACGGGGACGCCCAGCATCCGCATGCCCCGGGCGCTCACCCAGTCGGGGCAGGAGACAAAGGCGGTGGCGTGGTTGCGCAGGATATCCCAGGAGGTGGGGTTGGGCTCGCCGCAGGCGAGACCGGCCATAATGGTCTGCAGGTCGCCGTCCACGATGCGGGGCTTGCCGTCAGCGGCCACAGCGCCCTGGTACAGGCAGTCGGCCACCTGGGCCTCCATCACCACGAACTTGGGGGGATTGGTGGGGAAGAGATTGGTGAAGTAGCCCACCACAGCGCCGGCCAGGCTGCCTACGCCGGCCTGCACAAAAACATG
>RRZU011825715.1_pt1 | contig 21599 bp, 16 predicted proteins | sample 2165561 | NCBI WGS metagenome assembly RRZU01 (sample SAMN10456909, study PRJNA506462) | wastewater metagenome | isolation source: wastewater sludge | place: USA: Moscow, Idaho | reverse complement strand
CAATCTTTAATCTGTGTGGTTAAGCGTTCCTGAACTTGAAAACGGCGCGAGAAAACCTCCACAACACGTGCAATTTTACTCAACCCAGTAATATGATGACGCGGGATATAAGCAATGTGAGCTTGTCCAAAAAAAGGTAATAGATGATGCTCACACATCGAAAATATCTCAATCTGCTTCACCACTACCATCTGCTGATAATCCTCTTGAAACATGGCCGATTTGATAATATCCTCAGGATTCATGCTATAACCGTGCGTTAAAAACTGCATCGCCTTAGCAACTCTTTCAGGTGTTTTCAATAACCCTTCACGTTCAACATCTTCACCCAATGTGGTGATAATTTTTGAATAGTGATTAGCTAATTCATTGGTCGTTTCGGGATTATAAATCTCCTTTTTTAAATATCCTTGAGGTAAAAACTCCTCATCGTCGATTGTGTAATGCATCAAAACAATTTCTAATAATAGGTTACAAAAGTAGCTATTTTTATCATTAAATCCTCAAATAAACAAGTTGCATGAGAGAGATGCTACTTAATACAAAATCCATCTCCTAAATTGTAGAAGATGGATTTTCAAATAATAAAATTTTAATTAAGCGAATTATTAGAATCTTTTTTCAACAACACTCCAATCAAGAACGGCCCAAAAATCTTCAACATATTTAGCACGTAAATTTTGTTTGTCGATATAATAAGCGTGCTCCCAAACGTCGCAAGTTAAAAGTGGTGTTTTACCATCTTTTAAAGGGCAACCAGCATTACTCGTTTGTACAATCTCCAGTTTACCATCGGCTGTTTTAACTAACCAAGCCCAACCAGCGCCAAAAAGTGTAACAGCTGCTTTGTTAAAAGCCTCTTTAAAAGCCTCTAATGATCCAAAAGAGGCATTAATTGCATCTGCTAATGCACCTTTAGGAGCAGTAGATGCTTTTGGTGAAAAAGTCTCAAAATAGAAAGTGTGATTCCAAATTTGAGCAGCATTATTAAAGATACCACCATCAGACTCTTTTACAATCTCTACCAACGAGAGATTTTCAAACTTTGTTCCTGGAATTAAGTTATTAAGATTATTTACATACGTAAGATGATGCTTACCGTAATGAAATTCAAGTGTTGTTTTAGAAATGTGTGGCTCCAATGCATCTAATGCATAAGGAAGCTGTGGAAGTTCGTGTTTCATATACTTATTTAAATTTTCATTGTTAATATACTATAAACGCAAGGTAACTATTTTTGTTTAAAATGTATGGCCAAAAAATGTTAAAGAAATATTTAATACCTCCTTATAATTCTACTAAATACCTAAAAAGAAAAAAGGGAGTATCACGTTTGATATCCCTTTTTTTTAAACCCAGACAAATGAACAACTTAAACATTAAACCGTCATGAAAAACTCTATTGAAGTATTTTCATTATCAAAAATAGTAGCTATTTAAATATCTACCAAATATTTTGACAATTAAAATACCAAAAAATCTTTATTTATATTGTCCACTTTTTAAAATCACATTAAAAGACTTATAATAAGCATATTGCAAATTGTTCAATAAAACCAATCTAAATAAGAATTAAATCACACCTTGCGCCATCATGGCATCTGCCACTTTTACAAAGCCTCCAATGTTAGCCCCTTTGATGTAATTAATCTTTCCACTCTTCTCTTTGCCAAACTTCACACAGGTAGCATGAATGTTTTCCATAATTGTATGCAACTTAGCATCAACTTCTTGAGCGCTCCAAGTAAGGCGCATGCTGTTTTGTGTCATCTCTAAACCCGATGTTGCTACACCGCCTGCATTTACGGCTTTTCCAGGCGCAAACATGATCTTTTCGGCAGCTAAAAAAGCAGCTTCGGCTGTACATCCCATATTTGAAGCTTCGGCAATAAGTTGACATCCATTCTCAATAAGCAACTTTGCATCGGCTTCGTTCAACTCATTTTGAATGGCGCAAGGGATAGCAATGTCCACTTTCACCTCCCAAGGGCGTTTGCCCGCATAAAATGGCACGTTATATTTATCAGCATAAGGTTTTACCACATCTTGATTAGAGGCGCGCAAATCGAGCATATAATTGATTTTATCGCTATTCAAACCCGCCTCATCATAGATATATCCATCGGGACCCGAAATTGTAACCACTTTAGCTCCAAGTTCAACCGCTTTCAAGGCTGCGCCCCACGCCACATTACCAAAACCAGATATCGCTACACGTTTACCTGCAATTGATTGACTGCTCTGCTTTAACATCTCCTGCACAAAATAGATGGCACCAAAACCAGTGGCCTCGGGTCTTATCAAACTACCACCATACTCAAACCCTTTACCAGTTAGAACACCCGTAAATTCATTACGTAGTTTTTTATACATTCCATAGAGATAACCTATCTCACGACCACCCACACCAATATCGCCAGCTGGCACATCGGTATTTGGGCCAATATGCCTAAAAAGCTCGCTCATAAAAGCCTGACAGAAACGCATAATCTCCAAATCACTCTTTCCTTTTGGGTTAAAATCTGATCCACCTTTACCGCCTCCCATTGGAAGAGAGGTTAAGCTATTCTTAAAGGTTTGCTCGAAGCCCAAGAACTTTAGTCCGCTTAGAGTTACGCTTGGGTGAAAACGCAATCCACCCTTATAAGGTCCGATGGCACTACTAAACTCAATACGATAGCCTCTATTCACATGTACGTCTCCCCTATCGTCAACCCAGGGCACGCGAAAAATGATAGTTCTTTCGGGTTCAGTCATTCGCTCTAATATTTTTGCTTTTACGTAACGCGGATTTTGTTGGTAGTAGTCCCAAACAGTCTCAACAACCTCTTGTACGGCTTGCAAAAACTCGTCTTCGCCAGGGTTTTTGGCTCTAACAAGTTGCATAAACTCTTGAATCTTGGCATCCATAGCGCTATATTTTAATAGTTTTTTTACATCACTATCAAATTTAACTATTTTTTTACACTTAAAGAGGATTAAAGCATTGAAAAATAGATGATTTAAATCAGCATAAACAAAAAAGGGAAGTAACAATGAAGCTACTTCCCTTTTAATATTTATAAGTGTAATTTTACATCATTCCACCCATTCCACCACCCATTGGAGGCATTGGAGCAGGAGTTTCAGACTTCTCTTCAACCAACACACACTCGGTAGTTAAGAACATACCTGCAATAGAAGCGGCATTCTCAAGCGCTACGCGAGTTACTTTTGCGGGATCAATAACACCAGTTGCAAAGAAATTTTCGTAAACATCGGTACGAGCATTGTACCCGAAATCACCTTTACCCTCTTTTACTTTTTGAACAACAACGGCACCCTCTTTACCTGCATTAGCCACTATCTGACGAAGAGGCTCTTCGATCGCACGTTTCACGATTTCGATACCTGTAGTCTCGTCATCGTTTTCGCCCTCTAATCCTTCTAACGAAGCAATAGCACGAATATAAGCCACACCACCACCAGGAACAATACCCTCTTCAACAGCCGCACGAGTAGCGCTAAGAGCATCATCCACGCGATCTTTTTTCTCTTTCATCTCTACTTCAGAAGCAGCACCTACATAAAGAACAGCAACACCGCCAGCCAACTTAGCCAAACGCTCTTGTAGTTTCTCTTTATCGTAATCAGATGTAGTATTAGCAATTTGAGCTTTAATTTGAGCCGCACGTTGAGCAATCTCCTCTTTTGAACCAGCACCATTTACAATAGTAGTATTCTCTTTGTTGATAGATACCTTTTCTGCACGACCAAGTACTTCTAATGTAGCGTTTTCAAGTTTAAGACCTGTTTCATCAGAAATAACAGTTCCTTTTGTAAGAATAGCTAAATCTTGTAACATCTCTTTTCTGCGATCACCAAAACCTGGTGCTTTAACAGCTGCTACTTTTAATGAACCACGCAAACGGTTTACAACAAGTGTTGTAAGAGCTTCGCCATCAACATCTTCTGCCACAATTAACAAAGGACGACCGCTTTGAGCCGTTGCTTCCAAAATAGGAAGCATATCCTTCATGGTAGAGATCTTTTTATCGGTAATTAAGATAAATGGATGCTCGAGTTCTGCCTCCATCTTCTCTGTATTAGTAACAAAATAAGGAGAGATATAACCACGATCAAACTGCATTCCTTCAACAACCTCAACTGATGTCTCAGTTCCTTTAGCCTCTTCGACTGTGATAACACCCTCTTTACCAACCTTCTCCATTGCTTGAGCAATTAACGCACCAATAGCGCCATCGTTATTAGCCGAGATCTTAGCAACTTGCTCAATTTTTTCATTATGAGTACCTATAGCTTGAGATTGAGCCTTAATGCTCTCAACAACTTTCAACACAGCCTTATCGATACCACGTTTCAAATCCATTGGGTTTGCACCTGCAGTAACGTTTTTAAGACCTACTTGAATGATAGATTGAGCTAAAACAGTTGCAGTAGTTGTTCCATCACCAGCATCATCGCCAGTTTTAGAGGCAACCTCTTTACACATTTGAGCACCTAAATTTGCATAAGGATCTGATAATTCGATCTCTTTTGCCACCGAAACACCATCTTTTGTGATATGAGGTGCTCCAAATTTCTTCTCAATAACAACATTACGACCTTTAGGGCCTAACGTAACTTTTACTGCATTTGCCAACTCATCAACGCCCTTTTTAAGTAGTTCGCGAGCTTCGATATTAAATTTAATCTCTTTTGCCATAACTTAAATAATTTCAATTTTACAAATTAAACAATGTAAAGAATGTCTGATTGGTTAATTAACAAATAGTCAGTACCATCGATGTTAATCTCAGTACCCGCATATTTGCCATAAAGAACTACATTACCTTCAGCAACCTCAACGCTCTCGTCCTTTTTAGCAGCACCTACTAAAATAACTTCGCCCTTAAGAGGCTTCTCTTTTGCTGAATCTGGAATAATAATTCCACTAGCTGTTTTAAGCTCTGCTTCTTGAGCCTTTACTAAAACCTTTCCGGCAAGAATCTTTCCTTTAAGTTTCGACATAGTATTTAGAATTTATAGTTAAACTGTTTTTAAACTTGATTATCAATGGTCAGAAATTATGCCAAAGGCTTAAACGGCAAATTAAGCTACCAAAATATGACAAATTTGCAATTACCTCAACACACAACATCAAATCATCAACCCTCAAAACGCGCATTATCAGACATATAAATAAAAAAAGTGTCAGTACGCCATTTCTGACATACTGACACTTTATGAATTTTAATGTTCAATTACTTTGCAGGCTCTGAAGCAGGCTTTTCTGTTGAAGCAGGTGCTGGAAACGCTGGAGTATTGGCCTTAGGAAGTTGAACTTTTTCAACTTGAGAATCGATCAATGATCGAGCGCCAACACCTTTGCGAGGTAATACCGCAACGGTTGCAAATGAGAGAAGCAAAAGTGCAATTACTAAACCCCAAGTTGCTTTTTCAACGAAATCGGTAGTCTTACGAACACCCATAAAGCTATTTGAACTTGAGAAACTAGATGCTAAACCACCACCTTTAGAATTTTGAACAAGCACGATAAGCACCAAAAGGATACTCACCACTACTACAAAACCAGATACTACTGAATACATAATACGTTTTTATAAATTATTATTACTTAATTTTTCAACTTCATCAATACGATTTGCAAAGTAAATACTTTTTTCAGGATATTTCAAACGTAACTTCTCGAATATCTTAATAGATTTCTCGTAATGTTTCTGTTTAATGTAAATATTAGCTAAAGTTTCGGTTAAAAGATCCTCTGGTTCATCAAAATCTTTCTTCGGAACGCGTTCCCCCTCGTTGACATCCACAATCTTAGGAATTATCCGTTTGGGTTTATTCTTCAAGAAGTTATTAATGATATCCATCTTTTCACTCTTCTCACTTTTAGCATGAATTTCGGTTGCCTTATTTTGACGCATCTTTATCAGCCAATCTGAAAAAGTAAGAGCATCTTCATCAACCAGTGGAGCGACCTCGTTTTCAAGCAAATAACCTGTATCATCACCCTTTTCAAAATCCAAAAGATCAACCGATGGATAATTCATAGCTGGGATCTCCACAAACTCATCCACTTTAGCTACAACAGGTTTCTCGGCGATTTGAGAGCTCATTTTAGAAGAGAAGCCTGATAAATCAAGCTCTGTTGAAACTTCAAAATAATCGGTAATTGGTGTTGAGGAGACGATCTCTTCGCTCTTCTCAACATTGCTATCCAAAGTCTCCACAATCTTTATCGGCTCATCACTTACCTCATGCCCAACTGCTTGAATCACATCTGGTACGGTAAATGATTTTCGATGTATAAGCTCATACAACTTATCGCGATTTTCGATAAAAGCTGCGGCGCTTTTTAAGGCCGAGTTGTATTTCAAACTATCTAAAACCGATAAATTCTTAACATAAAGCATCCTTCCCGCTTGAAAAAAGGGATAATCAGCTACAATAGTGGCTAATCCAACAATTGTATCTTCTGATAACAACGAAGGATTCTCAACTAATTTTAAGAATGATTGTCGATTCATAAAGCAACTCCTACCAATCGGAAAATGATTTATTAAAGATGTTCTCGGTAATTTTATCGGTAATTAATCTAACCAATTCACTTTCAATATCGTTGATGTTTTTCTCTGATGGAAAATCTTCGTATGCCGAAAACGACTGCTCCCAATTTGACTTCGGGTTTTTATAGTTTTTATAACGAACTTTTACAGTCATTGTAAGACGAGTTTCAGCAGATACCGCATTGGCCTGAATAGCCATTGCACGCGTATCGTAACCCGTTATCTCGCCCGAAAAATCGCAATCGCCCACATTGTTAACTAAAATCAATCGCGACTCATTGGAAATTCTATCTTTAAGAGCCTCGGTGAATGTTTGACTCAAAGTAGGGTTAATAAGTGGCGCTCTGTTTACAAAATATTGCACCGAGAAACTCTTTAGATCCTCTGGAATAGAGGCTCCACTCATGGTAAATCTCACAGAGCAAGCAGAAAAAAGCGCCCCAATAAAGAGAAACAACAGATATTTATGACCTATTTTCATTCGACTATTCAAGATTATGTTCTTTTATTTTACGATAAAGAGTGCGCTCAGATATACCCAACTCAATGGCCGCAAATTTACGTTTTCCATTATATTTTTCGAGCGCTTTTTTAATCATCTCTAACTCTTTGTCTTCTAAGCTAAGCGACTCCTCGATAAACTCCTCAGCATCTTGAATATGCCCTCCACCGACGGAATGAGTTGGCACAGCCGAACTACCTGATATTGTAAAGTTTGGCAACGAAGAACTTGGCAAGTCAGAGGATGAGAAATCTCCATAAAGTTTATCAACAATAGCCACATCATTAACCGAAATATTACCACGTCCAGTGTCTATCAAATCATGAACAACCTTTTTCAAGTCACTCAACTCCTTTTTCATATCAAAAAGAACCTTATAAAGCATATCTCTTTCTGCCGTAAAGGAGGTGTCTGATTGTGCTCCCCCACCTTTTTTTTCAATAACAACAGGCAAATTATCGCCAATATGAAACGGAAGATATTTATTTAATATTTCGGGTGTGATATCACGTTTAGGCTCAAGGACTGAGATCTGTTCGGCAATATTTTTTAGCTGACGAATATTGCCGGGCCAACGATATTTAAGTAGTAAATCTTTAGCCCCCTCATCCATAACAATAGATGGCATTTTGTACTTATTTGCACAGTCGGAAGCAAATTTTTTGAAAAGCAAAATCACATCCTCATTTCTATCCCTAAGTGGTGGGATTTTAATAGGCACGCTATTTAATCGATAAAATAGATCTTCACGAAACTCCCCCTCAGCAATAGCCTTTTCAAGATTCACATTGGTGGCTGCCACAACACGCACATTGGTTTTAGACACTTTAGATGAACCCACACGAATAAACTCACCGCTCTCTAACACACGCAACAATCTCACCTGCGTTAACAACGGCAATTCGCCTATCTCATCCAAAAAAATGGTGCCGCCATTAGCCTCCTCAAAATAACCTTTTCTATCAGAGACAGCGCCCGTAAACGAGCCCTTTTCATGACCAAAAAGTTCCGAATCGATAGTCCCCTCAGGTATAGCCCCACAGTTCACCGCTATATAAGCATTATGCTTTCTAACGCTAAACTGATGAATAATTTGCGGAAACACCTCTTTACCCGTTCCACTCTCGCCTGTAATTAGAACCGACAAATCGGTTGGCGCAACTTGTACCGCAATATCTATAGCTCTATTCAGAAGAGGCGAGTTGCCAATTACTCCAAAGCGTTGCTTTACTTGTTGAACATCCATATTTAAATCAATTTCAAATTTTTCGGAACCACAAATTTAGTTATTTAAAGGCTAAAATGGTATTTACTTACTCTTTTTAGTAGAAATAATAGCTCCTCTTTTCAATTGTGAGGATTCTTCGTCTATTTTTACTCGATTTTAGTGTATTATACCAGTAAAAAAGCTATTTTCATTGCCAATTTAAAAAATAAAACACTTTGAGAACATTAGCCTTAATCCCAGCAAGATATGACTCTTCCCGTTTTCCAGGGAAGCCTTTGGCCGATATTGATGGTCAGTTGATGATAGAACGCGTCTATAATCAGACTAAAAAAGCAATTGCCGATGTATATGTGGCAACAGATGACGAGAGAATTCACAATGCCGTCCTTAATTTTGGAGGAAAATCAATCATGACATCCAAATTGCATCAAAGCGGCACAGATCGATGCAAAGAGGCTCTCTTAAATATTGAATCTTTAGAAGGTATCAAATACGATTATGTAATTAACGTACAGGGAGATGAACCATTTATCTCGCCGACACAGATATCACTTTTGGAGAGCACATTTAATGGGGGAGCCACAGAACTCGCAACTCTCATAAAACAAAGCGATAACATTAACGATGTTCTAAATCCAAATAAACCCAAAGTAGTTATAAACGCCAAAATGGAGGCACTCTTATTTAGTCGTTCTCCAATTCCATTTTGTAGAGGCGCCGAACCACAGGAATGGCTCTCAAAGAGTAGATACTTTAACCACATTGGAATGTATGGCTACCGAAGAGATATTTTACTGCAAATCACCGAATTACCTCAAAGCTCATTAGAGTTAGCTGAATCGCTCGAACAGCTTAGATGGCTCGAAAATGGATACAAAATTGCCTGTGCCATCACCAATGAAGAGAGCATATCCATTGACACACCCGAAGATTTAGAAAAAGTTTTAAAATCGATAAACAAATAACTCTATGAAAACTCCTGGACTTATTAAAATGGATCCGTGGCTTGCCCCTTTTCATGGAGCGATACAACATCGTATCGACCTCTTTGATAAGCTTTTAAACGATGCCACCAAATATGGATCACAATCTCTTCTTGATTATGCTTCGGGATATAAATATTTTGGACTACATAAAATTGAGAACAACTGGATTTTCAGAGAGTGGGCTCCAAACGCAACAAAGATATTTTTAACTGGAGAGTTTAATAATTGGGAAGATCGAGATGAATTTAAACTACAATCTCTTGGTCACGGAATTTGGGAGATAAAACTTCCACTTAACGCAATTAAACACAAAGATCTATATAAAATTCATATTTATTGGAATGGTGGCGATGGATTTAGAATTCCATCGTATGCCAATAGAGTATGGCAGAACCCCGAAAATCATCTATTTGATGCTCAAGTTTGGGAGCCTGAAGAGGCGTTTATTTGGAGTGATAGTAACTTCTCCCCCAATCAGGAGGCACCCCTTATTTATGAAGCGCACATCGGCATGGGAGGTGAAGATGAAAAGGTTAGCAGCTATAATGAATTTCGCACCAATATTCTCCCACGCATCATAAAATCGGGATATAATACCATCCAATTCATGGCCATTCAAGAGCATCCCTATTACGGAAGCTTTGGATATCATGTATCTAACTACTTTGCCGCATCCTCTAGATTTGGTACGCCAGAAGAGCTCAAAGCCTTAATCAACGAAGCACATCAAAATGGCATTTCGGTTATTATGGATATTGTTCATTCGCATGCTGTTAAAAATGAACTTGAAGGATTGAGCAATTTTGACGGCACCAAAACCCAATATTTTCATGCAGGCGACAGAGGAGAGCACCCAGCATGGGACTCTCGTTGTTTTGATTACGGTAAGAAAGAGGTGGTTCACTTCTTAACCTCCAACTGCATCTATTGGCTTGATGAGTACCACTTTGATGGCTACCGCTTTGATGGTGTTACAAGTATGCTCTACTACAATCATGGGTTAGGAAAAGATTTCACTCAATACTCTGACTATTTCTGTGGCGGAGAAGACATGGATGCCATGGCCTATTTAACCCTTGCAAACAAAGCAATACACACTTTTAAGCCCAATGCTATTACTGTCGCAGAGGAGATGAGTGGGATGCCGGGATTAGCAGGGTTAATTGAAGATGGAGGCATCGGTTTTGATTATAGATTATCTATGGGTGTTCCCGATTTCTGGATTAAACTTATTAAGGAGCAACCCGACGAGAAATGGAATGTGGGACAAATTTTTCACGAATTGGGGCAACATCGACCTGAAGAGAAGACCATTACCTACGCCGAATCTCACGATCAAGCGTTAGTTGGAGATAAAACCATCATCTTCCGCCTTATCGACAAAGACATGTACTTTTCGATGTCTAAATTCACGCCTAATATAGTTGTTGATAGAGGAATTGCCATCCATAAGATGATACGCCTCATCACCATATCAACAAATCATGGAGGCTATCTTAACTTTATGGGAAATGAATTTGGACACCCTGAGTGGATCGATTTTCCAAGAGAAGGCAACGATTGGTCTTATCAATATGCACGTAGACAGTGGAGTTTAATGGATGATATGAACCTAAAATACCATTGGCTTAGTGATTTTGACCAAAAGATGATTGAAATTATGCGCAGTGAAACCATGCAAAAATTACCACCTTTTGAATGGGTTACTCGTAATGAAGCAGATCAAGTATTGTGCTTTAAACGAGGTGATTTATTGTTTGTTTTTAACTTTAACCCTACTACATCATTCACCGATTATGGTATTGATGCACCTAGCGGTAAGTATAAGATCATCTTTAATAGCGACAATGGCGATTTTGGAGGATTTAACAGAATAGATGAATCGATTCGCTACATTGCTGCTCCAAATGAGTGGGATTTTGGACGATTTCTACTGAAACTATACATTCCTAGCCGAACTGCATTTGTGATGAAATTTGAACCAACGCAAAGAGTTCACTAAACGAATTCTATATAACTAAAAAAGGGGCATTCAGCCCCTTTTTTTATGTAAAATCTAATGAGATTTAAATCCATCTCACATAGCAAAAGTCCATTTTATGCGGCAAATCACTGTTACGAGCAAAAATTCTTAATCCAAATTTAAACTCACCCGCCAATGAAAGTTTATGAGCTAAAGAGTATATAACTTTAGAGTCATTCTCGGCTTCAACCAAAAATTCCTCAACAAAAAGCTCATCTTTCTCAATATTGGCACCGTCAGAATAAACAAGTTCTACGCCAACATCTTCACTCTTAAGTTTCACAAGATCTAACTCTACCGTAATCTTGTAAATATCACTCACCTTGATCTCCTGCTGGCGAATATCAGGAACTTCAACGGCAACAACCTTAACATCACCCCAATTAGCTAAGAAATTGCGTTTCCACTTAGCCAATTCTCGAACCTTTTTGTAATCATTCTTTGAAATATCCGTTGATCGTGCGTATAATTTTGAGTAGAAACGATTTAAGTAGTCGTCTATCATACGTTTAGTCGTATATTCAGGAGCTATTTCGCTAATAGAACGCTTGATATATTGAACCCATCGATGAGGAACTCCCGCAATATCTTGATCGTAGTAAAGAGGTATAATCTCATTTTCTAACATACGATAGATTGTAGCCGCATCTAACTCATCTTGATGCTCATGATTTTCATACGTCTGTTTCTCTGTTAAAGCCCATCCAGCTCCTTCAACATACCCTTCATACCACCAACCATCTTTAACACTAAAGTTAAGTGTTCCGTTTAGTTCTGCCTTTTCACCACTTGTTCCAGAGGCTTCAAGCGGTCGTGTTGGTGTGTTTAACCACACATCTACCCCGCTTACTAGACGTTTAGCCAACTCCATATCGTAATTCTCCAAGAAGATAATTTTTCCCAAAAACTCTGGTCTTCTAGAGATTTCTACAATATGCTTGATTAACCCTTGTCCGCCTCCATCAGCAGGGTGAGCTTTTCCAGCAAATATAAACTGCACCGGACGAGCTGGGTTGTTAACAATTTTGGATAGTCGCTCTAAATCGGTGAAGAGAAGATGAGCTCGTTTGTATGTTGCAAAACGGCGAGCAAAACCGATGGTTAAGCTCTTTTCATTCATTCGGTTAAGAATTTGAATGATATTTGCTGGATCTTCAGAACGCGTAGCCATATTTTTGCTAATGCGCTTCTTCATATACTCCACTAATTTCGAGCGCAAACGACTTTTAATTTTCCATACCTCCTCGTCAGAGACATGATTAATTTTTCGCCAATACTCTTTATCAGATAAATTATCTAAGAAATCGTCACCAAAACGATCTTCATAAAAACGACGCCACTCTTTCGATGTCCAAGTGCCATAATGCACACCATTTGTAACGTATCCAATATGCAACTCTTGCTCAAAATAACCGGGATACATCTCTTTAAACATCTCTTTACTAACCTCACCATGAAGCCAGCTAACACCATTTACCTCCTGCGACGTACGTGCAGCTAAAGCGCTCATAGAGAATTTCTCATAACGATTTCCAGGAATCTCACGACCTAGATTCATAAACTCATCCCATGAGATCGTTAACATATCTGGAATATGACGAAGATAAACCCTAAAAAGATCCTCATCAAATTTATCATGTCCCGCAGGAACAGGTGTATGCGTAGTAAATAGAGAACTTGCTCTAACTAACTCCATTGCCTCTGCAAATGAGAATTTTTCTTGAACCAAGTTCATCAATCGCTGAACATTAATTAATGCCGCATGCCCTTCATTACAATGATAGATATCTGGCTTTGCATTTAAACTATTAAGCAAGCGAATACCTCCAAGACCCAAAAGGATTTCCTGTTTCAAACGGTTTTCCCAGTTACCACCATATAGGTTATGAGTTATATCTCTATCGTCGTTATTGTTTCGTTCGTTGTCGCAATCCATTAAATAGAGAGGTACTCTACCCACCATAGCCTTCCAAACCTTGGCATGAACCATTCGCCCTGGGAATTCAACCGAAACATAAAGTGATTCGCCATTAGCCATTTTGACCTCTTCAACAGGCAATTTGTTGAAAAACTGCATATCTTGATTGGCTAACTGCTCGCCATTAAGAGAGAGTGATTGTCTGAAATATCCAAATCGATACAATAAACCCACAGCCACCATATCAACACACGAATCGGACGCCTCTTTCAAGTAATCGCCCGCTAAGACACCTAAACCACCTGAGAATATCTTCAATACATCCGAAATTCCATACTCCATGCTAAAGTATGCTATTCGAGGTTCATGTTTAAATGGTTTTGCCATGTAAACTTGAAACGCAGCATATACTCTATTAAGTTTATTTACAAAATCAACCTCTTTTGTAAGCTGTTCTAGTCGTTCAAGCTTAACACGTTCAAGAAGAACTATTGGATTTTTATTAACGCTATCCCATAAGTCAGAATCAACTGCATCAAAAAGTTCCACCGCTTCATAATTCCACGACCACCACAAATTGTTTGCTATCTCTCTTAAAGTCAACAAAGCATCGGGTAAGGTAGCTTTTACAACAATCGTTTTCCAAACAGGCTCATGTGAAGGCTGCGACTCCACTTTTACTCGTGCCTCCGTTTGAAATAGGGCAAAATGACCTTTACGTTCAACTACTTTTTTAAGAGCAATATCGTATGCTACAAAATACTTTTCAACAAGCGAGCTCCACTCAGCCGTTTTAGACAACTTTAAAGCAGCAGTTCTAATCTTCTCGACCTCCTTAGCACTTTTAATTGAAAACAGATGCATAGCATTTGCTATGGCAACGGCTGCTTCATACTGATTAGAATCAGTTCGTGTAATAACCTCAATACCATCATTCAGGCTCTTAGCAAACTGCTTTGTCCATATTCCAAAGCCAGCTAAATTGGTCGTAATTGTTGGTATAGAGAACGCCAAACTCTCAAGAGGTGTATATCCCCAAGGTTCGTAATAAGATGGGAAAACAGTTAAATCCATACCTATTAGCAAATCGTAATAGTGCATGTTAAAGATTCCATCATCCCCATTTAAATAAGAAGGAACAAATATTAATTTCACCTTCTCCTCCTTAGAGTTTGTAAAATGAATATCTTGAACTTTATTCATAATCGGATCCCATCCAATCTCATTAAGTCCATGAGTTAGGAATGGGTTGTCTAATTGAATATCAGATTTCGGATCGGCAAGCTTCTCCTTCAAATCCTGACGTGCTCCGCTTGTGTTGGCCGGAATTAAGGTAAAAGCTAATATTTCGCGCTTCTGTTCACTGTTATTACTTAAAAGTCTTAATGAATCTAAAAAGACATCAATCCCCTTATTTTTATACTCATACCTGCCACTATTGGCCACAAAAAGAACATCATCTGATAATTTATAACCAAGTAACGCTTCGGCTACTCTACGGAGCTCTTTTCGAGCAAAATCTCTCTTAGCAGGGAAATCGGTACCTTTAGGGACAAAATCCGCTTCAAAACCATTAGGTGTAACCACATCTACTGGACGATAAAGCAACTGCTGACACTCACGCGCAGTAATATCCGAAACGGTTGCAAAACAGTCTGCATTATTAGCCGCGAGCTTTTCTAAAGAGTGTTTTGATACCACGCCCATTTCATGCGATCGTGAATCTCCATCAAAATCAGAGAGATGATCATATATAGGCAAGCCATTACCTGCTAATGATCGCCCTACAACTGTTGCATGAGTTGAAAAAACAGTAGATACCTGTGAGAGATTTGTTTTGAGATATAAAACCCCGCTTCCAGTCATCCACTCATGAAAATGAGCAACAACTTTTTGGTTAGGAGGTAGGAAGAATTTATAGAAACTCTCTATAACTCGTCCAGCCATGTGGCCAAAAAGTAATGACTCGGTATATTCCCAATGTCCAGATAGAGAATCTAACTTAAAATCCTCCCAGTATTTAGATGAAATTTCGTTTTTCTGTGCAATGGCAGATGTAAAATCAACCAACACAGCTATTGGTTTGCCAACGATATTCCAACGACCAATTTTTACCTTAATTTTCTCCTTCCCCAGTGATAAACGCCAATTTTGGAAAAGAGAGTCATCCTGAATAAATTCGGGATTCTTTAAATCGCCACGCCAAAAGTCGGGACCAATAAAGATAAGTCTATCTTGTAATTCCTTCCCCATCGACAAAGCTTTTGTTGATAGTACGGTGTGAATCCCACCCATTTTATTGCAAACTTCCCAACTAACTTCAAAAACGTAATCGGGTTTTAAAATATTTTCGCTCATAAAAAATCCTCCATATTAGCTAACTTCACAGCAGTAACCGAACCTATTAGCACTCATTAATGTTTTGAAAGTTTATCCCTTAAACTATTACAATGATAATAAAAAAAATGAGCCCTAAAAGTGTAAATCACATTAATTATTATAAAGATAGTTAAAATAACAAGGGTATTTAGATCTCATTTTAAATGAAATCCAAACACCCCCCTAAATATCTTACTGAAATTATTACTAATGCTGTTGTAATTGACGCAACTGACGTTGCAACTCTTCAATCATCTTTTGACTTTCATCCAATTTTCCAGAGAGCTCCTCCACCAAAGGATTGCTATCCTGAGGAACAGCGGCTTTAAGACGTATAGTGAAATCGCTTAATACATTCATGAAATTACTAAATGCCTGATAAGGAGTCTCATACGGATTAAAATATGCATGAACATCTCCATCAGAGAAATACTTAGTGCTCATATAGTAGAGATGATCACTACCTTGAATAAAATCCCAATCGCGCAATACTCTCTCATCTTTACATTTAACTATCAATGGGAGCAGGTCGTAGAGTTTATTGAAGGCCTCATCTTGCAATTCATTACCCAACCAAGCAGTTAAATCACGCTCCTCATCGGCCCACGAGATAGCATGCGGCACTTTAATTGCCGAAACAGGCTGCAACTTATCAATGGCTTCTGATGGTGTAACAAAACCAAATCCCTCCTGACTAAGCACAACTTGAGGTAATGCAGCCAAGAAATCAAATATTCCAGTATCTTTCCATTGGTGCTCACCAAATGTTTCGTAATCAATAAAGAGATTTATTAACTCCTCTTTGGAATCGAGGCCGTTTATCCAACCAACATACTTTTCGGCAGTCAAAGGATATTCAGACCAATTTTTATTCCCAAAACGGAAGGCAATATCATCAGATAATTTAAAGTTTTTAAGTAATACCTTTAGCTTTGGATTGATTGCATTGCAATATAAGAAGTTAGGACTTTTCCAACCTAAGATATGTTTAGCACCCTCAGATAACATCGCTTTAAATCCAAACGAAGCAACCATTTCACCAATGGCATCAGAATAGATTAACTCAGTATTACGAAAAACAGTTGGTCGTTGACCAAACAGTTGAAAAACTAAATCACTGTGCTTTTTGATTTGCGTTTCAAACTCACTCTTGTCTTTTAACGAAACAAGCGAGTGGCTGTAAGTCTCGCCTAAGAATTCAACACAACCCGTTTTTGCAAGCTCTTTAAAACTATCTAATACCTCTGGGGTGTATAATCTAAACTGCTCTAAAGCAACTCCAGAAATGGAGAAAGCAACCTTAAATTGACCTTTATGCTTTTTAATGAGTTTAAGCAACAGCTCATTGGCAGGCAAATAACACTTATTAGCTACCCTGTTAGCAATGCTCTCATTCAAATAATCATCGTAATAATAACTATCATTTCCAATATCAAAAAAGCGATAGCGTCTTAATCGAAAAGGCTGATGAACTTGAAAATAGAAACATATATTCTTCATAAGATAAAGATTTCTTTAAGTAGATCAAAAACGTCTGTTAATAAACAACTGAATCATACACCTCTTTAACCAAAATGGCCGATTTTTCCCATTTCAAGTTATCGACTTCTTCCTTGCCATAGTGTTTAAACACTTCAGATAGCGCAGGATAATTTAAGACACTATACATGGCATCTGCCATTGCATCAACATCCCAGAAATTAGTTTTTATGGCATATTTTAAAATTTCAGCAACCCCCGATTGGTGCGAAATCAAAACAGGAACGCGGCTTTGCATTGCCTCAAGAGGAGATATACCAAATGGTTCAGATACAGATGGCATTACATATAAATCACTCATGCTAAGCATGTGAAATACCTCTTCGCCCTTTAAGAATCCAGTAAAATGAAATCGATCCGTAATTTTAAGCTCTGCTGCACGACGAATCATCTTCTCCATCATATCACCACTTCCAGCCATCACAAAACGGACATTATCCATTCGTTGTAGCACTTTATAAGCTGCCTCAATGAAGTATTCAGGCCCCTTTTGCATGGTTATACGTCCTAAAAAGGTCACCACTTTTTCGTTTACCCCTTTTACAAAAGGTTCGCCTTTCTCGTTCTTTGGTGCATCAACCGCATTATAAACCGTAACAACTTTATTTGGGTCGATGCCATATTTCTCGATTACGATATTACGAGTAAGATTACTAACCGTAATGATCTTATCGGCAAAGTCCATTCCTCGCTTCTCAATATCATAAACAACTGGGTTTACGCTACCTCCACTTCGATCAAAATCGGTAGCATGCACATGGATAACTAAAGGTTTTCCACTTGCCTCCTTTGCTGCAATACCAGCAGGATAAGCCAACCAATCGTGAGCATGAATTACATCAAACTCATTATCTTGAGCAATTAGATTAGCTACGTAAGCATAATTAGCTATTTCATTTAGTAGGTTTGCTCCATAGGTGCCTGTAAAAATGATGCGACCTCGTTCGTCCATATTCACCAAACGACGATCATTAGCGACTTGTAAGGTTGAAAGTTTATGATACTCCTCCGGATCTACATAAGGGACTAACTTTGAGTCCACCTCGATATAATCGATTTGCTTTTGAAACCCTTTTCTTGTCAACTTGCGTTGAGTAACAGTTATCTCATTCGCACCCAGCAATGTCATTGCTGATTGATCTTCATCGCCATAAGCCTTTGGCACTACAAATAGCACCTCCAGATCATCAACATGCGACAGACCTCTCGTTAACCCATAACAAGCGGTGCCTAGTCCACCTGTTATGTGGGGAGGAAACTCCCAACCAAACATTAATACTCTCATTTTACCCTGTTTTTTTCAATTAGATTATGGATTCTCAAAACTCCTGCAACATTCATTGCCATTGAAACGGCTCCCTTTCCTTTGTGAGGAGGATTGCCATTATACATCTCGGCAACACTTCCAATACACAAATCAGACATCTCCTCTTCAAAACCATCCAACATTTTTTGGACAACTCGTATTCCATTCGTTTTATATACATTCAAATAAGCTTCTGCAAAGAATGGCGACAACCAAGGCCACACTGTTCCCTGATGAAAAGCAAATTCTCGACTCCTCTGATTCCCTTCTGCTACTCCTTGATAATGAGGATCTTTTGGCGACAACGTGCGAACCCCTTTTGGCGTCAACAGTTCATCTTCAATAACCCTAAGCACCTCGCGTTTCATTTGTAAATCGAGAGGAGAATAAGGCATACCAACAGCAAAGAGCATGTTTGGTCTTATTGCGTCATCCTTATAATTATCATTTACACAATCGTATAAAGTGTTCGCATTCTCGTTCCAAAACGTCTCTACATAGGACTTCTTAACCAATTCGGCAATTGGCGTCCACTCTTTTATTGTCTTCTTATCAGCCAACTCCTCAGCAAGCTCAAGTGTAAAAGCGATGGCGTTATACCACCACGCATTTACCTCTACAGGAAATCCTCCGCGTTGTGTTACTGGGTTTCCGTCAACAACAACATCCATCCAAGTCAGAGCAGCACCCTCTTGATAAGCATAGATCAATCCATTCTCCTTCATCTTTACGTTTGATGCTGGCGAGAATCGATAAATATTAAGTATTTCCAATAAAACCGGATAGTACTCCTTCCAGATATCGTGCTTAGAACAGTTCTTTCGACACTCTTGGAATGTGTAAAAAAGCAACAATGGCGCACCAGCCGTTTCAAAGAACTTCTCCCCTGAGCTTTTAGTTAAGTTTAAATACTTATCTCTAATCTCTTGAATGGCACTCTCAACAATATCTTTAAATGATTCAAAATCTTGAAGAGCTGATGCTACAGCCGGTAAAGAAATGAGTGTATCTCTTAAACGAGGCCCATACCAATGGTAACCAGCAAGCAGTTGCATTTTACCATTTTTCTCAACCAAAAATTGCTGAAAAGAGTTACGTAAGTTATTATAGAGTGTATCTCGATGAATTCTATCGGCTGTCTCCCTTTCGAACGTAGCAGCAAACTCTGCTGCGTTAGCCTTCTCGGTAGATGCCGAAAAGATAATACTCTCCCCTTTTTTAATGGGCATTTCGAAATAGCCCGGCACAAAAAGATCCTCTTGAAATGCATTTCCTCTCTCTTGCTCCTTTAAGTATTCGATTCCCAAATACCAATCAGGGACTGGCACAAATTCGGGTTGTTTACTAAATTGCATGAAAAGATTTGGAAATCCGTGATAAAGATTCATTAAAATCCCATTATCAACAGGTGTATATTTGTAGTTCACATCCATGTTTTGCGTGCACAATGCCTTAACATTGCGAAATGCTAGAAATGGCTTAAACTTAATTATGGTATCAGAGGTTGCCTCAAGAAGCGTATATTTTAGGAGAACTTGTTCTTTGTTTTTGACAAAAATAAACTCCATTGATAACTCAACACCCCCAACACGATAAGTTGTTTTAGGTATAATATCAAAATCAAGACTCTCAATGTACTTATGCCCCTTAGGTTCGTAGTAATTTGCATTGTATTTATGGATACCTAAGTTAAACTCTTTACCATGCTGCTCTACCGTAACATCCAACGAAGAAAGCAAGACGTGGTGTTCACCACCAAAGTTATCTATTGGACAAACAAGTAAACCGTGATACTTACGTGTATTGCAGCCAATAATAGATGAACTTGCATAGGAACCAGAACGATTTGTTCTCAACATTTCTCTATAAAGAGAGTATTCAAGATTAATCAATTTTGATTTATCGAAAGATAGATAAGACATAATCTATATTTTAAAACAATTCATTTCAAAAAAAACAACACTATTCCTAATATTACAAAAGTAAAAGGATTCGTTACCTATGACGAATTTTTTATCAAATATCGGGTTGATTTCGTCACTCAAAAAGGCACTTTCGTCAAATAAATCAGTCAAACACACTTGTTGCAAACGTTTTCGGACAATAATATGCGCTTTTCAAACAAACACAACAAGCGTTCGACGATTTATTTATCAAAAAAGATATTACACTCTGAATATCTGGACTTAAAAAGCGCAATACGACATTTCACTTCTTCAAAAAACTTTTTAAACTCTTCGCTCTCGGGATTAAAAGGTCGATGAGAGAGATCTCTCTTCAACTTCTCAACCTCTGAAATCATTTGAATTGCCGATGAATCCAAAAACGACTCTTTTACACGTCTCCAAATATAATCTACAGCCACCTCATTTGGATGAATCATATCATCGGCGTAGAAACGATAATCGCGCAATTCATCCATCACAATCTCATAAGCTGGAAAATAGCAACAACCTTCATAGCTCTCAATTATCTTAGAAATTGCCAATAACAGAGTTGATTTGCTGATATTATTCTCAATAAATCCATCGGCTAAATGGCGGATCGGACTCACAGAAAACACTACTTTCAAATTAGGATTAAACTCTTTAATCCTCTCCCATAAGTTACCGAATTCAGAAACAATAGAAGTAACTTCAAGCAGCTGTTTCTTAAAATAATTTGAAGGATATTTATGACAGTTTGCAACTAACAGATCATTCTCCTTTAAAAGATAAACATAAGCAGTACCTAATGTTATAAACAAAAAAGAGCACTCTTTAAGCGATTTGGCGCCTAACTCAATTTCTCGATTAATCTTATTGAGCGCATTAAGAGGATTAACATCAGAAAAAGCGGAATGATGATCGAAGGTATGATACAAACCGTTATGAGATTTAAGTTCGTCTATTTGATAAACCTTTCCATTAACTAAATGTGATAGTTGTTGAAAAATTGAAAGTGGATTATAAACGATTCCAAAAGGGTTTAAACAGACATTTATGCCCCTCTCAGCAAACTTCTGACCGATATTTTGAGTAAAACAACTACCAATAAAGAGCAAACGTGAGTTAGGAAATATCTTCTCCTTACTCTCAACACATGGAACAAGAGTTCTAAAAAGTGGTGACTCACTCTTCTTCGAATCGCGCATAATTTAACACAGAAAT
>RRZU010349993.1_pt1 | contig 21601 bp, 20 predicted proteins | sample 2165561 | NCBI WGS metagenome assembly RRZU01 (sample SAMN10456909, study PRJNA506462) | wastewater metagenome | isolation source: wastewater sludge | place: USA: Moscow, Idaho | reverse complement strand
CAAGAAGCTTCCTTTTGTTTTTGTGCTAGGTTATTATCTAGGTCTTGGTAACTTGTTTAAAACCATCAATGCTCAATTTGATCGTTATCCAAAAGGTTCTAGAATTGCTTTGGAGGATGAGCAGTTTGCTGTTAGGTTCAAAGATGAAACATTAGTCTTTGATAAGCATAATTATCTAACAACAATCATTGTTGGGGGCTTTAAGGAATTACACGAAGAGATTAAAAACTATTCGGTTTATGACTTTGACTTGCCTGATGTATATGGTGCTGTTTTACTTGATAGAAAAATCACAGCTCGTTATACCAAAGAACTTGATCTGATGAGAGACCTTTGGGTTGATCCAATTACAAGTCAAGCTTTAAGGGAAATGGGAGAACCAACAGACTTCATTGAGTTGCTTTTCTCAGCCGCTAGAAAATTAACCATTGACCAACATGACATTGGTCGAGATGAGAAAGGATTTAGAATCAGGGGCTATGAGCGAGTTGCTGGTATCTCCTATGCTGAAATGGTTAAGGCAGTTCGCATCCACAACAACAAACCAAGTAAAGCCAATTCTAAAGTTGAGTTAAATCCGCAAGCTGTTTGGATGACTATTCTTCAGGATCAAACAACAACTCCTGTTGAAGACTCTAATCCAATCCATAGTTTAAAAGAACAAGAGGTTGTAGTTTATCGGGGCTTGGGTGGGCGTGATGGTCGTACTCTTAATGCAGAGTCTCGTAAGTATCACGCCAACTCTTTAGGCATTATGTCTGATGCTACAGTGGATAATGGGGATGCGGGTACTGTTACATTCTTAACAGCCAATCCCAACTTTAAGTCTTTACTTGGTACAACCAACATTACCGCAGAGGATGATCGTAAGAACCTTACACCAACACAGCTGATGAACACCACATCATTGTTAGCGCCAGCAATTGAATTCGATGATGGGAAGCGCAGAAATTTTGCAAATATTCAAAATAGTCGAACAACAAACTGTCTTGGTTTGACTTTGCTTCCAGTTCGAACCGGCTATGAGAATGCATTACCATTTAGGGTAGGTGGTCTTTATGCTGTTATGGCGGCTGAAGATGGTATTGTGAAAGAGATTACCAAAAGTGCTATTGTGGTTAAATACTCCAAACTTGGAGAAAAACGTTACTTACTAGGTAAACGTTTTGGCAAATGGCAAGGTAAGGTTGTGCCACATGATCTCATCACTGAATTAAAAGTAGGAGATAAGTTTAAAGCCCAAGACTGTATCACGTATAACCCTGCATTCTTTCAGTACAACTGGATTGCTGGAACTATCAGTTACAAGATGGGTGTTCTTGCAAATGTTGCTTTGGTAGAGAATAATGATACTTTAGAAGATGCTTCCGCCATGAGTGATAAAATGGCAGAGAAGATGAGTACTAAGATTGTTGAGACTCGAGATGTATTGGTTAAGTTTGACCAAGAGATTGAGAATCTGATCAAGGTTGGAACGGAGGTTGAGTATGATACAGTTCTTTGTAATCTACTAGACACTTTATCAACAGCTTCTTCTGAAAAATTCTTTACTGAAGAGTCTCGAATGATTCTTTCTGATCTAGCTACTTTAGTTAAGAAAGCAGAAGTTCGAGGAACCGTTGTTGCAATGGAAGCGGTCTATTGTGGTGAACATGAAGACATGACCGAGTCTCTTAGAACTCTAGTTGAAAAACTAGATAGAGAAAAATCTCAGGCTGCCAAAGATAGGGGGAAACCTCGTGTTGATGGATCTGCTCCAGCAGGTTTCCGAATTGAAGGTTCGGTACTCTCACTCAATACTTGCATCCTAAGGATTCGTATTGAAGTTGTTCAAGAAATGCGTAATGGTTCTAAGGTAGTTGCATCTCACCAGATGAAATCTGTGACCGGTCGAGTTTGGGACAAACCATATGAGACTGAAAGCGGACAAGCTGTTGATATGTTCTTTGGATACCAATCCCTACAAAACCGTATTGTAAATTCACCAGAGATTATTGGTTCAACAAACAACTTAATGGTTGCTGCTACAAAGTCAGTAATTAAAGCTTATAGAGGAAAGTAAAATGACTCAAGAAAATAATCCACAAGCCACTGAGAGTGATGCTCAGAACTTATCAACTATTGCAAATATGATTGATTTGTCAACTGAAACATTATGTCGAGTAAGCCCTGACTATATTGAAGTGGGTAATGATTGGAAAGCCAAACGAGATATGGCTGAGGCTATTGGGGCTAACATCCTAACCGCTATCCTTAAACAAGCTGGAGTTTAATTCATGTTATCAGATCAAAGTTTAGAAATTGCCCACCGCATTGTAACACAGCTTAAACAAAAAGGGATTATTATCACCCCTCGCCCTGGTACTCCAGTTGCGATGTTAGTCGGTAGCTTACCGACAATGCCTGCTAATCTTCTTCCAGGTCAGTATGTGGATGTTATTGCAAAAGATGCACAGCATCATGGTGCGGTAGGTGGGGCAGAGGCCATTCATGATGAAAAAATGGAATGGTGTATTGATCTAATCTTTAAAGGTGTAAGTAAAGATTTAGACATTGCTAAAAACGTAGTTAAACCTACCATTGATTTATTAAGTGATGCAGTTGAAAAAGACTTAACTGAAGCTTGTTCAGATCGTGCACACGGTTATGAAATTGTTACTGAAAATTTACCAAAACTATTCTTAGATCAAAAGATTGAGAATTTGTTTGAACGTTACAAATCAGTTCCAGTTAATCCTATCACAACTCTTAATGTTTTCCCGGAACTTGAGTTAGCAGAAATTCGTCGTCGTCTTAACACTGGTGATGATGATCTTAATAAATTGATTGCAGAAGTAGTTGATGCCGATACGGTTGATAGTCTTCATGATCTTTATCGTTGGAACTTCTGTGCTAATGGTGCTGATCGTTTAGATTTCACCAACATGTCTCGTTGGGAAAATCCTGCTTTATTGGTTATCCTTTACTTCCTTACTATTGGTTTAGAAGCTGATCTGCCTGAGGGAGTTAATGCATCTATCAATACTGTAACCAATTACCTTAAAACTTTACGAGGTTCTATTGGCGCAGCAGTCTATCGTCGCTTACGTGCAATTGAACGCAAAATTACAGATAAAGAATTAATCCGCACCGTGTCTGGTTATGGTGATGAAGTTAAGATCTTTGTCAATAAAGCGGTCTACGATACATTCCTTGACGAAGGTGGTTCTCCAGAAGCATTGTTTGGCACAGTCTGTGGTAAGTCATCTTTTAGCTACCGAGCTATTTTGGATAATCGCACCAAGCTTGAAAAACAATGGTATGCTTTTGTTGAAGCAATCAAATCTAGAAATGATGCAAACAAACTTGCTTTGATTGTTTCCTCTATTCGTAAATGCCTATCAATTTATATTGATGAAATGGAAGTCATCCCAGCTGGTTCTGGTACTAAAGGTGACATGCAGCATCGCTTGTTAGATTTAACCCGTAGCCTTTATTTACCAGATGTTGACAAATTACAGTATTCGTTAAAACGAATTGTATTTGGTGTGATTTATCCTGAGCATTATAATGCCCGCTATATCATTGACCATATGGACAATAAAGAAGCAGATGGTGAAGAGATGGGTAAACTAGCAACTACTGTCATCATGTCGTTAATTGCTGACTGGATGGTTAAGAACGTAGAGGTGACCGTAGGAAATGTCAAAGTTTGAATCTTGGCTTGAAACCAGATTCGAAACTAAGATAACAAGAAATGCGGATAAAGTAAATAGTCAGTTAAAGATCCTTAAGAGTGGTGAGAAGATAAAACTTACCACTCTTAAGCCTGCTTTTATCTACATTCCTTATCGTTTTATTAACTCGGGTTTGGCCACTGTAGAAGATACAGTTCACATCATTTCTCAATACGCTATAGTCATTGGTGATGCCTATGCTGTAGCAAACGTTCCTGCGGTTGTTGAGATTAAACCAGAATCTAGAAAAAGGGTAAAGATTGAAGATGATGAATACTTAGAATTTAGCTTTGATGCTAACTCTGTGGTATTAGAAGATTGTCGTTTATTACAACAATCTGTAATGGCTTATAATATTTTTAACGAGGAAATTGCTAAAGGTAATGTGCCGTTATATTTCAACGATATTGATCTTTTATTTTGTTTAGATTTAGCAGAAGATTTTGCTAATATTACTCTAGGTAAAAATAACGTATCGTTAGAAATGATTATTTCCGCGATCACTCGATCTAGGAAAGATTTAACCCAGTACTATAGAAATAATCCAGATGGCGATTATGAATTTATTGCACTAAGAAACACTGCCTTGGGTGCAACAAATACATTAGCAAAAGTCATGGGTAGTTTCTACGAACTAGGGTTAACTTCAGCTTTGGCTAGGGAATCTGACAGGCTTGAAGATATTGAAGAGATGTTACGTTTATAACGGAGATTACCAATGCGTACTTTCACGCTACAGTGTACTGCACTAAATGGATCAAATAAAGTAGGGAAACTTAAACCGGATGCTGCTGGTTATTATCCAGTTGTTTTAGGCGGTTTTGATATACCTAACCCACAAGGCCATATCTATCCATTTAAAGCCGCTAAACAATTGTTCGTAGAATCATCCACCTTTATGCGTAATGTTGACGCAGGGACGTTGTATGGAGAATGGGGGCATCCTAAACGTCAACCCGGTCAATCGCTGTCTAATTATGTAAAACGTTGTTCAGTTGTACATGAAGATAACATTGCATTCCATATTAAAAAAGTGGAGATCAATGATACGGATGTAAAAGACGAACATGGTAATGTTGTAGTTTCGGTTATTGGTTGGGTTAAAGGGGCTGGTCCAAAAGCTAGTGAATTTGACAACATGTTATCTAACCCTGATAATAATGTTTGTTTTAGTATTCGTGCTGCTACTGAAGATGTTACCAACTCAAGCGGTAAACTTGATCGAAACATTACGGCAATCATCACTTGGGACTTTGTTGTATTCCCGGGTTTAAAGGTTGCCCAAAAATACAAAAGCCCTGCTTTAGAATCTTGTGAAGAAAGTTTCACAGAAGCTGAGTTGATGGAGATTCGTAAAGAAGTTATCTCAGAAGCAAATGGGAACTTTGCAATGGAGGATGAAACAGCATTAGCAATCGTTGATGAAATCCTACAATCAAAACCACATTCCCGCAATTATGATTTAAACTTCCTTCGAAAACGTTCTACTTCTTCTAAGTGGTAATAAAACAAAAGAGCCCCTAGGGGCTCTTTTCAATAAATCCAAATTATTACAGATCTATATTATTTACGTGAATTCCCACAATCTATTTTATCATCTAAACCATTTGTTAGCCCACTCAAACAAATGTGTTTCTATAATATATTAAACTATTCAAGAGGCTACTATGAGCACATTTACTCCAAATTTTGATGGTCATTATCGTAGAGTGTTATTTGATTCTCGCAATAATGTTACTGTGGTACAATCAGCTAGACGACACGGTTCTCTAGCAACAACATTTCAAAGTAATGAGCGTAATGTTAATTACATTTTACGTTCTTGTCCTTCCGATAAAATAATTGACGGAAAGACTTATATTCAACAAGGTGTTAAATTTGAAGGACATTGGATCAGTGGTTCTCCTATGTCTAGTGTGATCATCAAAGAGAAACTTGAAAAGATTCCAAAAGATATTCTAGCATTTCTTTTGGGAGAAGGGAATGGTTTACTTCCAGCTGGCTATGGTTGGGATGGCATACACACCAATTTCGAATTAACGCGCGTTGGTAAAATCAAACAACTTATAATTGGCGATAGTAACTTCAAGAATATTACTCAAGAAGTTATTGACGTTATTACAGAATCTATTATGGGTGCTAAGACAGAGCATCTGATGATGGACTGGAAAAATCCCTTACCATTTACAAACACTATCTACCCACAACCAAGAAACCCTGACTCTAAGTTATTTGTGTTTGCACAAAACGATGAAGTCTCTATACGCATTGATGTTGATGATGATGCAACCTCTTTTGAAATACCACAAATTTACGATCGCTGCGTTGTTGTAGTTACGAAGTTTATTCTCTCCACTGACTATCCTAACCATGGCGCTTCGATTGAACTGTATAAAAGGAAATAAATTATGCGAAACAATGTAAGTATTAAAGCCGAAGCTACTGGATTAATTATGGGTGTCGGCGACAAAGAATGGGAAGAGTATCTACTTGACTTGATCAAAAATGTTAATCCGGCTAAAATCAAATTAGACTGGGAAAATGCTTTTTATCCACTACCTAAACAATTGCGAAACCCAAGCGTAATTAAAGAGTTTGCTAATGGCGAACGAGAATATGTAAGTTCTCAACTTTGGCTTAAGCTAAACAAAGCTGGGGAAAAGGAGTTGTTGATTCCAGACGAAACTTCTGGTGTTATTCTTGAAGGAGAAACTGGTAAAGTAGTTCGACCATTCAATGGCTTGCCAATGATCACGCCAAGTGATACAGATTATCTAATTCGAATTCACATTCGAGAAAAGATTGGTCCTAACTCAGCAGAAGCTGAATCTGATATGAACTGGTGTTTATATACAAATGAAGCTAATCTAACATAAGCCCCCTAGACTATTCTAATTCAATTTATTGGAATATCTAAATAACCTAACTTTTCAACAAGGAACAAACAAATGAATCGTAACGATTATTTATCAGACATCATTATCGAAACAATGAAAAACGTAACTGAGGGTGCTAAGCGTACAGAAGACAAAGATGTATTTGATGAAGGGCCTTGGAAAAAATCTCTGGAAGACAATGGCTTAGATGAGGAAGCCGGTAATCGTTGGGACGAACATCGAAATGGTTATCTGGCATCTTGCTTAGCCAGCTCCTCAGAATACACTGGAGATCGCTTTCGAGAGAATCCAGATCTGGTGGAGCGTAGTGTTAGTATTTACTTGGGTAAACATGACCGAGCAACTGCTATTATCTCTCGTGAATATGAAGATGATGATGGCGAAGTAATTAACAGCCATATCCTAATTGACCATCAACATGATAACAATCATCTTGAAGGTGTTCAGCGAATGGCTACTGCGTATTTTAGTTTCACTAACAGTGATGCTGATGAGTAATTAGTAAAGGGACTTCGGTCCCTTTATTTTTTTGTTAATTTTATGATATTTGCATAGGTAATTCATTATGGCTAAATTTGTAAGACTAAGTCCTTATAAGACTATTATTGAAACAATGGATGCATTCTTTAGACGTGTCCATCCAACCATTGAAACTTTGGCTCTTCGTACCGACCCTGTATACAAAGGCCATGTGCGAGAAATCAACTTTTCTAAGCTAATTAAACTTAATGACTTAGGTTGTGGTATGATTAATATCCACATTCTTAATAATAAGTTTTCAACGCTTAACACAAAAACAAATCGCTTAAAGCCTTTGTTTGAATCTGAATTTTGTGAAAATGTGGTTAGTCCAGAATTCTTTGAAACTGACTTTGTTGATGAGGCTGATAATTTAGAAATCCGAATTAGTTTTACTCAATTTGAATCTAAGGCTTTGGCTTTATCGCCAGTTAAATTCTCTGCTATTTATCATACTCAAAAAGGTGATAACGATGCTATTGAAAAAGCAGTTAAACGAAAAGAATGTATTTCTTATTTATGGGAAGATCCGGCAATGGTTATCTCTACTAAAGATTTCTTTAGTTTAGTTAAACCAATCCTTGATGCATGGGTTCCAGCTATTGAGGATATTACAGGCGAAACATTATTTGTATCATAAAAGAAAAGAGCCCCTAGGGGCTCTTTTACTTATGTTGTGATTGTTGCTTTTGCCATTGAATCCACGCCATCCATGTAGCCTGCGTGCTTAGCAACATCAGCATCGATGTCATCCAATGGAGCAGGTTGCATCTGCGGATTAGCCCCTGTTAGGGTAATACGAGATAATAACATCTGCGCAATAGCTAAAGTACCAAAACTTGTATCCTGAGTACCAGTTAAAGTAACTGGGATTTCACGAACTTCACGACCAGCTGTCAAATCACGACGCAGCTCAATAGTAGGCATTGTCTTTGGTGATTGATTGACGATCATGATTGCATCAACAGCTTTAGTCTGTGTAATGTCTGGTTCGATGTAAATACCTACCCAAGAATAGAAATCAGGTAGAATTTTATCAGGACGAATACCTAAGTTAACAATGGCAGGGGCTTTTGTTTTAGGGTCCATGATAAATGTCTTGTAGTACCATTCCCAGAAACGAGCAATACAACCATTGTTACGGTCGTACATTGAATGGGTTACTTCAGACTGATCTTCTTTTACATCAGAGTGGTAATGGAACTCATGTCCTGCACCGCCAATTTCAAATTGGTTTACAGAAGGCTGTAAAGAACGACGAAGTCCTTCAATACGATGTGAACCAACTTCCATTAGTGATTTAATTGTTGCTACAGTTAAACCACCATCATTTAACAATGCAGGTCCCGTTGGACCACGAAGCATTAAATAAATTACTTGGCCTGATGTATAGGGCGTCTGTGATAAGTATTCTTCTAGATCATTTGCCCAGCCGTACTGAGCACCGTAACGCGGATCTTCTACTGGGGCTTGTAAGCCAGTGATAAAAGGTGCGGTTTTTAAAGAACGAGTGACGATAGCCATATCTTCTTAACTCCAAAAATGGGACTAGGAGAGGGCAGAACCCTCTCTTAGTTTTTTATGCTGCGCCTGTGTAATCAGACATACGTTTTGCAATGATACCGTAGATCATTGCTGTCTTCATCACATTACCGTAAATGTGATAGAAGTTACGCCAGATAAAACCTTTATTTCGGTCTGATTCTAGAATCTCTGGGGCAGCCAAAACTACATACTTGCCACCAAAGATACCGTCGGCTAATTCTTCTGCTTTCTTTTTAGAAGCTTGAATAAACTCATCATCAGTTAAATCATCACGACCAACCAAGTGAGCATGGACTAGCAAGTTTAGATACTCCAAACGACAGCAAGCTATCATTGCTTTACCGCTATTCAGAATAGAGTCGTCATAAGGGTAAACTGTTTGAACAGCCGGGGTGTAGTAACGGAACTGGTCAAAGGCACTTGACCATACTACACCAATATCCCAAAGACGGGTATATGAGTTGTTCTCACGATAAGTGTTGTTGATATCATCCATCAGTTTAACCATGTTGTTTGGTTGAACTGTGAAGTCATATTCAGCACGCCAAATGCCGTTTGATGCTCCAGCCAGATCAGAAATCTGACACATGAACTCATACGTCATTGGTAGGAAGCCATCCCAGATACCAGGTTCAATTACTCGACCTGATTGTCCACGAATGATTGCTCGCACTGCTTCGGTGTTATAGTATTCAGACTCAACTACAGCATTGAAAGCGGCTTTGATTGCTAGACCATAACCATCTTCCTCAACTTCAGTTTGCTGTCCACATAAACCCCAATCAGCAACAAGTTGTGAAATGTTATCCACATCTTCAACATTACCATCACGATAAATGGAGCGAACATCAGGAGATGCTTTTTTACCAATATCATAAACAGCATGAGTTGCTGGGATGACATACATGTCTGGACGCTGACGAATAACATTGGTCATTTCTAACTTTGTTTCCAACGTAAAGCCTGAGTCAACGAAGGTAGAAATCGGGAATTTTAATGCATCGCGGTATTTGTTAATACCTTGACCAAAACCACGCAAGCGAGCACGGACTGCATCATCAAACAACTTAGCATTTACTTCGGTTGCTGGACGGCCATCTGCATAGTAGTACAAACCATCTGCACCACCAGACGCAAAATGAGACGTTGCGTTATCAAAAGTAACACCACCGTAATTAACTGTGTTGTCTACAGAGATAGCTCCATAAGGAACACCGTTGTGGTCAGCACCAGTAAATAGGTTGATAAGATGAATGTTAGCCGGGTCTTCAAGCATTGCCCAATCATCACGTACTTGGCTAATAACTGGATCGGTATCAAAATCACCCTCACCATTAATATCAACCATTTGTCCGCCAGCTGCTACAGTATAACCGCCAGCTAAGATGCTAAGAAGGGCTTCAAGTTGCTGCTCATAAACTTTAATTCGACCCCAGTTACCTAAAACTGCAGCCCCGCTAACGGAAGCTTTTTTAGAATAAGCTGGAATGAAAGCTCGAGCAAAAGAAATAGGATCTTCACTTAAAGCCGAAACAGCGGATGGTTTAAAGGATACATCAATTGCAGCATCACCGGTTAATAACTCAACTGGTTGGGCGCTAGCATTTTCAGATTCTTTTTCAACCGACATGAAGCGATAAGAATAAGCACGGTTCTTTTTAAGATCTAACAAAGATGGCCCATTACCATCTTCGGTGGTTGGATTATAAATACGAATACCAGCAAGATCGCCAGTCTTACCGTAGTAGTTAAGCTCCAGATCAAACAAAGTATAAATTGTTGTGCTAGCAGAAACTTTAGTTTGACCATCATCTAAAGTTAGTTGGCTGATCTTTTTACCAGCAACCATTGTATCAGCAGCTCGGCAAGTTTTGACAACAGCGCCGCCAAACAATTTCTCGTTTCCTACAGCGTTTACAAGACCTGTGCGAATAACTAATTCAGTACCTCGAATGGTACCTTCTAGAATTCGAGAACCTAATGCATCAACTTCGTACTGACCAACCTGACCCTTGGTGGAATCGCTGATACGTTTGTATTGTGGAATGTCTGTTGGAATGACTTCTACGCTAACTCGTAAAAACGCTTTAGCTGAACCTGGAAGTTTTATTGTTTCAACTACCAATTGGTTTGTTTTTGAAGTCAGTTTTTTAACAAATGCATTTGCATGTGTGTAGTAAGCAGAATCCTTTTTAAAAGTTTTCCGCCCTAGAGCCTGTTCGCGGTTTCCAGAAATAGTAATCGCAGCATCATAACTCTTTTCCGCTAAAAGAAAAAACAACGGAAAGAATTGTGGGGTGCTGATCGCTTCTGTTACTGGGGTACCGCGAGATTCGTCTTTAATGCCTAATGCGTAACCACGTGGCTGCGCATTCTTGACAAGATATCCTGCCATGTTATTCTCCCGGGATTCGGCTGTTTTTATGTGGTTGCAATCCACATCATATTATTATTTAAAAAATTACTTAGCTAAATTTAGAGGTAGCCATGTTAACATCGCCATATGAGACATTTGCTTGCACTGGTTATGTGATTGAAAAAATTGCTTTAGAGCTGCAAAATGAAATCACTTTAGATCCAAATCGTGCTTTTAAGAGCCTAGACAATCGTTTAGGTAATGTGGTTTATGCACTTAATTCAAATATTCACTTTAATCCTAAACCATTTGCTCACCCAATTGACGTTATTGGGGATAAGAATAACGGGGAATGGGAACGAAAGATTTCTGTAATTGATGTTCGACCTTTTACTAAGATGTCACAATACCATGGTGCTCAGGTTACTAAGACAATCGATTACGATGTTGCCTGTCGTCGCGGTCTGCTTCATGGTATCTGGAGTACTTCCGACCGATTCCTATTAACAAATGTTTTGCCTTCCATCCTTCAGATTTTTGCTTCTTGGATTTCTGAATCTATTTGCAAACGTTTAGACGTTGACGCGTTAACCCAATTGAAAATAGCTAATATAGCAGGCTGGTGGTTTTGGTGTCAGTACAACGAAGCTTCTGATATCACCCCTTCAACCAGAGCTAAAATTTATCGCTCTGTTTCCGATGCAACTCGTTCTTCTTTTGAAACTGTTGAAGAAGACTTAGATGAGATTGGATATTTTGATGACATTGTTAGTTTCTGTGAAGAAGTTAAACAGCGTTCTAATAATCCAAGTGTGAAACATCTTGATCCAGCATCTTTAATTCAATTAGCTTCTGGTGGTTGGATGGGGACTTGGAGTCGTGAAATCATGAGTGTTGCTATTGAGTACCCTCCATATTTTGCAACTGTAGTATACACGGCCCTTCATGAGCGAGGTATGCGTAGTGCACCATTTACTAAAACTGTTCAACGTTTTGCAGCACGACCTGAACTTAAAGGTTTTAAAAACGGTATTGACCAGTTAAATAAAAAAGAAGAAGATTACTCTATTCGAATGTAAGAGGTCGTTATGAATCCATTTGTCTTAAAAGCTGTTATTGCAAATTCTTGGGTTGGGGGTGGTCAGCATTATTCGCATTCGATTAAACCTGTGCGTGTATCTAAGCCAGGTGGAATGACTTTCTCTACTAAGATTGCTAGACGAAACTACGAACCCCCAATCACCAACTATGATGTTCCTTTATTTCATTATTATCAACTGGGGCAACTGCCCCCTTTTCTCTTTGGTATTCAAAAATTAGAAAAAGATGCTTGGGTTAGAACTGACCAGATTATGCAGGACAATGAGGTTCTCATTCAGCTAATAGCTGACAATGGAATCATGTTAACTCCGCGTGATGTTTGGTTAAAAAAATCTGCTATTGATAACAACTTTATCATGGCAATATTTCAAAACCCTAATTTTGATTACGGGACTACTTTACCGTATCTTAAACAAGAATCTAATGATGGTCTTATTTCAACTGAAGATGGGGACGGTATACCAATCAATAGTGGTAGATATGAGCCAGCTTTTATAGATGTATTAGAATTTACTATTCATTTTTATTGTAATAGTAATTACTTTTCAGGAGTAAAGCGTTCTAATCCAGATAAGTATAAAATGCTACATTACGATGTTGTTAATCCAAAAGATGAAAGTGAAGTGCTTTCTTTTTTAGATAATTACACCGACTCTCTTTCCTTGGGATGGGTAAATGGTAATGGTTACATGTATACCTTAGAAGCAGCTAAGGAAACTCCACAGATCTTTTCTGGAAGAGAGCTTGGTGTTTATACTGACCACACTATTGTAAATAAAATTTTCTATCCTCTAATGAGTGCTTTGATTTATATTGACAAAGGAACAGGAGTACCTCAGCATTGTTTTAGGTTAGCACATGATGGTATCATTAATAAGAATGACGTTAGTGTTTTTGTTGGTGTGGGGGATGAAGTTAACTTTAAAGGTGTTAGTTTAGAGATTGATCCTGCTAAAGGTTTAAATCAAATCACTAACACTGAAGTTAGTATTGGTGCTCTACAGCTAACTATGTCAAAACACAAATTCATTGCAACTGCTAATGTATCGGACATTAAGGTTCTTTTTGTTATTCGGGAAAGTGGTAATAAGAAACCAACCCCATTTAACATTCTTCGTTTAGATCTAATGGATCAGTTAAGCGTTGCTGAGCGTAATGATGTAATGCTTAAAAGAGTTCCTTTTGAACCTTGGTACATTGGTAATCTGATCAAAAGTAAATGTAATGAGTTTCTCTACAGCAAGGCTTGGGATTTAACAGACCAGCTTGTGTTAGATAATTACGGCTTAACCGGATTAACAAATCTGGTTGCTAAAAATCCTTTGGTACCAAAAAAAGAAATTAATAATGGTGTTGCCTATCAAGTAGCCATGACGGATTGGGCTTTTAGGGAAGAACTTCATTATAGAAAAGACAAACTATATTTAGAGGTTCTTCCGGTAAGTGTTGAGGGGCATCTACTAAGTTCTAGTTATCGTCCTGCTAATTTTGCTGGGCGTCTATCTTTTCAAAACCTCCCTCCTTGTAAGTTAATTGAAACGACTTTGGTTAAGTGGTACTCTACCGAATTAAAGTTTCAGAAAAAAATACAAGGTGATCATGTGTTAACTGAAGATGGTGAGTTCTTTGGTTTTGCATGCTATGTTACAACTGACTTAGCTTCTGGGAACTGGGTATTAGCTGAAAAAGGTTTGCACTATATTGTTGTTGAGGATAAGAAGAAACGGACTATTGTTTGGGATGAGATTGTTTTAGATGCACTTGGACTGCATGGAAGAACCGTTGAAGGCGGTAAACATGTTCATCTTATTACTTATTTCAACCAACATAATCAATACAAAGACTTTGCTGAGATTAGTATTCTAGCAGATGACGATGGCTTTATTGGTATTGAGCCTGCTCAGATTGATGTTTGGATGGATGATTACCTTCTAATTGAAGATTTGGATTATGTTATCAATAAAGATAAGATCTTTATTTTTTGGTTTGGAAAAAACAAACAAAGTCAAATTAGGATTCGAATGTTTGGTTTGTCTCCAACCGGAAAACATCTTAAACCAATCCAGTCTGGTTTTGTATCCAATGGACAAATTGTCTTTGGAGAAGATCTTAGACGGTTGACTAACAAACAACTACAGATTAGTATTGCAGGACGAATGTACCACAAAGATGAAGTTGGTTTTGGTGGTACAAATAAGGTAACTGTAGACGTTAGTCCCGGTGAACCTTATATGGTTAAAAGACTATACCCTTGTCTTGAAAACTTTATGAAGGCTTCTACGGTCGATGAGTGGAATAAAGAAAAAGAACTTGAGGATGAGATCATTACATTCCTAGGTAATTATAGTCCAGTACCTCCTACAACTTTTACCGGTAGACCAGGTCTAGCTAGACAGAGAAAGATTATCTCTGGATTGATTAGTACTTTGGTTTATAATTTTCTTTATACTGAGAAGTATTTAAATCAGGAAATTAAAGGAAGTTACACAAAAGCAGATGTGGATGAATGGATTGGAGATGAACTTTATCTTGCGGATGTTGATATTACTAAGCAAGAATTGTTTAATGAATTGAACGTTATTGTTTTACCGCACAGGGAATCATTTATTGGTTTATCTAATGCTCAGTTCAATTTTATTAAGTTTGTTAATGACAACTACCTTGATGGCCGTGTTACGTTATCAGGTTACATTATAGCGAATTAAACATGACAATACTCTACGAAGAGGACTGGGGTAGATATCCATCTGCCATAGTCCATTACGAAACAAGGAATAGGTCATGGGTTGAGTTAGCAAAGAAACTAGAGTTAAGCGGGGTAAGGAATAACAAATTCTTCCTTGCTTTAATCAACCCTGAACTAAGGTACATTGACCCTTGGGATGAAAACCATACCGAGAAAGTCAAGTTAGCAATTGCAACAGAAATTAGTATTAACCCTTGGTATTTCTTTCGAGAGATTGCAAGGTTTGACAAAAAGGAGTTTGGGGGTAAGCGTTATTATATCAATGCTAACCGAGGAAACATTGCTGCTTGGTGGTGCTACTTCAATAGGCAAGATTATAACCTAACTCAACCTCGACAGTCTGGTAAGTCTACTTCATCAAACTGGTTAGTTGTTTGGTTGATGTTCTTTAGATATCGTGATAGCGACATCTTCCTTTTAACCAAGGATAATACTTTACGTCAAAATAACGTAAGATCAATTAAGACATATCGAGACCTACTTCCGGATTACCTAAACCCGACAACCAAGAAAGATGTCAATAACTTAATTGGTATTACTTGTACTGCTTTAGGGAATAGGCTATATACTGCCGTGTCCCAAAACTCTAAAGCAGATGCCGACAAGGTAGGTCGTGGCTTCTCTTGTAAAACCTACATTATTGACGAAGGCCCGTATGTTGATTACCTAGAAACTTCTTTGAATGCCATGTTACCCGGCGGTGACGCCAAACAGGCAGAAGCGGAAGAGAAAGGTGAACCGTACTGTAACGTATACACTACTACCTGTGGTTCTAAAGCAGACGTGTCTGGGCGCTATTACTACGATATGGTAACCAATTGTTTACAGTGGAAGGATAGTCTTTACGATTGTAAAGATGAACCAATGCTTAAACAGCTTGTGGATAAAAACAGCACGGTTAAACGCTTAGTTAATTTGGTGTTTAACCATAGACAGTTGGGTTATTCTGATGAGTGGTTAATTAACATCCTTAAAAAGAATGGTTCAGTTGGCGCTAAAGCCAATAAAGACTATTTCAATATTTGGGATGATGGTAGTGCCGAGTCTCCTTTAGATAAAGATTTAGCTAAAGTCATTCGTGATTCTAGTCGAGATCCTAAGTACTCTGAGTACACTAAAGAAGGTTATGTAATCAATTGGTATATTGAAAAGAACTCAATTGCCAACAGAATGGCTACTCAAAAGTTTGTAATGGGACTTGATACATCAGATGCTGTAGGACGAGATGCTATTGCGGTAACCATTGTGGATGTGCATAGTCTAGAGATTGTTGGTTCTATGCTAATTAAAGAAACTAACCTGATGGTGTTTGGCTATTGGTTAGTTGACTTTATGGTTAAGTATGAAAATATTGTACTTATTCCAGAGCGTAAGAATCAGGCTGCTTCATTAATTGATCTATTGCTTATTCGTTTACCAATCAATCAACAAGATCCATTGAAACGAATATTCAACAGACTTGTCCATGAAGGCAGAATAGATGATCCTAAATACAAACAATACACTCGCTACTTACCAACTGGTGTAGAGGCTTACAAAGAGATTAAAGACCAGTTTGGTTATGCTACGTCTGGAAGTGGGGAATATTCTCGAAATGCTTTATATCGAGATACTTTAATTCTGGCTTGTGAGTATGGTGGCTCTGTAATGAATGATGAAGGAACCATTAAAGAAATCTTGGCACTAGAGCGAAAGAATGGTCGAATAGACCATGGTAGCGATGGTAACGATGACCGCGTTGTTTCTTGGTTACTTACTGCTTGGTTGCTTATTAGTGGTCGTGGTTTAAATCACTATGGTATCAATAATCCATTATCTAAGGCCATGGATTATAGAGACCGAGCCAAGTTGGATAGAGGGGATAAAACTCTTTCTAAACGACTTGAAGATAATGAACGTCAACTTGAATTGAAAGATGAAATTGATGGGTATTTATCACTGTTGAAAAATGTTAAAGAAGAGTTCTTATCTAGCCGTTATGAGGCTAAGCTTCGAATGCTAGAGAAAGAATATACTGGTACTGAGTTTGGGGCGCTTACAGTCAGTGATCTTATTCGCCAAGCTAAAGCTGATAAAGGTAAGAACAGAATGAACAGGAGAAACAAAGCCAGGGAATGGGGATAAGCTAGTAAGGGGGTAATATGTTTACACGACTCGTCAATATTGTCCTAGAGTTCATGTGGAATAATACCATACATTTTCATCAACCAATTGATTATTTTCTTTTTACAAGAGGACATAATCGAATTGTTGTTAAGGATGTAATGGTTAAATCTGAAAAGAAAAAGTTGGTCTTTAGTTCTCAACAACTCTCTTATGTTTGTGAGGGTAGGTTTGGAAAACTAAAGGTACGACAATACAAGGTAGAAGTAATTGATAACTCTAGGAATGATCTGGACGTGTTTCCATCCAAGATCTACTTGGTTCCCGAGCTTTGTTCAAGTGTATTTAAAAACACTCTTGTTCCACATAGCCGTGCAATTAATTTCGTAATCGCAAAAATACAACTCGAGCAATAATTATAGAGGGCCCTAGGGCCCTCTATAAATCTATTCCAATTTATTTCAAGTGTATATTATCTACTTGATCAATCCGATCTAATCTATCTTATCAGGATGTACCAATGGCAAAATCTTTCGTAACAACCCGTGGTCGTAAAACAGTTCGCTGGTCAACCCTTCCAGCTGAGAATGAGATGTTGTCACATGACTTGCTATTGGCTGGGAACAATACCACTGACTACAGCGATATGCTATTGTTGGAGTGTGTCAGAACGGTTCTAAAGAACGACGAGAAGACTAAGGTAATGGCATTTCTCCTTAGTACCAACGTTAAAGAATTTAGAGGTAGGGCTGAGTTTATATTAAAGAAATACAATAACAAGGTTGAAGTAGAGGGATTCAAGAAGTTTGTTGAACCAATCAAACGATACATCTGGAAAGAACTCGGGTATAAATCAGTAAAGGCAATGGATATAGTTTCCAAGATCTTTTTTGGAATGGGTCATTATGATGTTGTTAATGTTCCAGACCGTTCGGATCTTATCATGGCTTCCGAAGAAGATATAAGAAACTGTCTTCATCTGATTGGGGTTCCAATGTCGGAGCTTAGTCATCTCCATTCCATAATGTTGCGAACCTCTTATTGGATTGAGGACTCAGGGTTTAAATTCAAAGATACAATGTGTAATGAGATTACGAGGTCTAGACTCATTTGGTTAGATAAATACCCTTTAGAGGAATTGGTTCTTCTGGGGCGAGTAGCTTTCGCTCTGGGGCGTAGAGAACTGAACCTATACCAAAAGCTAACCGTTGCTTCAAACATTGTCTATGGAGTTCCCCTATCCACGCTTAGAATGGCACACGACAAAGGGGAGCTATACAAAACCAGACCGATGGAAAAGATCCTAGACTATCCTCGTTACTATAACCACGCAGATCAGTTAATTCAGATCTGTAATTATATTACCAACCAACCTATTATCAAGGAATAAGCTTTATGAGTATTGTTGTTAAGACCGCGGACGGAATCATTATTGAGATACATGGAACAGGGTTAGAGGAGTATAAGTTTGGTGATTTAGTTCATGATCATGCTAAAACATTTATTGGAGAACATTATTTCAAAGTTATATCACCGCTTACTTATGTTGCAAACTGGGTATCAGTGTTGACTAAAGATGAATATTTGTCTCTTATTGACACTGATACTTTTCCTCGTAAAGTAGATTTATCAAAAGGACAAGTTTACTTCCGTTATCATCGAGGCACATTAGCCGATGCCATGAAAACTGTTATTGAAGTTAAAAGTCTAGAAATACTTAGACAAACAATCATTAAAGATTGTGAGTACATTAACCCAGAAGGTAAAATGAATATCGAGAAGTATGGTAAAGCTGTTGATGTTCGAATTGGGTGGGATACCTATATAGTAACTTGGGATAAGCAACCTATTGGTTTCTTAAGCGGGGAATTGAAATGAATTTTGAACTAACGTCGTAAGGTAATCTCTGAACTTAGTAAAAAGTTCATTAAGAAGGAATAATTAATTTTCTACAGTCATCCTATACTTATGTAATACTTCTGCTCTGACGAAAGTCAGACAGACTACCGTGAGGTCGGAACCGGAGGGTTCAATATTAAATATATTAGCAAAGCTAATATAACCTTTAGAGTAATTACCCTCTTAGGTAATTACGACCCTTTGATTATCTTTAGATAATCTAGACTTTAGATAATTTAACTTCCTATTCCCTTCACGGGGAATAGGAATTGTTTTATGAGAAATTATTTATCCCTCCCTTTAGAGGAGGGGATAGATTACTTATTGACTTATGACAGTTTACCGCGCAGTAGGGTAAACTGGAATTTTATTTTTGCTTATTCCAAATATAGATAAATATGTACTATCTACTTGAACAAGCGATTTGTTTTAATCTTATTTTATCAAAGAGAGAAATAACATGGACATTCGTACATTTAGCAAGTTGCAAGCAATTATCGAATTTCATTTAAATAACATTACTGGATAATAGATCATGGGAATGAATGATAGTTTACTTCGAGCTAAACTTGAAGGACTTATGAAAGATTCTGAAATAGAAAATATCCTTACAGAACAGATGGAAGGGGTTTCTGAGGAATGAGATTGTAATGACGTTGGCTGCATGCACACTGAAAACAACCCTAATCAGAACTACTTGCAGCTTCGCAATAAACGAGGCAAGGGTAAGAAATGAATGTTTAAGAGACCAGAGCATATCGCACTTTGCCCGTGGTTTAAAAAAGAAATCAATTTATCCGGTATGCTACTAAGTATACCATCACTTTATCAAAGGAACAAACAAATGAACCGTAATCAATTTTCAATCTTAGAAACTATCACTAACCTAGAAGTTAAAAACTATTTGCTTTACCGTTTGCTTGACGATAGTCGAGTACCAATGCAAACCGAGCATTGGTTTAAAGACATCGATGACTCAATTAAGGAAGAAGTTATTTCCAAGACCCTTGAACTCATGGGGATCACTAAGGAAGACCTCAACCGTTTTGTTGAGCTTTGCAAAACAGACGATGAAGCAGCTGATGATCTTTACCAGTACATGCAAGATACGGCTGTTCTACCAGCTGAAGTATTTGCCACAGTTGTAGATAGTGTGTGTCTAGGTCATTTCCTAATTACAGATGGAGATGATTTTAGTTTCGATAATGATATAGACGCATCTAATAACTGGGATTGGAATACATTCCTTTTCAATCTATTTGAAGATATTGTCCATAGTTTAGCTAGTATGGGTGAAGCAGATGAAGATGAAGAGCTAGCTGAAGTAGTCGAAAAGCGTAAAGACCAACCACGCATTCGTGTAAACATCAACGATCTTTAATCTAATCCAACTAAGAGTATTATCAAATGTTACAAGATCAAGTAAAAGCTTTAAATGAGTTTCTTTCTTCACTGGGAATTAAAGAGACCATTGTTCGACATGAAGATATCTCAATTACAGATCGTGCTTTCAATGTTCAGCATAATCCAGATGATAAAGATATTGTTGTTATAGGAGGACATAAATTAGACGGGGCCTTTGGCTACGTTCTAACAATTGGAACTTCGCAGTATGCAATTTCCGTTGCTCAATATAATCGTTTAGAGCACTTTAATCGGGAAGGTACTGTTGATTTTAGCGCATACTCTAGTACGCCAGAGTACGAATATGGAAAACATTTTGAGTTCTATACATCGCCCAAGGTTGTTGAAAAATAAGCTAATATAAATAAGAGTCCCTAGGGACTCTTATTTTTTTGTTTGATTTTATGAAAATGAATAAGGATCAATAATGAACATCTATTATTACAGTACCAAAGAAATTAAATACATCAAAAGTAAAGTTGGAAGGGCGGGAGCGGAGGAAGGAGACTCATTTGGAAATCTCCCTGCTGGAGAAGCAATAAAGGGAGCGGGTAAGTTTGCTTTTGATTTACTAACGTCCGGAAACTTACTTAAGAAATATATCGGAGCAGACCATAAACCAGATAGAGGAGTTACTTTCTTTCTTGAACCTATTCCAACGGACATGGCTTCTTTGTTTGGAGGGAAGCATAAACACTGGACTCCGGGCTTAGAACTCTTCGAATATCGTTTAGAGGTTAAAGATTCCTTCGTTGATATGGATGTGGTAAAGAACAAAGCTTATGCTGGAGGTTTTCCATTTAGACTCTGTGGGAGCACGCAGGCGGTTGACTTAATCTATAATCAACAGGATTGGGTTTGGGATGGGGAAATGGACCCCAAGCTTATTAAGAAGTATGAGCGAGAGTTAATGGCACTAGAGAAGAAACTAGGTTTCTTTGCTTACTGGGGTCTTAAGGGTGTTACAGAAGCAATCAAGAAGGGTGCTCGCCCAATCAAGGAGTGTGTGTCTGATGCAATCACGTTAATGACAGAGCACAAGCAGGAAGGTTTGCTGTATTCCTCAATAGCGCCTAATATTCCACACCTTATACTTTATAGCGGATATGCACCAATCACATATGCCGAAAAGAAAAAGATTACTTTATCCTAATAATTAAGAGGCTCCCTAGGGAGCCTCTTTGAATATATCCCAAAATACAATGGATCTATAATACTTACATGATACACAATGTATCCGAACACCTTATTTTTTTTATTAACCAACTACTCCCTTATTATATCCCAAACTTTTATAGGTCTATATTATTTACTT